>ENA-UONW01001158-UONW01001158.1-human-gut-metagenome-genome-assembly--contig:-CS52-NODE-1158-length-34028-cov-13.135284_pt1 | contig 34028 bp, 23 predicted proteins | sample MGYA00242463_ERZ724010 | MGnify/ENA metagenome assembly ERZ724010 | reverse complement strand
CGCTGTGCGTCAGGATATTTTGCAGCAGGTTATTGAGAATACGGGTGTAGGCGGTGGGATCAACCCTTGTCATGTATTCTGTTTCGGGTATCTCTATCTCATAGGAAAGATTGTGATTTTCCAGCAGCGGCACCCAGTCAGCCATAATGTTGCGGGAAAGCTCGTTCAGATCGCAGACTTCAAAATGAAAAATCTGCTCCCCGGCATCCAACTTCACCCATTCAAACAGGGCGGTCACAAAGTCTTTCAGGTGATGGGCTTTTTCCGTAGCCACCCGAATATATTCTTCCTGCTCGGCTCCTGTTACCATTTTGCTTTCCACAGCCTCCAAATAGCCCACCAGAGAGGCAAGAGGTGTTTTCACATCATGGGAAAGACTTGTCATAAGCCGTTTATAAGCCTGCTCGGCTTGCTTTTGCTGGATAAGCCGTGATTGGCTGCTCATAGCAATTTCGTTGATGTCATAACAGATCTGCTTCGTCAGATCGCTTTCTCGCGCCAGTACACGGCGGTTCAGGTTCCCGTTCTTTATATCCGTCAGGGCATCTTTGATAAGGGAAAGCTGGCCCCGGACGCGGTGAAGTTTTGCCAAAAGGTAGCCGATTACCAGCAGGGCAATCAATAAGGCCAGAAGCAGATAAAGGTTCATCTCCATGCTCATGCCTCCTTATTGAACCGATACCCCACACCCCGGACAGTCTGGATGTAAAACGGCTGTTCTGGATTTGGCTCGATTTTCTTCCGTAGTTTGCTGATAAAGGACATGATGTTGCTGTCGTCAAAGGCATATTCCTCCGCCCATACCTGCGTGTAAATCTGTTTTTTGGTAAACATCCGGCCTTTATTGGAAGCCAGAAACAGAAGCAGGTCAAATTCCTTGCCGGTCAGCTCTACCGGGCGATTTTGAACTGTCACCGTCCGATTGACTTTATCAATCACCATATCTTTCAACAGCATGGTGGCAGCCTCGTTTCCGGCCACGGGATTTAAGGTAGTATAGCGCCGGATCAAGGAATTGACGCGGGCCATCAGCTCGTTAATGCTAAAAGGCTTTGTCAGGTAATCGTCTGCCCCCAGCCGAAGGCCGGAAACCTTATCTTCCTCGTCGCTTTTGGCGGTCAGCATCAGAACCGGCACATTATTTTTCTCCCGGATTTTCTGTAATACCTGAAAACCGTCCATATCCGGCATCATCACATCCAGAATAATCAGAGAACAGGCGTCCTTGTTTTCTTCCAGCAGCCGCAGGCCCTCTAAACCGCCATACGCCACCACCGCAGACAAATTTTCCTGTTCCACGCATTTTTTCATCAAGGCACAAAGCTCCTTGTCATCGTCTATAATCAAAACACTATTCATGTTTCAAAGTCCTCCCTTGTTTTGTCCTACCATCAACCGGTTTATTTGCTTTTTTGGGTATCAACCATATTGTTGTCATTTTTACAGTGTCAGAGATACTTCATTTTTCACTTGCTTCTTTGATTGTCATATCGTCCATATCTGTACCTCTGACATAATCCATTATATTTCTTCGTATCGAAGGATACAAGGCACAAAAAATGAATTATAAAGTGCAAGACTCTGTGTAGACAAAGGCAAGGGCAGCATCATAAATGCTGCCCTTGCCTTCACTTACTCAGCTAAAAAGCTGCGGAGCCGGTGAAAAGCTCTCTGAAGCAGAAGCGTGACCGCCGCCGGGGAGCAGTCAAGGATAACTGCAATCTCCTTGTACTGATACCCCTCCCAAAAGGCCAGCTCTATGGCACACCGCTGCCGGTCTGTCAAACGGCGTAAACCATAGGCCAGCTTTTCATTTTGGACGGTGTCAATAAAGTCCTCCTCCAGCAGTTGCTCGATGAAATCATCCTGGATATGGATAGACCGTTCCCTGTATGTAAGTTCCTCGCTCATGCTCTCCAGAGAGTAGCAGTGATACCGGAACCGGCGGTCAGAGTTTGCAATGATACGATCCTCCTCTTTGAGGATCGCAGCCCAATTTTTCTCGGCCATAAGCCTGTTCTCCTTTCTGTCGTTTGTCTGCGTGGGCTGGCAGACAAACGGAGGAGAACGGCATCCGATGGAAACACATAGTAGGCAATAAAAAGCGTCTGGCTGTTCAACTATCAGCCAGACGCTATCTAATGTATTTTGGTGTTTTCTTTCAAATAGTGCTTTACACTTGTTTCCCGGTCCAGGGGAAATACTTTTTTTGACAGGTCAATTCCTGCCGAATTATGTCGAAGCAGTTTTTGTTTCACGGCGACTCCCTCCTAAAGCCGCCGTAATCTTTAGCGTATGGTCGTCATTCCTTCGAAGGGTACAAAAGAGCGGCGGCCCTGAATTTCTTCAAAGCCGCCGGTACATGATAAAGGCATGGTAATTGCCTGCTGAACGACGGCTTTTTTTCTTTTGCCGTCGCCCGGCAGATGTTGATAAGAAATTTTCTAAAGTAGATTGCAATTATAATTCGTTGATTGTTTCAGTAATTGCCATGTTGCGTATGCGTTTTGCCGGAGCGTAAACGGATACAACACATGAGAAAACGACCAGTAAAAGTATGATTGCAATCGAAGTAAAAGGAATCTTCCAAATACCACCAAAATGGGTAATAACAACCTTTACATAAATCAGATGGTGTAGCAGCAATCCAAATACAACCCCGGCTACTGTGCCGCAAAAAGAGTATGTAGCAGCTTCAGCAGCTATCATTTTTGTTACCTGCCTGCTTCCCATTCCAACCGCACGCATGACCCCATATTGCTTAATTCTTGCAGATACGCCCATTGAAACGCTGTTCATAATATTCAATATGGTAATAAGGGAAATAATCGCCAGAAAACTATACGCAGCAATTCGGAATACCCAATAAGAGCCACTTACTTCGCTGTTTTTTTCCCTGCTATCTGCAATTATATTTCCCTCTGCCAAATCGTAAATTTTATTTACTGCCATTTCGGACACATCTTTTTCCAATACAACGCCTACCATAGCGTAATCCTGTTCTCCTGTTAAGCGCGTATAAGTTTCTTCCGAACATACCACAACTGCTGAACCACTAACGCTTCCTACACCCTCGGACACAACGCACCCAATTTCAAGTTCTTCGTCTCCAATTTTAACCTTATCTCCGACATTCAAGGCGGTGTATTCACTATATACTGCCAAAACATATTTGGAATTTCCATATATCTTTGACATATCTCCGCTGATAACGGATTTTTTGAAGCTGTCCATCATGGTATCCCCGTAGGAATATAGATCAACCGTTTCCGCATTTCCGTTAATTTCAGCAGGACATTCTATACTATACATCATGCCAAAAACAGACTCTATTCCTGGTATCTCCGAAATTTCTTCTGCCAAACTCGGGTCTATGGAATTTGAATCATCTTGACTTGCGATCGTAATGTCCGGAGTAAAATCACTCACCGACGGAAGCAGCTTATGAACAATATCAAGGCAGGCTGAGAATGTCAGAAAGAGCATAATCGTAAGTGCAAAGGAGCCTGTCATAAGGATTAAATTTTTCTTAGCTCCTGTTGCATGATGGATACCAAGAGAGGTTTCCACTTTGAGAAATTTGGTATTTGCTGCATGGACAATTTTTCCCGATACGCCTGTGTTACCAGATATTGCTGCCACAGGGGAAACCTTTGACGCCTGTTTAGCCGGTGATTGGGCTGCGATAAATACAGTGATAATACCGACGGCAGCTCCACAAAGGATACCGTTTATACTCACCGAAAACAGCGGCATATCTACCCATTCGCCTTTTACGATAAATTTTAATACCGCACACGATACCCAACAAGTTACTGTTCCCAATGCACAGCCAATAGGAATTGCGGTTTTACACCAATTCAACGCCTCAAGCCTAACAAAACGTACAATCTGCTGTTTGCTTGCACCAATACAGCGCATCATTCCAAAAAATTTTGTCCGTTGCGCCACATTGCTGTTCATACAGCTTGAAATCATAAAAATTCCTGCGATTAGAATGATAACAAAGCAAGCTACCGCTAAAGGATAAAGCGCATTTATACTTTCATTTGTACTTGCTCCCAACAGGCTCAAAACGGGCGTATTCTCACTGACATTTTCAGATGTGAGGGAATACTGCTCTTTTATATTGGCAATCGTTTTTTTCAAACCATTCTCATTCTTAAACCGAACATAAAATCGAGACATGGATTCCAACCCATTTAGGCTTCGCACTTCATCAAACGCGGCTCTGCACATATACATACAGGTCCCGTCAATAATATCGTTAAAATCCTCGTCATCTTCATAAAACCCTGATATAGTATAATTAAAATCTCCCGCAGGTGTATTCAAGATAATGTTGTCGCCTATCTGGAAGTTAAAGAGTTCCTTTGCGTCTGCACTAAGAGCAACTTCTTTTTCGTTTTGTGGATATGAGCCTTCCAACGGATATTTCATAATATCCGTAACATAAGTTTCCCCAATACCATACAGCACAGCATTTTTCCCATTGATATAATAACCCTGGTCTGCATTAACATTTATATCATCATACCAAGAAGAATACGCTACATCAGAGCTATCTATAATCTGTTTTGCTTCATCTTCGGACATATTTTGAAGAATAATGTGCCAATCGCCATGATTACTCCTCATTGCCATTGTTTGTCCATTTGTCCACATCTCTAACAAAGAAAAAATCGAGGTGACAAGAAAGACAGCAAGAATGATACAAATGCGTGTCATGCGGCTTTGCCGCCTATGCACCTTTGCAGAAATCGGGATCAAGCTCAGATAACTTTTCATTCCTTGCACCTCCCCAAATCCGTCACCACACCGTCCGACACCCGCAAAATGCGATCGGCGGTCTGGGCGATACTCTGACTGTGGGTAATCATAACGATGGTCTGCTCATATAGCCTGGAGGCTTCTTTCAGCAGAGCGATCACCTCACTGGTATTTTGGGTGTCCAGGTTGCCGGTTGGCTCGTCGGCCAGGATCAGGGCCGGGCGGGTAATCAGTGCGCGGCCTATCGCTACACGCTGCTGCTGGCCGCCGGAAAGCTGGCTGGGCAGATGGCGGCGGCGTTCTTTCAGGCCCAGCACCGTCAGCAGTTCTTCCAGATACTTTTTGTTTGGCTTCTGGTAGTCCAGCAGCACTGGGAAGATGATGTTCTGTTCTACCGTCAGTTCCGGAATCAGATTAAAACTCTGGAAGATGAAGCCGATATTCCGTCGGCGGAATACCGTCAGGTTGCGTTCCTTCATCGAGAAAATGTCTTTACTGTCGATGAACACTTTGCCGGAAGTGGGAGTGTCCAGTGCGCCGATCATATTCAGCAGCGTACTTTTGCCGGAACCAGACTCACCGACAACTGCAACAAACTCACCTTTGGGGACGGAGAAGGTGGCGTCTTTCAAAGCATGAACCGTAGCCTCGCCGGTCCCGTATGTTTTTGAGATATTCTTAACTTCTAACAAATCCATATCGTGTAACACCTCTTTCTGTTTTGATGTAGAAAGAGTAACACGTCAATCCTACTGCATTATGACAAGAACCCTACAATTTTGTAGGAATTGCAGAAATAAAAGCAACGGCCTTGATGGTTATCTCAAAGCCGTTGCTTTTATGTATGACGCTATTTATTTTGTAATTGTCTTTGCCTGATCTTCGGTAATATAGTCGTACTTTACCATCTGTTTGACCACATATTTCTGCCGCTGCTCCGCCAAAGCGGGATTTTCTGTCAAGGAGTACACGGAGGGCGCATTGGGAATCCCCGCCATGAGGGTACACTCATAATCCGTCATCTCAATGGGAGATTCACTCAAATAACCTTCGCAGGCGTCACCAATGCCGTAATAGCCATCTCCAAAATAAATGGAATTGACATACAACTCCAGAATTTCCTCTTTCGTGTAAGCGCGTTCCAGCCGGAACGCCATAAACATTTCTGCTACCTTGCGAATAAAGCTCTTTTCCTGCGTGAAATACATATTTTTTGCAAGCTGTTGCGTAATTGTGCTGCCGCCTTCCCGCAGGCTCCAAGTGGTTAGGTTATTCCATGCGGCCCGTCCTATGGCAATCAGATCAATTCCAAAATGCTGTTCAAAACGATGATCCTCAACGGCCACAACGGCATTCAGATACATTTCAGGAAGTCCTGATAATTCCGTATAGCCCGGATCTGACTGAATTTCCTCTACTTTGCTTTCAAGACTTTGCTGGGTCAGCGCCGCCTGATACATCTGGTAGCCACGGCCAATCAACACACATCCTGCCATAACCGCTGCGGCAATTACCAGAAGCAACAGCCGCACAATGGTTTTTCTCAATGTCCTCATGGCGCGCTTTTCCCTATGTTTGTATCGGCTCATAACTGCCGTTACAGTTCGTTGATGGTTTCCGTCACCGAGATGGTTCGTATCCGTTTTGCCGGAGAATAAGCGGCAAGCACCGCCGCGGCAATGACAAACAGGACGATGACGGCCAGCGACCCGACAGGCAGGCTCCAGGACGCATAAGGGAATTGGTTTGTGATAAGGAAATCGTACATCATTTTGCTGAAGGGCAAGCCAATCGCGCAGCCAATGAAGCAGCCCCAAAAAGCATAGGTGAAGGCTTCTGCCAGAATCATCTTGGAAAGCTGGCGGCCATCCATGCCCACCGCCCGCATGGAACCATACTGCTTGATGCGGGCCGATACACTCATAGAGATGCTGTTCATGATGTTCATCACAGTAACCAGCGTGATAATACCAAGGAAAGCATAGACGCAGGCAACAAAGGCAAAATAGGTGCCGGATGTACGCTCGTCCCGCTTATCGTTCATGGTATAACCGTTTTCCTCCACGATCTGACGAATTGCGGCCACGTCCTCATCCGTCGCGCCGGAAGTTGTCTGAATCATAATCAGTGAATAGTCGGTGATACCAGTCAACCGGGTGAATGTCTCGCCAGATGTAATCAGCGTGATCTTCCCGCCAGTAAGGCCATCTCCGCTGAACGGGTCATATTTCAACAGCCCGGCAATCGTGAGCTGCTCGTTCCCTACAAGGATGGTATCACCTACGGCCCAGGAACTGTTCTGATCCCAGGTTGCAAGGACATACCCGCTGTCGCCATAGACCTTTGATAAGTCACTGCCCCAACGAAGCGTACCGTCTTTTTGGAGAGCCTTCAGGTCAAAATCGTCAAAGGAAACCAAATCCACAGTGCTGGAAAGGGTCGTGTCTCCGTCCAGGCCAGCAGCCACGTCGAAGCTGCTTCTGCGTCCGTAAACCTGTTTGACACCTTCCATATTTGTAAGTGTCTGCACCAGATCGCTGTCAATAGAATTAGCCCCATCGCTGCTTGAAATGTCAATATCAGAGGTGGCAGCCGATTGCGGCATCAGGTGATCGACAAAATCAATCAGGACAGAAAAGCTCAAAAACAGAATAATACTCAGGGCAAAGGAGCTAATCATTAAAAACAGGTTCTTCTTTGCGGCCACAGCATGATGAACCCCCAGCGTTGTTTCAATCCTGAGAAAGCCTGTATGGACGGCGTGGTGACCCGTTTTTACCTTTTCAGAATTTCCAGTAACCGCCGCAACGGGAGAAACCTTTGCGGCGTGTTTGGCCGGAGTCCTCGCTGCCAACAGGACGCTAATCACTCCAACCAAAATACCACTGACAATTCCAATGCCGCTGATACCAAACAGCGGAATGTTGGAGAATTCTTCCCCGACAAGAAATCGTAAGACAGCGCATAATACCCAGGAAGCCAAAATTCCCAAGACAAGGCCAATGGGAACGGCGGTTTTGCACCAGTTCAGGGCTTCCAGACGGACAAAGCGGATAATCTGCTGCTTACTCATGCCGATGCAGCGCATCATGCCAAAGAACTGCGTGCGCTGCGCCACACTGCTGTTCATGCTGCTGGAGATCATCAGTACCCCGGCAATCAGAACCAGCAGAAACATTACAACCGCCGTAACCATCAGCGTCTGTCCCATTACAGTGTCCACCAGACTGTCAACGAGCGAAAAATCACCATGTTTATCTGACAGCCTGGATTGTTCAATCCGAGCGCCCATTTCCGCCATGCTGAAAATAGCTGTGACCATAAACACGGCGAAAATGATGCAGAGCAGCGTCATGCGGTTTTGCCGCCGGTGAACCTTTGCAGAGATGGGGATCAGGCTCAAATAACTTCTCATTCCCGGCACCTCCCAAAATCCGTCACCACACCATCTGATACCTGCAAAATGCGGTCAGCGGTCTGGGCGATACTCTGACTATGGGTAATCATAACGATGGTCTGCTCATACAGCCTGGAGGCTTCTTTCAGCAGAGCGATGACCTCACTGGTATTTTGGGTGTCCAGGTTGCCGGTCGGCTCGTCGGCCAGAATCAGGGCCGGACGGGTAATCAGAGCGCGGCCTATCGCCACACGTTGCTGCTGGCCGCCGGAAAGCTGGCTGGGCAGATGATTGCGCCGCTCTTTCAGGCCCAGCACCGTCAGCAGTTCTTCCAGATACTTTTTGTTTGGCTTCTGGTAGTCCAGCAGCACTGGGAAGATGATGTTCTGTTCTACCGTCAGTTCCGGAATCAGATTAAAACTCTGGAAGATGAAGCCGATATTCCGTCGGCGGAATACCGTCAGGTTGCGTTCCTTCATCGAGAAAATGTCTTTACTGTCGATGAACACTTTGCCGGAAGTGGGAGTGTCCAGTGCGCCGATCATATTCAGCAGCGTACTTTTGCCGGAACCAGACTCACCGACAACTGCAACAAACTCACCTTTGGGGACGGAGAAGGTGGCGTCTTTCAAAGCATGAACCGTAGCCTCGCCGGTCCCGTATGTTTTTGAGATATTCTTAACTTCTAACAAATCCATATCGTGTAACACCTCTTTCTGTTTTGATGTAGAAAGAGTAGCACGTCAACCCTACTGCATTATGACTGGAATCCTACAATTTTGTAGGATTCAGAAAATTGATGGTAAAGGTTGTCCCTACACCTAACGTACTATTCACCTCAATCGTTCCATTATGATCCTCTATAATCGCTTTCGCCAATGGCAATCCCAGACCAATTCCCTGCGTTTCTTTTGAAAAACGGCTGCGGTAAAACCGCTTGAAAATATGGGGCAGATCCTCCGGGTGGATACCGCTGCCATTATCGCTTACGATAATCTGCACCATAGAAGCAAAAGCACGCCATGTAAGACGGATGGTGGCTCCCGCCTTTGTATGATCGAAAGCATTTTTCACGATATTGCTGATTGCCTCGATCAGCCAAGTCTGGTCGCAGACGAGGATAACTTCTTCATTCCCGGAGAGAATGAGCGTTTTTTCCTGCTGTTGTGCCTGATAGGCAAAATGCCTTTCGATATAGCCCATCATATCCGCAACATTTTGAGGCTGCTTTTCTAATGTGATGGTTCCTGCGTCCAGTTTGGTAATTTTCAAAAGGTTTTGGACAAGGTTTTCAATCCGATCTAATTCCTGCTCGGAGAGAGAGGTGAACTCTTTCAGTTCTGGGCTATCGTTGACTTCCTGCTGCATCAAGCCATTGTAAATATTGAGTGCAGCTAACGGCGTTTTCAACTGATGGGAAATGTCTGAAATGGTATCCTTCATAAAGGTTTTTGCGCGCCCTTCGTTCTCGGCATGAGCGTTCAAAATTGTTACCAGGGAATTGACCTCATGGAACAGCTTGTACAGATCGCCCTCATCATCGCATTCGATACGGGCATTTCGGTTCCCAGCAATATATTCCCGAATTTGTGCTATGGCATCATTCATGGTTTTGCTTTGGTCCCGAAAATACCAATACAGAACAGCAAAAATAATAAGCGTCATCAACACGGCGGCGATTGCCACATAAAGGGCCGCGTTTTTCAGTCCCAGGCAAATAATGAGAACAGAAGCTGCGGTGAACGCTACCACCGACAGCAACACATACAGAAAGAGCCGCTTAATTTTTCGATTGACCAGTATTTTCATGGCTCACCTCACCCTGCCGTACTCCATTTATACCCCATACGTCGGACGGTCACAATCTTTTGAGGATCGGCAGGGTTATCTTCTACTTTTGTGCGGAGCCGCCGGATATACACAGTCAGAGTATTGTTATCAATGTATTTTTCGTCACAATCCCAGAGCTTGCTCAGAATTTGCTCTGGAGAAAGAATGATGTTCGGGTTTTCCATAAATAGACGCAGCAATTTATATTCGCTGGCCGTCAAGTCAAGAGGAACCCCGTTTTTGGTAACTTCCTGTTTGAGAAGTTGAACCCGTATTCCATTAGATTGCAGTTCTGGCTCGGCCTGCTCCTGATTAAAGTTTTCGCTGCGGCGCAGCAAGGCATTGATCCGGGAAAGAAACACGGCCAGCTTGAATGGCTTGGTCATATAATCATCGCCGCCAATGTCAAGCCCCATAATAATATCCGTTTCCTCATCGGCAGCCGTCAAAAACATAATCGGTACTTTGGAGGACGCCCGGATTTTCCGGCACAGGTCGAAGCCGGAACCATCCGGCAATGTCACATCCAAAATTACCAGATCATAGCTTCTGTTTTCCCATAGTTGTTCGGCCTCCACACTGGTGCGGGCAACCGTCAATTCATAGCCTTGTTTCTTGATTGCAAAAGATAGACCGTTGATTAAACTCAAATCATCCTCCACAAAGAAAATGTGCTTCATTTGTTTTCACCATCCTTACTGCGTGTGCTTTTGAATCTTTGGTCGGCAGGTTTTTGAGAATTTTTGGGTATCAGCCAGACGGTTCCCATTTTTACTGCGCCGGGAATCCGTCCAGAAGAACAATAATAGTTTATCCATCGTGGGGTTACTCCCCATATTTCGCTTGCTTCCTTCAGTGTCATATAGTCCATAGCTGCACCTCCCAATCCATTATAATTCGTTTCCTCGAATAGTACAAGCCGCATAGATGCTTTTGTTTGACTACTATGAGTAGCCGACAAAAAGCTACTCGGAAATCATTTTGAATACCTCGCATTCAAAGTACAATACTATATGTGAGGTGACGGAGCGTGGCTAAGAAAAAGCAACAGACCGTTTATTCCTTTGGTTCCTCGCTCCGGCGTGCAAGAGAAAAACGGGAATATACCCGTGAACAAATTGCCGAACGAGCGGGGATTAGTCCTCGTTTTGTTTCTGCGATAGAGAATGATCGTCGTAAGCCAAGTTTGGATGTGTTAATTCGGCTTGTTCATGCTATTGGTACATCTTTTGATGAAGTGCTTGCACCGCAGTCGATTCCAGAGGATTATACAGCCGATAGGATCAAACGTCTTATTACACAGTGCAGCCAACGAGATCAAGAACTTGTTTTGGCTCTTATTGACCAAATGTTAGATAGCAGAGAAGAAAAGCAGTAGCACAGGTATGAGTTTGCTCACCTGTGTTGCTGCTTTTCATAATGCAACGGAAATATTGAATTTTGGGGCAGTTAAAGGAAAGCGGAGTATCTATGACCTTTTTTGCAAGCAATGGAAAGGAATATCCTTTCCCGCTTGTTGGGGTGTTCCCCAAACCCCCGGCCCGACAAAAATGTGCGGGCCGAACACCATGCGGGGCATGGTGGCTTGCGCGTCCAAAAGGACGCTTCTCTGCCGGAGGCATAGCAAAAGCCGAAGGCCACGTCAAGGGTAAATAAATGCGCTTTCGCACCCTTGACACAGCCCCCGGCTTTTGCTTTTGGGCAGACAAGGCGGTAAACCCGCAAAGCGGTTTTACCGGCCCTGTTCCTGATTGTTTTCTTTCTCCTGATGGTACTCCTGCACCTGCTCGATCCTCAACAGCGCGTCCACATTGGCTTTCACCGTCTGCAATTCCTGGTTCTCTTTCCGGAGCCGCTTATAATCTTCATAGGCGGCCTTTTTCTTCGCCAGCAGGTCGCTGTATTCCGCCTGTAAGGTCTTTACCGTCGGCAGCTTCTTTTCTCCAAATTCATCAAAGGCTCTTTTGGCAGCTTCGTGCAAAAGCAGTTCCGCTTCATGGGCCGACCGGAACCGTGCCTTTTCCCTGGGGCTGGCTTTCCGGTAGGCCACATAGGTGTCGCGTGTTTTTGCATAGTTGATGATGTGCTTTTTCAGATCAGCGATCTGCTCCATCCGGTGTTCGTATTGCTTGATAACCGTTGCTGTTTTTTCAAAATTCTCTGATACGGAAGCGGCCCTCGCTGCCAGCAATTCATAGTCCGTGATGTTATGCTCGGTCAGATAATTCAGCGTTTTCGCCGCTTCCTTCAGGTTGTGGATTTTCAGCCAGCGTTCATAACCTGGCCCGCGTCCCTGCAAGCGGCTCTGAATGTCCAAAAGCAGATTAACCCGCCCATTCTTTTGAAGCGGTGCGGCTCGCCGGCGTGGGCGTTTTACAGGCTGTCCAATGCGCTCTTTTATGGCCTCCGGCGTGTAGTCGGCTCCCAGCGTTTTCGCACGGGTAAACCGTTCCTGTCCCTCGCTGGCCAGACGAAAACTCAATGCTTTCCGGGTAGTCTGGATCTCGTATCCTTCCTGCCGCATCTCTGCCAGAAATTCCTCATAGCTGGATACGGCAGGCAGCACGCGATCAATCGTCCGGCGCAGCTTATCCTTCCAGCTTGTGCCACGTTTCCCGTTGGCCCACTCCGCATAATGCTTACCTTTTTCTTTCGGCTTTTCAATGACAGACAGGCCGTGTTCCTGACATAATCGGTCATTGATTTTCCGGATCGTCTGGTAGGTATTTCGGTAGTTGTTGAATTTATGGGTGCAGTCCAGGGTGGTGCTATTAAATTCGATATGACAGTGGATATGGCGCTTATCCACATGGGTAGCAACAAGGAATTGGTGTTGCCCGCCGGTGAACTCCAAAGCAAGTTGATACCCCAGTTTGTTCGCGTCCTCTGGTGAGATCTCACCAGGCTTAAAGGACTGGATGATCAGGTAGGAAATCACATCTTTTTCCGGATCGCGTTTCCGGCCGGTTTCCGCTTCATAGATCTGCTTGCTGAGTGCAAATTCCTGCCACGCGGTATCTGCGCTGCACTGATAGGAGGACACCAGCAGCCCGCCTTTCGTCTTATCCGGATTTTTATCATAGTCAATCCGGTCTTTCAAAACCGCTGCAATACTTCTGCCTTCGCTGGCGTGGCGCGGTCTGATTTTGGAAATTGCCATTCGCTGGCCCTCCTTTCTGAAAAATGGCATAAGAAAAGCAGGAAACCTTTCAAAGATTTCCTGCTGGGTGGTGCCGCCGGTGGGCGGCGGTTATTCAGTTTTGTAAGTTCAGGTCAGGTTGGCCCGACAAATTAGGTTTTGTTGAATGAAGTAGTGCGAAATTCGATTTTCTGTTGCGTCCATTTCTTGACAACAAAAGAGTTACATCAGAGTTTTTATTAAGCGTATTCCAAATGTCAAATACGGCTCACCCAAATATTCGTTTTTATCGATCACATAACCATTCTTTTGATAAAATGAGATGGCGGTCGTATTTTCCTGAAATGCCCATATAACAATTTCTTGATAACCTTGTCTTTTAGCTTCTTGTTCAGCAAATAGAATACATTTGCTACCGATATTATGTCCTTGTGCTTCTGGCCTTACATAAATACGCCAAATCTCAAAAGCTCCTTTTTTATCTATATCTGCTGTATCACCTATTGATAATAGAGCTAATATCTGGCCTTGTTCTTCCCAAACATATTCCGACAACCGTTTTGATTGAAAGTCATGCCTTAGTTCTTCTGCACGTTCTTTACAGCCAATTTCATTTAGCAAAAGTGGATTTACATAATTTGAATATGTCCTTTTCCAATTCGTATTTACTATATCAATCGCTATATTATAATCTTTTTCTGATAAAGGACGTAACATAAATTTGTTCCTCCAACTTGACTTCTAATTTATTGCAAGATTGATTATACCTCATTCATCAAGATAAGCATAGCAGAGTTTTGTAAATACTTGATGAATAACGACAGGGGTTTGCTACATTACTTTGTTTACTCCATTGGTAGCCCTCCTTTCTGAAAAAATAAGGGCGCAGCTCTCACAAAAAAGAGCTACGCCCATAGGTCATTGATTAGATTGATTTTAGCATCCGGTTAAAGTCGGCCACCCGCTCCGTCAGCCAGGAAGCTGCCATCGGCAAGCCGTAGGGACTGACCAGCCATGCCAGTATCATAAACCCGATAAAGCCATCCACCCGACCGGCGAACAGCACCAGCAGCCCGATCAGGAACAGCAACACCGCCAGGATACCGAGTATCATACCGGAGAACAGGCAGATAAAGCGGCAGAAAGCCACCAAAACTGTCAGCACCAGAACAACAGGGAACAATAAAACTTTCAAAAGTATTCTCATAGGGTGCGACCTCCTTTGAAGCTGTTTACAGGTTCACTATATCACATTAAAGCGCGAAAGTAAAGCCGCTATTTATAAATCACTCAGTTTCTCCAAAAGGGTGCTGATTGCGCCCCAAAGTTCCCGGTATCGCTCCTGCAGGTCGGCAACGTCCTCCTGATAAAGATTGCCGGTGCTGTTCACTCGTTTGGCGATCTGGTTCAGGTTATTGGAACAGATCCGCAGCAGGGACACCAGAGCTTTGAAGTCGGACATATCCACCTGCACCGCATACCCGTCTACCGCCATTTTCCGTAAGTAGGCCCGCTGGTTGTGAATGCCAAGCTGCTCCATCTTTTTTTCAATGATTTCTTTTTCCTCCGGCGACACCTTGAAATAAAGCGGAATGGTGCGCCCGCTGCATGGTTTCATCAGATTGCCACCTCCATATTCTTGCCTTTTTGCGGGGTGGAAGCGGTCGCCGCAGACTCAACCCCCAGGCGTTTTAACATTCCTTTGATAGAAGGCTTTCCTCCATCCAGTTCCTCGTTGTCCCGTTCTCGCTTGCCAGAGGACTTTCCATCCATATTCAGGGCAATCCGCAGCACATTCAGACGGGATGTCTTTTCAGCCAATTCCTGCTCCTGGGGGAAGGGCCGCTTCACTTCCTGTTTTGCTTCTTCCATTTGCGCGTTCAGGTTTTCCAGCTTACCACGGTTCTGCTCCAGGTTTTCTACGATGGCTGCCAGAGCATTTTCCAGGCGGGCAATATTGCCCACCGGATCGCTGCCCAATTCAATCGTATGGGAAAGGCTTTGCTTCATCGTCACCTGGAATTTCTGTGTGGCAGTATCGGCCCATAGGGTCATGGGAAAGCCCCGATACTCGCCCAGGGATACTCGTTCCGAAACGTCAGTCATTCTGGCGCAAGCATCAATGATAGCCTGACCAGCAGCCTTACGTTCTGTGTAGGTCTGGCCTGCCACTGTAATGGTGAAATGCTCCTTATCTGGCAGAGGATGGGCCTGTAATACGGCCAAATCCTTTTCCAATCCCGTGATTTGTTCCTGTGTGCGGTTGATTGCCTTTGGGAAAAACTGAATGAGCTGATCTTCCAGCAGATACCGCTGGCTCTCATGGTTAGCTTTCAGAAGTTTCAGCTTCGTCACCTGGCTGTCCAGATCGGTCATCTCGATAATGCGCGGGTCGCCGGAAGCCAGGGCCTTAACTTCGGCATAGCTTAAAGCAGCTTCGTCCACATCCTCGCAGGAACGGGATGGATTTTTACCACTCATCAACTGGCCAATAAATTTCTGCTTATTCTCTAAAATGCTCCAGTTATACGCGTCAAAGGTATTTTCCGTGACGTACTTATATATCTTGACAGTTTTATTGATATTCCCTTGCCGCAGGATACGGCCTTCGCGCTGCTCAATATCGGCAGGCCGCCAGGGACAATCCAGATGGTGCAGCGCTGCAAGACGGGTCTGGACGTTGGTTCCCGCGCCCATTTTGGCGGTAGATCCAAGCAGCACACGCACTTGACCTTTCCGCACCCTTGCAAAAAGCTCCGCTTTCTGAGCCTCTGTCTTTGCGTCGTGGATAAATGCGATTTCTTCCGGTGGTACGCCCTGGGCCATCAATTTCTGCTTCATATCGTCGTAGACATTAAAGGAACCATCCCCCTTTGGGGTGGACAGGTCACAGAATACAAGCTGCGTCCCCTTGATTTCCTCCGTATCCCGCCATACCTGCAACACATTCCGGACACAGGTGTTGACCTTGCTTTGCGGATCGTCCGGCAGCGTCGGGTCAGACAGCCGCTGATCCAGAGCCAGCTTTCGGCCATCCGAGGTGATTTTCAGCATATTGTCCTCGCGTGGTTCCACTTCGCGGTTGCGTACTGCCTCGGCCCGTTCTCCCAGGTCAGCCACCAAATCCCGCTGGAAGTCGCTGGGGGTGGTGACTTCGGTGATTTTCTCTGCTTCTGGAACCGGCAGGCGCAGCATATCCGCCGTTTGAATGTCAGCGGCCTCCCGCCACATGGCCATGAGTTCCGGGAGATTGAAAAACTTTGCGAACCGGGTTTTACTGCGAAAGCCGGTTCCCTCCGGGGCCAACTCAAGGGACGTGGTGGTTTCGCCAAAGTTTGCCGCCCAGCTATCGAAATGCTCCAGGCCGCTGGACTTTAACAGGTCATATTGCAGGTAGCGCATCATGGTATAGAGTTCCACCATCGAATTACTGACAGGGGTGCCGGTGGCAAAGACTACGCCGCGCCCGCCGGTGATTTCATCCAGATACCTGCACTTCGCAAACATATCAGAGGACTTCTGTGCTTCAGACTGACCGATACCCGCCACATTCCGCATTTTTGTTGCCAGGAACAAATTTTTGAACCCATGTGCCTCGTCCACAAACAGCTTATCGACGCCCAATTCCTCAAAGGTAATCACATCATCCTTGCGGCTCTGGTCGTTCAGTTTTACCATCCGTGCTTCCAGGTTCTTTCTGGATTTCTCCAACTGCTTGATGGTGTAGCGTTCTCCGTCCTGGGCTTTTGCTTCCTGAATACCGTCGATCACCTGGTCGATCTGCTCCTGGAGGATGGCTTTCTGACGTTCCGGCGAAAGCGGGATTTTTTCAAATTGGCTATGTCCAATCACTACAGCGTCGTAGTCGCCGGTAGCAATTCGGCTGCAAAATTTTTTCCGGTTCGCCGGTTCAAAATCCTTTTTGGTGGCCACCAGCACATTGGCTCCGGGATAGAGCCGCAGAAAATCTGCCCCCCATTGTTCGGTTAGATGGTTTGGAACCACTACAAGGCTTTTCTTTGTCAGCCCCAGGCGTTTGGACTCCATCGCCGCCGCCACAATTTCAAAGGTCTTGCCCGCGCCCACACAATGGGCCAGTAGGCTGTTCCCACCGTAGAGCATCCGGGCCACCGCATTGCGCTGGTGGGGCCGCAGGGAAATTTCCGGGTTCATACCGGAAAAGCGAATATGATCCCCGTTGTAGCTGCGGGGGCGGATGGCGTTATAAAGTTCATTGTATTTCTGGCACAGATCAGCGCGGCGGGCCGGATCTTTCCAAATCCAATCCTTGAATGCCTCCCGGATCTGCTCCTGCTTTTGCTGGGCCAGCATAGTTTCTTTGGCGTTGAAGACGCGGGTGGTGCTGCCGTCAGGTTCATGGATGGTATCATAAATCCGGGTGTCCCGCAGGTTCAAGCTGTCCTCGATAATAGCGTAGGCGTTTCGCCGTTTAGTTCCGTAGGTCACATAAGCTAGGGAATTGTTCAGGCTGTCCCGTGATTTTCCGCTTACGTTCCACTCGCCGGTGGCTGAGGAATAGCGTACCTGTATATTCTGCTTGAGATAAATGGGTGGCTTTAAGAGTTCATGGACAAATTGGGTGTAATACTTCGGGTCAATCCAGGTAACGCCGATCCGCACATCGATTTCCGCTGCGGAGAGGTCTTTGGGCTGGGCCTGTTCCAGCGCGGCCACATTCTCCGCAAATGCAGGGTCAAGTTGCGCCGCCGCCCGCGCAGCGGCCAGCTTCTTCCGGACGTTGCCGGATAAATACTCGTCTGCTGTTTCCCATCCGTCCAGCGGGCCGCCACCGGCTTCCGGATTTTTGTAGATGACCCCTTTCAGGTCACGGATAATGCCATCGGTTTCGCCAGGAGTACCCATGAGGGAGGACATATACCCTAAATCAACACGGGCGTGCTCCCCGATGGAAACGGCCAGGGCTTCGCTGGCGGTGTCCACATGGTCAATCGTCACCTGTTGGTTGATGGTGCGCTTTGTGAACATATCCGCCTTATGCGCCAGATTTCCGTCCTCGTCCAATACTTCCAGAGAACACAGCAGGCAGTAGGAGGCATCCTGTTCAAAGGCTCGTTTGTTGCCGGTACTGTTTAGGAGGCCATATTCTGCGGTGTAAGCGTCGTAGGCTTGCCCCAGTTTTTCCTGGGCTGTCTTGATGTTCTCATCGGTGCCGCCATGAAGCTGTAATTCAATAAGATTTCGGGTCAGATCGCGTAGACCAATCATCCCCCGGATGCGCTTTTCAGTGGTGGCGGGAACCTCTACCGGAATCCGTTCACCGTTCTCCACAAAGTACAGCTTGCCGCCGACCTCCGTGTAGCTGAAATTCCGGGCTTCCAGATCGGCGGCTTCCATCCGGTCTAACAGTTCCGGGACTTCCACCGCGCCTTTTTGGGAAAGAAGCTGCTGATCCGGCGGGGAGAGTCTGGAGAGAGCTTCCCCAAGCTGGTCAGCCAGCACAGCTCCAGGCAGCGGGGCGCAGGTGGTTTCCCATTCGTTGCCGTACATACTCTTATCCCAAGCCATCGTGCCCAGCACCATATCCGGATGGGTTTCAAAATAGCGGTTGATGGGGATACCGTCTGCGGTCTGCCCCAAATGCACCCAATCCGGCACCTGCTTCGGCGGCTGCGCCCGTTTTTGCAGGAACAAAATATCCGTTGTCACATCCGTACCGGCGTTCCGGGAAAATGCGTTGTTCGGCAGGCGTACCGCGCCCAAAAGGTCGGCCCGCTGCGCCAGATATTCCCGCACGGTGGAATCCTGCTTATCCAATGTGCCCTTTGAGGTGATAAAGGCTACAATCCCACCGGGCCGCACCTTATCCATCGTTTTCACAAAGAAGTAGTCGTGAATGAGAAGATTTTGCCTATCGTATCGGGGATCGGCCAGCTTATAGCTGCCAAAGGGCACGTTCCCCACAGCCAGGTCGATGGAATTGTCCGGCAGGTTGACACGCTCAAAGCCATCCACGGTAATGCTGGCCTGGGGATAAAGCTGCTTTGCCAGCCGCCCGGTAATGCTGTCCAGTTCCACGCCCACCAGAGCTGCGCCCTGCATGGACTCCGGCAACAAGCCAAAGAAGTTGCCTACGCCCATAGCAGGTTCCAGAACGGTATCTGGATGAACGCCTATCTTCTCCAATGCCTGATACATTCCCTCAATCACGGTGGGGCTGGTAAAATGCGCGTTCAGGGTAGAACCACGGGCCGAAGCGTATTCCTCCGGGGTCAGCAGCGTTTTTAACTCCGCATACTCCGAAGCCCACTTTTCATTGGCTTCATCAAACGCCTGGGGAATACCGCCCCAACCTACATAGCGGGATAAGACTTCCTGTTCTTCCGGTGTTGCGCTGCGGCCCTGTTCCTCCAGAACTTTTAAGAGCCGGATTGCAGCCACGTTATTCTGATATTTTGTCTTTTGCCCGCCTGCACCCAGGTCAGGATCAGTGATATGGAAGTTTTGGGCAGTATTGTCCGGAATGGCCTCTTTGATTTGCTTCCATTCTTCATCAGATACGGTAATATCAATTTCATGGGTGGCGGGGCCGTTCCCAATGGTCAGGGTGTCGCCCTCGCGAGTAACTGGCTGTTCGGTCAGGTCAGGAGCTGCCGGTTCCTCCGGTATCGCATCCATTCCTACGCTGATCAGGCTGTCAAAATCCAGTACGGAAAGTTCCTGTTCAATCAGTTCGGTGAGGCTTTCATACTTGTCCTGATGTACCTGCACCCCATCTACCAGATAACTGATAGAATAATCCACCAGATCTGCATTTACCTGAAGCTCGTGCTTTTCGTCCTCAGTGGTGGTATAGGCCAACCCGATATGCCGCAGGTCTGTAAATTCCACTTCGGAACCGTATTCCCGTTCACAAAATTCGGTAATCAGTCCTTTGGCGGTATCAAGCTGTGATTGCCCGTAAGAGGCAGTGGCTGCCGACAGAATTTCCTCTGTGCGTGCTGCCATAGCCAGGTCTTTTTCCTGCTGGTGTTCCACCCATTCCCGCACTACGGATACCGGCTCATTCCGGAAGATGGGAAATCCAGTGCTGGCCCCAAAGGTATCATCCCGCAGGCTGACGCGGCCAGCAGCATAATCGACCTGATCGATGGTAAAGATACGCTCATCCTGTTCCAGCTTCATCCCCAGGGGGATAAAATCGGCCACGTTCAGATCTTTGACAACTCGATACCGGCCGTTCTCCAGCTCGCCAACGGTGACGTTATGGCCGTGAAGCTGCAACTGTTTCGCCAGATGGGGCCAGCCCAGGTTTGTACCGGTAACGGTAGTTTCGCCAAGTCCAGGGATCTCCTGAACCACAGTTTTTAAGCCCAAGTCAGTCGCAGCCTGCTTTGCGTCCTCTCCATAGAGCAAAAAATAATCGCCTACCTTGACGCTCACAAAAGAGCTGGGGTGATTGGCCTTTAACTTCATGTACTCCGGCACATCCGGCACAAGGGAAGGAGAAACGGGGACTTCTGTGGGCGGTTTGACCTTCTCGGACGCGCCCGCGCCGGTGCTTTCCGGGGACAGAACCGGCGGGGGTGGGGTTATACCCTGGCTATCCTCGTTTTGAGGTTCTATCTGTCCACGCTCGGCCATCGGCCTTGTGTCTGTCAGGGCTGCGAAAGCCTGTTCCAATACTTCCTTATCTATCCGCCGGTGGAAATCCGGGAAATCATAGTAAAGCCGCAAAAGCTCCGGTTCATTGACTGCCAAAACAGCCCGACGGACAGACGCTTTCCCCTCAATCGCCACATTTTCCGGATCACTGTTCTTTGCTGCGTTTTGGTATGCTTCATCAGCCAGCACATGAGAAAGCACCATTGGCTGAAATTTCTCATACAGTTCCCGCACGGTATGATGTTCGGTCATTGCCGGAAGGCCAAAGGATAACTGCTCATTGTCCATCGCTCCGGAATTTTCAAACAGTTTCCGGCTGGCCTTTTCCAGCTCGTCATTCTTCGGCTGTTCCGGATTTTTCCGCCTGGAATGGGAAGAAGCGGTGGCCGTAGCCTCCGCTTCCTGACGGGAGATCTTTTGTATCTGCATTTCTGGCAGGTCAAAAAGGGTAATCTGCCGGTAATCCGGTTTTGCAGAAAATGGTGCTTCCATCTCCACAGACGCAGAAACGGCAGGCTGTTCACCTGCCGTTTCTACCGTATTTGGCTGTAAATCAGGTCGTTTCGGACGATTTCCTCCGCCGACTGCCGGATGTTGTTCATCCGCTGCACCCACTCCATCTGATTGCTGGCTTTCAGGGCTTCGGTCACGCCCTGTTCCTTTGCCATCTCCGCCACCAGACTGTCCATCTGTTCCTGGGCTGTCTGGTCGATCTCGGTCAGATGTGCCCACAGCCTGCCGGTCAGCAGCATTGAATTGTAAAGTCCCTTCCGGTGTTCCATCAGGTATTTCTCCCTGGCCCTTCCAAAGCGGCCCAGGGTCTGCGACTCGTTCTCCCTCTCGTCCATCCGGAGATTGGGAACCTGATACCCGTTCTGTTTGGCGTATGTCAGTGTCGCCATGCTCGTCGCTCCTTTCACGCTTTAATGTGCTAAAGTTTATATTATCATTATACGTCTGCCCGTCGGATTTTGCAAGAGGATTTTTGACCTTTTCCCGTTCTATTTTCCGGATAGTGTCGCCAATCTCCAAAAGCAGTTCCCGGCTTCCCTGAGATACCGCCGTACCCAGGCAGGCCAGGGCGGCGGTGGTGTTAAAATTGGTGATCTCCCGAAGATCCTCTGTGTCCAGGTAATGGTTCACGTCCAGGCCGCAGCGAGAAAGGACGGCGTACTGGACACTCGCCCGCAGGGTGTTGCGGAACAGCACCTCTACGTTAAAATCGTCAAGTTCTTCTAAGAAGCTGTCCTCCCTCTCATAAAGCAGGTCGGGGAGATATTCGCCGTAGCTTTCCTGTATCAGCTTATCCGCTGCCTCCATCAAGAGGTCGCCCAAATCACCAGCACCGTCAATTCCAAAGGCATCCCGCAGCCGTTCCATGACCGGCTCGCGGTTTTCCTCTGTCAGCTTCCACAGCCACGGGTCTTTGCCGCCCCGTACCGGATGGGTGTCTGCTACATCATGCACATAGTCCAGATAGGGCTTGCCGCCGTATCCCTTGCGGATCAGCGCGATGGCGGTGCTGCCCGCATTGACCCACCGGTGCATTTTGTTGTTCCAGGTGGGCATATCCGCACAGGCTGTCGCGTCGGGCTTTTGTGCGTAAATTAAGAGTTGATCGTCGAAATCATAGGCTTTATAGAACCGCGCCGCCGTAGTCAGGAAGCGGCACCAGTCCTCCGGTGAGTGTGTGATCTTCCGGCTGGTATCGGCAGCCAGTTCCGAAATGGTCTGCCATTTCTGCGCCATAAGAACCTCCTTTCCGAAAAGCGGGACGGCATAGCCACTCCATGCCGCCCCGAATGATTATGCAGATTGCCTGCGCTCCCGATTGCGCTGGTTCATCTCATCCAAAACCCGTTTCTGTGCTTCGGAGAGTGCCCGCGGCGGTGTGATTTTCACCCACTTTTTGGGCAGTTCAAAGGTCAGCCCGCCGTGACGGTTATCTTCGGTCTGCCGCACCTGGGCCGGATGGGTCTGGCACAGCTCCCGAAGCACCCGTTGCAGGGCGGCGTTATGGGTATAGACGCTGGCTGTGGCTTCAGCTTCGTTAAAAAGGATGATGGTTTCCTGTTCCACTTTCAGCAAGGACATCCAAATCACCTTTCCCTTTCCGGAGCACTGGCCCCAGGCAGGGGACGCGCCTCCTGTGCCCGGCGAAGCTGTTCCCGCAGGGAAGGCGGCTTTTGAGGCTTCTTTTCTTCCCTGTGTTCCGGCACTTTGACAGCATCACCGGCCTTTACAGACTCCAGGTCTTTGGTGCGGGTACGCTCCGGCTGGCGTTCCAGAAACGCGAGGATTTCACCATCCGGATACCGGATCGGCTCAAAAATGCGCCCGGTCTGCAAAAACATCCCGTCCATTCCGGCTCCAGCTTTATAGTTGCCCTGGCTGTCCCGTTCACTTTCCAGAAGCACCAGGCCGTTGTCCAGCACATATCCCGGCTCCTTGCGCTGGTTCACCCCCGGCAGGCCGATGGTCACAGAAAAGTCGGTGATGGCGGCAAACTGTTCACGGGGGCCGACTTCGGCAAAAGCGTGGGGCTGCATTTCATCCCCCTCATAAACGGGGACAAACAGCTTTGGCGCTGCCGGTTCGCCGGTAACGGTGTGGTCGGCAGACTCATACACGCCTGGGGCCTCCTCCATAAAGTAGAGCAGCGTTCCATTTTCCAAAATAAACTCCACACCGGGGACATTCTCATAACGCGGCCCCAGGTATCGTTCAAAGGTGTCAAAGGGCACCACAGCATATTGGTTTCGTTCCTCACTCATGCTTTGCACCTGCTTTCTTCTGGTCAAATTCCAGCTTGTAGTTCACATACTTGCCGGTATCGTCGAGTACCACGGTGGCATCGTAGGTCACGCCCTTTTTTTCGCTGAATAAGCCAGTCATTTTGACACGTCCTTTTTTCAGCAGTGTGCTTGCCACCGCTTTGGTCAGTTCTTTATGCTTGTCGGCAAAGAAGCGGCTGTTCTTCCACATGGTAAACCCGCAGGAACGGTCAACACACTGAAAGCTCAACTTGCTTTCCACCACATCCTTGCCGCAGCGGGGACACTTGCCAATCGGCTCCCGCTGGTCAAAAAGAGAAGTGTCTGCCTGGATAGCTCGATAACCCTCCACCAGATCGGCGGTCATCTGTTCAATGCCGGAGAGGAAATCATCTGCGGAACGCTCCCCGCGTTCCACCTCCTTTAACGCTGCTTCCCATTCTGCGGTCAGTTTGGCCGACTTGATACTATCCGGCAGCACCACAATCAGGTTATGGCCCTTTTTGGTAGGGAGGAGCTGGCGGCCCTTACGTTCCAGAAAACCGCCGCGCACCAGCTTTTCAATCACACCGGCGCGGGTGGCCGGAGTTCCCAGGCCCGTGCGCTCCACACCCTCAATCTCTGCAAATTCTTCTGCGCTGGCGTGTTCCATCGCGGAGAGCAGCAGATCTTCCGTGAAGTGTTTGGGCGGGCTGGTGGTTCCCTCGCGCACTGCCGCCTTGCAGCCGGAAAGGGACTGCCCTTCGGTGATGGATGGCAGAGCAGACGGCTCCGGATCATCCTTTTCCGGTTTCTGTTTCAGGGTAGAGAGGAAGGCTTGTTCCACGGCTTTCCAGCCGGGGGTTGTCACCACACGGCCCTTTGCGGAAAAAGAAGTGCCACCGCAATCCAGCATTACCGCTGTGTCCTCATAGACCTGCTTTTCGCTGACCGCACACAGAAGCCGAACCATCACCAGGGTGAGGATGTTGCGCTCCCCGGCGGGCAGCGCAGCAAGTGCATCCTGCTTTACCTGCATGGTAGGCAGCAGCGCATGGTGGTCGCTGACCTTTGAAGCGTCCACCACACGAGATACATCCACCGGCCCCACCTCCACAGCAAACGGCAGGCTGGAAACAGATTGCTCCAAAAGCTCCGGCACTGTGGCGGCGGTGTCCTCTGTCAGATAATTGGAATCAGTACGGGGATAGGTCAGCAGCTTCTTTTCATAGAGTGCCTGGGCATAATCCAATACCTGCTGGGCGGTATAGCCAAACAACCGGTTTCCATCCCTTTGGAGAGAAGTCAAGTCATACAGTTTTGGGGGGCTGGTAGTGCGTTGCTTTTTCTCTACACTTCGGATAGTGGCGGGCTGGCCTGCACAGGCAGCTTTCAGTTTTTCTGCTGCCTTTTTATCCGCCATCCGGTCACTTACGGCAGAAAAGCCGCAATCCAGCTCCACCGTGTAAAACTTCTCCTTTTTGAAGCTGTCAATCGCGGTTTCCCGTTCCACCACCAGGGCAAGGGTGGGTGTCATGACGCGCCCTACATTGAGCGTTCGCCGGTAGAGAGTGGAGAATAACCGGGTTCCGGTAATCCCTACCAGCCAATCCGCCTTTGCACGGCAGAGAGCCGCTGCATAGAGCAAGTCGTAATCGCTGCTGGGGCGCAGGGCGGAAAACCCCGCTTTGATTGCATCCTCCTCCATCGACGAAATCCACAGCCGTTCCATCGGCTTGCGGCATCCGGCCTGATGATACACCAGCCGGAAAATCAATTCTCCTTCACGGCCCGCGTCGGTGGCACACACCAGGCTGTCCACGTCAGCGCGGTTCATCAGGTCGGAAAGCACCTTGAATTGTTCCTTTTTCCCTGGGTCAACGGTAAACTGCCATTCCTTTGGGATAATCGGTAAATCCTCATACGTCCACTCGGAATACTTCGAATCATAGGCATCGGCAGGGGCCAACCCCACCAAATGCCCGACGCACCAGCTTACCAGAAAGCCGCCGCCCTCCAAATATCCCTGTTTTTTCTGTTTGGCCCCCAGCACAGCGGCCAGACTTTGGGCCACGCTGGGTTTCTCAGCCACCACTAATTTCAATCGCGTTTCCTCCTTTCTTTCAAAAGCTGCTTATAACAGACCCCTATACAGCTCCTTCCCATACCATAGTTGCAGCCATAGCAGGGATGATCGGGCGGGAGTGCCGGTGGTTCCGGCACCCGCCGCCCGGTGGGTTTCTGCTGCATCATCCGTTCCAGCCCCGGATTGTTACTGAACAGGGGCATCCTCGTCATCGTCCGGAAGTTCCTGTTCTTCCTCATAAAGCCGGCGCTGTTCGGCTTCTTCTTCGGCAGTCAGTTCCGGCGCAGGTTCTTCCAGATCTTCCTCCCGAACAGTCGGTTCTTCCGGCCCTGCAAATTCAAATTCATCCAAATCGGCAGCATCGTCCAATTCATGTTTGGGCTTGTAAATCTTGAAGTAGTAGCCCAGACCGCCCACGGCAAGCACGGCCACGCCGATCAAAACCAGCATAATCGGGCTGGTGCCGGTTTCCGGAACAGGCTCCGGTTCGGGTTCCTCTGTCACTTCGACAGGCTCCTCCGGTTCCTGTGCCGGTGTGGGTTCCGGCTCCGGTTCCACCGGTTCAGTGGTTTCCTCTGTGTCAGGTTCGGCAAGTGACATCAGGTCAGACTCCGTGACCGCATTGAGGAAGTAGACATTATCCGCGTCGCGCTGCTTGTCAATGACCAGATAAAAGACATTTTCATCCTCAGTCACGATGGTGTAAAACTCCTTTTCGTCCTCACTGGTGGCGTTGTCCAATACAGTGCCGGTTCCGTTTGGCGTGAAGGGGTTCGGGGTAGCGGTTTCTTCCGGCTCCGTGGTTTCTTCCACCGGCGCAGTTTCCTCCTGCGGCTCATTGCTCTGTGCATAGGCGGTAACAGAAAAAGTGCCGAAGCACATCACAAGCGCAGTCAGCACCATGAAATAGCGCAGCTTATGCTTCATCGTCCATTTCCTCCTGTTCCTCCGGATTTTGTGTTGCCACGGGCAGGCTGCCGGTATTGCCGCTGCGGATAGCCTGAATGATGGTGGCCAGTTCTTCCGGCGTGACCTCCAGGCCGCGCACCATACCAACGATCTCGGTATTCTCCAGTTCGGTTTTCTGCTGTTCCAGCTCCCGCAGCCTTGCCTGCTGGGTCGCAATCTTGCCCTTGACCTTTTCAATCTCGGTCACGATTTTCTGAATTTTCGGGTTCATCAAAACTCCTTTCCGGGCGGTCAGAGCCGCCCAAATGCGTAAAAGTGTTGCTGCCAATAGGAACTGTTGATATTGGCGTACTGGATGGGTGAGCCACAGTGAATCATCATCCCATCACCCACATAAATTCCCACATGGGACACCGGCCCCGCGCTGTCATAAGTTCCCGTGAAAAAGATAATGTCCCCCGGTTTGGCTTCGGAGGACGGGATAATCGCACACTGGTTGTAAATGCCTTGCGCCGTAGTGCGTGGCAGGTTGTGAACACCGCTGTTGGTAAAGACCCAGCAGACAAAACCACTGCAATCAAAACTGGTGGACGGGTTCGAGCCGCCCCAAACATAGGGGTAGCCTAAGTATTTTTCGGCTTCGGTAATCAGCGCGGCAAAAGATGGGTCGGACAGGGCTTCGCCGGGGATCTCGTAATGCTCCCCCTCAGATGGGTTCGCATAGATGTTGTCCCCGAACAGATAGGGCTTGTTGCCTTTCAGTTCCAGGATAGCAGCATACCGGCCCTTTTCATCTTCGGTCAGGTTCTGCACCGCCACCGTCCCCAGGGAATGGTTCCGCAGTGTTACATGGAGAATGTAATATTCATACGCTTCCTCGCTTTCATGCTCATTGCCTTCCTCATCCGTCCAGGTCACAGTCCGGTAGCGGATCTGCACTTCCTCACGAGTGGTAAGGGTATATTGCTGGTCGAACAGGGCTTGCAATTCTGACTGTACCTGGGCTGGGGTGAACGCATTGAATTTTGCGGTCAGGTAGGAAATCAGTTCGTTGGGGTCATGGCCGATGGTGTCCACATCGTACTGGTACTCGTCATAGCCGGGAAATTCGCTTTCGATATTGGCCATCCGGCGTTCCAATTGCTGCTCCAGCGCGATATAATCGTCCTCCACCTGCAAAATGTCCGGATCTTCGGATGTGTATGAAGTGCCAAGAACAGCACTCATCGCCCCCTCCATCGTTACAGAACAAGAGGACAGGGAAGAAAATAGTAATACAAACAGCAGGACAACCCCGCCGACAATTACCAGAACTCCCTTGTTGTGTTTCACTAAGGCAACCGCAGCCTGTCCCGCGTGTTCCACAGCTTCTTTTGCTTTCTTTGCCACCGTAGCACCACGACCGCCGGTTTTCCGGGCTTCCCGATAGGCTTTGGCGTACTCGCGCTTTAACTTCCGCTTCTGAAACATGGCTGACAGCGAATGCTTTTGCAATTCCGGATTATCCCGAATTGCAGCTCGATAGTTGGCATTGACTGTTGCACGGGCACTTTTGACTTCCAGACGCTCCACTTTACGATAGGACGCATCCTTTATCGAGTGATAACCCTTTCGGATTGCGCCTGTCGCCAGATTTTCCGCTGCAAACTCGGTTTTGTGGGCCGCTTCGGTGCCCACATTTTCTTTCTCCACCTGCCGGATTTTGCTGTGAACTGCCAAATCTACCGACCGGCCCGCTTTCAGACCCGCCTGTGCCACCGGATTTTTCCGGCTGCGCGGCTTCACTTCATCTTCAAAACTCAGAGTGTGCCGCACTTTGCCGGTCATAGTATCAAATTCCCGGTTAATCCGGGGGCGGCGCTGCTTTGGCAGATCAGCCTTTGCCTTTTCCAGCTTTTCGCCCAGAATTTCCGCCTTTTTCTCTGCCCGTGCCGCCTGTTCCTCCGGCGAAAAATGCAGCCGCTTACTTTTGGCTGCATCGTCTGCGTCATAGATATTGCGTTTTCGCTTCATGGGCCACCCCCTTATGCCGCCAGGTCGGAAGGCTTTGTGGTCATTACCCGGTAAAGTTGCGTATCGCGCGGGAATTTGTCCTCAAAGGGAATAATCTTATCCCCGAAGAACAGAAGCCCTTCGCCCTCGCCGCTGTTGGTGACATGGTTCAGCTCCTGGGGAGAAATGCCAAGCCGCTGGGCCAGAATGTTGCGGTCGCTGGCACCCTGGTTCAGCATCAGCACGAAGTCGCTGTTTTCCAGAATGTTTTCGATCTCGGAACTATCCAAAAGGTCTTTGACGTTCTGTGTCAGCGATGTGGGGATACCGTTCCACTTACGAAAACGCTTGTAAATCTCAGCAGTATAGGCTGCTGTCTGCGGTTCCTTTAAGAGTAGGTGGAACTCATCCAGGAAAATGCGGGTGGTGATACCGGCGTAGCGGTTGACTGCTGTACGCTGCCAGATATGTTTCTGCACGTTGGACATGACCAGCTTTTTCAATCCCTGGCCCAGTTTACTGGTGTTATAGCAGACCATACGGTTATTCAGATCTACGTTCGTCCTGTGGTTTAGATAAGAAAGGCTGCCGGTAACGTAAATCTCCATTGCTGTGGCCAGATCATCCGCCCTCGAATTATGCTGTTCCCGCAGGCATTGGTACAAATCTCCCAGGATTGGCATATTTTCCGGCTTAGGGTTCTTCAGATAATCCCGGTAAACCAGGCTGATACAGCGGTCAATCAGGGATTTTTCAATGGGCATCAGCGGATTGCCGTAGGAAGCCATCATCAGCTCGCACTGTGACAGTAGGAAATCTGCCTGCATGAGCATAGGCGACTCGCCCACATCGGTGGACAAATCCAGATCCATCGGGTTTAAGTAGCTGTGGCTGTCCGGGGCCAGATAGATGGTCTGTCCGTGAAGCTGCTCCGTCAGGGCGGTGTATTCATTCTCCGGGTCTAAAATCAGGATGTGGTCACGAGTGGCAAAAAAGGCATTGGTCATTTCCCGCTTTGCGAAAAAAGATTTGCCGCTGCCCGGTGTGCCCAGCACGATCCCGTTGGGGCATTTGAGTGTTTTCCGGTCTGCCAGGATGATGTGTTTGGTCTGCGCGTTCAGGCCGTAGTAAAGACCGCCCGGCTGGAACACCTCACAGGAACGGAACGGCATAAAGATTGCCGTTCCGCTGGTCGTAAGGCCGCGTTGGACTGCTACCTGGTTCAGCCCCAGGGGCAGGGCCGACACAAAGCCCTGTTCCTGCTGATAGTCCAGCCGGATCAGATTGCAGTTGTTGGCGTTGGCAATGCCGTTCACCGAATAGATGATATTTTCCAGTTTCTGTTTGGTAGGTGCAGTATGCACCAGAAGGATTGTGACCATGAACATCTTTTCATCATGGTTCTGCAAATCCTCCAGCAGCTTTTCCGCCTCTTTTCCAAAAGTCACAAGGTCAGGAGGAAGAATGTCCATGTCAAAGCCGGAGCGTACCGCCCGTTTCTGCTCGTCGATTTTGGCCTTATCCAAATCGCTTAACTTCCGTTTGACGGTTTTGAGCGCGGCCCCCTGGTCGAGAGCCTTTGCATGGATGCTGACAATCTGGCTGCTTTCGATATTAAGAAGTGCGTTCAGCAGCGTGTCATACAGTTTGGTGGCCTGGATCTGCAAAAGGGAAACCGCGCCGACCGACGGGCCAACGCGGAAGTACCGGCCCTCCTTAAATAAGAAGGAGCTGGGAGCAATGTAGTCCTTACTGGAAAGGCCGGTTCCCACCAGTGAGTCCCAGTTGAATTTGAATTTCTGCGGTTCATCCAGATGCAGGCAGTGATGCAGCAACAAGAGCCGCTCATAGCCGTCCATCCCGTGGGCCTGGGTGCCAATGCCTTTGAACCTCTCCAGCACATCGGCTTCGATCTGCTCTAAGCGGGAAGTGGCCTGCTTCACATCCTCGGCCTCCACCGTGAAGGTCAGGCACAGGCTACGTTCCGTCTTGCACAGGCTGGCTTTGGAGAGCAGCATATCGGAAAATTCCTTGCGGATGGGGTCAAAGCTGTCGCCGGTGGGCGGAATCCGCAGGATTTTCCGGTATTCCGCCATATCCGGATAATAGCAGACCACCGATAGCTGGAAGCCTACCGTGGGGCCGAAGTAGTTGACCAGGCGGCAGTATAGTTCAAAGATAACCGCCTTATCATCGTCGGACGCTTCCGCATAGCTGCGATCCTCAAACGCAATGCTTTTGCTGTAAAGGCGATTCCCCAGGCGGCACACCCCATTCTCATACATTTCCTCATAAGGGATGGTCTGCTGGGCGGTGGCGGCAATCTTACCGTCGCGTTTTGCCCGCTTGATGGACTTTGCCAGTTGCTTTTTCTGTGCGGCGGTCAGCGGCGTGTTCGGCCGGATGATCAACTCGTCGCCCCAGCCCACGGCCCGTTTCGGCTCCCGCCTTTTCAGTAATGGAAACAAGCTGTTTCACCTCCTCGTCAAAATAGGCTTGCCGCTCCAGGGCGGCAAATCGGTTCTCTGTCCGGTAGGGACGCGCTTGCTGCGTCAGGAACCGGACGCGAAAATAGTTTTTAAGCATCTTTTCCGGTGTCTGCCCATTCTTTTCGTAAAGAGCGAAGAAGAAAAACGGCAGCGCCGTGGCAATCAGAAGAATCAAGGCAATATCGTTGCCCAGGCTATTTCGGGTCAGGAAATAGGTGGGGACTGCCACCAGCGCAGCCAATGCAAAAAAGATAAGCTGCCGCTGGGTCAGGCCAAACACGACCTTGCTTTTGACCTCAGTCAAATCCTTTGTGATGTTCACATGGGCCAATCAACTCACCTCCTGTAAGTTCTCTTGTGGCGGCCACCCTTGAATGGAGCCAACCGCTTCGTTGCCCCACACATCCCATCCCGGCGCACGGCTGCGGGCGAAAAGTTCAATCCTGGGGACATCGCCCATCAGCCGGACAATACGGTTTCGGGCTTCCTCCGGTTTCTTGCTGTGTTCCTCGATATGGGACAGAATCACCTGATGTACCCCAGCATTGGCACGCTTCGGGTGTCCTCTGGTAGCCAGTAGGCAAATCTCCGCATTGGCCCGCGTCCAGTAGCCCATGCCGGTAAACAGGGTGGGGGCTTTCCGGTTTTGTTTTATCCATACGAAAGCCACCGATTTATAAGAAAAGCCCCAGGCATCCAGTACCGGCCACGCTTCTTTCAGCAGCGGAAACGTCACCCAAAGAAACAGGGCGCAATCCTTTGCTGCCAGCAGATGAACCGGCAGGGCCTTAATGTCCTCCAGGGACATGGTGGAATAATGGCTTTCCGCAGACCGGCCCGCGCCCTTTTTGCTCCATACCCGGTAATGCCAGGGCGGATCGGCGTAGATTATTGCGTATTTTCCGGGTTCATTCACTCGTCCACCTCCTTTAATGGGCATTCAGAATACTTTTTGCTACGCTGCCTGACTTAAACAAGCTGAAACAGAGCAGGACTGTATAGGCAACACAAGTCCAGATGGCTCCGTGCAGGTCGCCGCCGGAAACAGATAGGCTTTTGACCAAAATCGCGTAAATTCCGGTGATGACCATGATTAAGAAGCCTTGCAGCCCCAGGGCAACCAAGCCCCGGATGTAGTTGGTGCCGATATTTCCCCATTCATGGTTGGCAAGGGTGGCAAAGGGCAGCGGCCCCACGCTGGCATAGAGTAGGGTAAGAACCCGGCGCCTTGCCATATTGCTATGGTAGGTTTCCGAGAACTCCCCTCCGAACCGGACTTACACCTCTCAGCGTATCCGGCTCTCCAGATGTCAGTCTAATTTCCCAGCGTGTAACTTATCGTGACAGTAGACGCAGAGTGCCATTGTCTTGCGCTTACGCCCAATCATGGCGATTTCCCATTGTTTTCTGCCACTTAAATCTTTGAGTTTTCGTACATGGTGTATTTCAAGCGGCACATTTTCTGCGCCGCACCACTCGCATTGGTTCGCTTGCAGTCTTTTAATCAGGCTGTTGCGTCCATAATTCTCAACGGCTCGTGCTACTATATCGGGATTTCCGCTTTCTACTTTGGTATTCCGGCGGAAACCGTCATTGTAGAACAGCACTTTTCCCACCTTGCCGTTTTTCTTCGGATACTCCACAACAAAATCTTTCCCTTGACGGTACTTGCGGATAATTCTGCTGATTCGTGTCCGATATTTTCCAGCAAAGGTTTTGAGCATACTGTATCTCATTACATAGTAGAAGTTATTGAGTACAGACACGTTGTTTGCAAGTCGGTAGTAGTTATACAATCCACGGATTTCTGCGTTGTATTGGTTTAGGATTTCCAAATCGTCCAAGTGCAACAGGCGAGTGCGCCGGACAGGTTCCCAAACCTCTTTGTTTCCATTTTGTTTGTCGTATTTAATCTTGAGGGCATTGTAGGAGAACAGTCGTTTTACCCACTTATCATGGGGAACATAGAGCAAGACTTTTCCATTGTTTACCCGTCTGGTAGCCCCGGTTTTGGTCTTTTTGTTGTGTTCGCCTTTGGCGATTGTGACCTCATATCCCAAGAACTTCGCAGCGTCGTGTCCATGAGTAATCAATGTCTTTTCCTCGGACATTTCCAGATGGAGTTTGTCCCGGATAAAGCAGCCTACATCTTGTTTAATCTGTTCTGCGTCCTCTTTGCTGCCGATAACTCCAATTAAGAAATCATCGGCATATCGGATATAGCAAATCCGTTTATAGCTATCGTCCATCTGGTCGCTATACGGCATAGATTTCAGACTACGCCGCAGTTCCCGGATTTCTGCAATTAAGCCCTCTTTTTCTTCCTCGCTCATTTTAGAGAGATTTCTTTTAAGCCTTTGTTCTTTCCCCCGGCAGACATCCAGCTTCTTCTTGAACGCAGGATTGATTTTACGGCGGTTTCCGCAGTTGAATTTCTCTGCATACTCTGCCATATAGCTATCCAGTTCGTTCATGTAGATGTTTGCAAGGATAGGGCTGATGATGGAGCCTTGCGGAGTGCCGGAATAAGTATTGTGATAATTCCAATCCTCCATATATCCAGCTTTCAAGAACTTCCAGAGCAGACCGATGAAATGTTCATCTGCAATCCGCTTTCGCAAAATAGCAATCAACACATGATGGTCTACGTTGTCAAAACAGCCCTTTATATCTCCCTCAACGAACCACTTTGTCCCCGTAAAATATTTCTGCACATATTTGAGTGCCGTATGACAGCTTCTGTTTATACGGAAACCGTGGGAATAGTCGCTAAAGGTTGGCTCATAAATACTCTCTAAGATGAGCCGCACCACCTCCTGTATCAGTTTATCGTCGAATGACGGTATCCCCAGAGGACGCATTTTCCCATTGGATTTCGGGATATACGTTCTCCTTGCCGGGTTAGGCTGATAACTAAAATCCCGCATCTTTTCAATGAGGGCGTTTATCCTTGCCATTCCCATTCCGTCAATGGTTTTGCCGTCTGTTCCGGCTGTCATGTTGCCTGGTTTCGCCTGTA
>ENA-UONW01001148-UONW01001148.1-human-gut-metagenome-genome-assembly--contig:-CS52-NODE-1148-length-34210-cov-31.273664_pt1 | contig 34210 bp, 15 predicted proteins | sample MGYA00242463_ERZ724010 | MGnify/ENA metagenome assembly ERZ724010 | reverse complement strand
GGTGGCTATCGCAAACTCGCATGCACTACGTTTGGTAATGTGCCGGCGGATCTGCAATTGTCGTGCAAGCGAGAGCAGAAGCAAATTATATTTGGTTATGCCGAGCGCAGCCGACAATCAATGAAATTAATCCGCCGGAATTGAGTATTAGGATTTTCAATCCGCTTAAAATACCGCGTGTTTAAGTGAAAAGAGAAAAGAGAACAGTGAAAAATCCAATAGCCAACGTAGTGCTTATTTAAGTGAAGAACAGGCGCAGAGCGCAATTAAAAATTAAGAATTAAAAAGTAAGAAAATTACTTCTGTGGGTTTATGTCAGTAGTTAAGGTGGCTATCGCAAACTCGCATGCACTACGTTTGGTAATGTGCCGGCGGATCTGCGCTCCGCCGGAATTGAGTATAAGGATTTTTTCAATCCGCTTAAAATACCGCGTGTTTAAGTGAAAAGAGAAAAGAGAACAGTGAAAAATCCAATAGCCAACGTAGTGTTTATTTAAGTGAAGAACGAAGAGTGAAGAGTAAAAAATCCAAATGCTTTGCTATGACGATAAGCAACAAGGCATACGTCTTTTTTCGCTATGCTCAAGGAATTTCTCCTTAACTTCTTAACTCCAACATAGGCATTTGACTTTAACTACTCTAACTTCTTTAACTACTCTAACTTCTTAAATAACCCACAAAGCACATGGATTTTTCACTCTTCACTCTTCGTTCTTCACTTAAATATGCCTGAAGTGGTGATACTTATTAATACGTTCTATAATGTATAAACAAAAAGTAGCTCAGTTCACTTCAAGTCCCAGCATTTCGCTTAGTTTCTCGAATGCCTTGTTAGTGTTTTTCAGTTCGTCGAAGCGTTCGCGGTTTGTCGGTATGCGCTTTATCTCCTCAGGCTTGGCCAGTCGCAACGACAGCGTTATACTGCTGTTGCGCAGTGCTTTTATCAGCGTGTTACGTATTCTGCCCTTAATCTTGTTCATGTCTTCGAGCAAAATCTCGTTGTCAACCACCACCTCGATATGCGGAAACTCCTTTATCGTTGGTGTCATGTTCTTCATACGTGCCGCTATGCCCGTCATCTGCTGTGGCATACGGTTGCACATGCCGACCCACTGAGTCAGCATCTCGTCCTCGGTGAACACATTGCGCTCACCGTTGTCAACCACCTCTACGTCCTGTTCGGCTACAGTCTTTGGCTCCTCACTCTTACGTCTCAGGTTAGCAAAGGTCTTGCCTATGCTGCCCAGCTTCAGGTTGCGCAGATTAGCCGTAGCTTTAGTCTGCGTGCCGTTACTGCTGTTGTCGCTTTCGTTTACGGCCACTACATTCTCGGCCGCTTTCTCGGCATTGTGTTGTGCAATGGCCGTGCGGCGGTTAACAGAAGGCTCGGCCGCGGCCACCTGCATAGCCGCCTTTGGCCTTTCGCCCATAAGTCTCTTAAACAGGGATTTCAGTCTCTTAGGGCAACGCCCCGAGGCAGCTCCCTCGTCGTCAGGCTGAGTTATCTGCGCTATCTCTATCAACGTCAGTTCCACCAGCAGTCGCTTGTTGCTGCTCTGACGGTAGTTTATGTCGCAGTCGTTGATTATGCGCAGAGCCTTAAACAGGAACTGCGAGCTGCATTTAGCAGCCTGTGCCTTATATTTCTCTGTCTGTGTCTTGCTTGCCTGCAGCAGCGGCAGCGTCTGTTCGTCCTTTGCCATCATCACGTTGCGCACGTGCACAGCCAGTCCGTTAATCAGATGTCCGCCGTCGAAACCCTTGTTGATGATGTTGTTCAGCAGCACCATCACGTCGGCAGCCTTGTTCTGCAGACACAGGTCGATGACGTTAAAGTAGTTGTCGGCGTCGAGCACGTTCAGGTCCTCAATCACCTTTTTATAAGTGATGTTGCCCTGACAGAAACTTGCCGCCTGGTCAAACACCGACAGCGCGTCTCTCATTCCGCCGTCAGCCTTCTCGGCAATCACGTTCAGCGCCTCCTCCTCGTATGTTATGCCTTCCTTCTCGGCCACCATCTTCAGGTGGTTGATGATGTTGGGCACCGTCATGCGTTCAAAGTCGTAGATCTGACAGCGCGAAATGATAGTAGGCAGAATCTTGTGCTTCTCTGTCGTTGCGAGGATAAATATAACGTGAGCGGGCGGTTCCTCCAGCGTCTTCAGAAAGGCGTTAAAAGCCGCCGTTGACAGCATGTGCACCTCGTCGATGATAAACACCTTATATTTGCCCACCTGTGGCGGTATTCTGGTCTGTTCCATCAGTGCCTTGATGTTCTCCACAGAGTTGTTGCTTGCGGCGTCGAGTTCAAAGATGTTGTATGAGCGCTGTTCGTTAAACGCCTTACAGCTCTCGCACTCGTTGCAAGCCTCACCGTCTTCGGTAGGGTGCTGACAGTTAATGGCCTTGGCAAAGATACGTGCGCACGTGGTCTTACCCACGCCCCTCGGTCCGCAGAACAGATAAGCATGAGCCAGTTTGCCGCTCTTCACTGCATTCTTCAGCGTAGTGGTAAGCGCCGTCTGTCCCACGACCGAGTCGAAGGTCATAGGTCTGTATTTGCGTGCAGAAACTATATATTCTTTCATATTATAAAAAATCAAAGCTGAGATAAAGCCCCGTAGCGTACAGATTAGTCAAGTTATGCTTGAAGCTATTGCCGTATAAGCATTATCTGGGTACAAAGATACTCCAATTTGAACGAAAAACAAAATAATAGCGTGGGAATTGACTAATTGAGAACGAGAATGGAAGGTATAAGAGTTATGGAGTTAAGACATATGCCTTGTTGCTTTCGGGGAGTTAAAGGAGCATGGGGTTGAATTCATAATTCATAATTCATAATTCACAATTCATAATTAGCTAACGCTGAACTGCGTTTGGGTTAGACCGAACTTCGTTTCATAATTATTATGTGCCTTGTGGATTCTTGTCGCAAGCACTACGTTTACATTTGGATTTTTCACTCTTCACTCTTCGTTCTTCACTTAAATATACCCTGAAGGGCTGCACTTTCGTAACCGTGGGTGACACACCCACGGACTGTAATCACGGAAGCGGAATCACCCGAAGTGGTGATACTTCTTAACACGTTCTATTATAAGCAAAAAGTAGCACCACTCCGGGTGCTTTCACTACATACACCACATCCGGGCGTCATGACACCCGGTTACGAAAGTGTAGCCCTACGGGCTATGAGCGCAACACGGCATTAGACAATTATGAAACGCAGTTCAGCGTTAGCTAATTAAGAAACATCGTTCATCGCAACCCAATTATGAATTGTGAATTATGAATTATGAATTATATAATCGCCATTCCCAACTTCTCACATTCTTTTATCATGTCTTCGGGCCAGATGCTGGCTTGGATTTCGCCTAAGTGGGCTTTATGCAGAAGGACGAGGCAAAGGCGACTTTGGCCTATTCCGCCACCTATACTTAACGGCAACTCACCGGCAAGAAGCTTCTTGTGGAAATAGAGATTGACACGCGACTCCTGACCTGTCAGTTTCAACTGGCGCAGCAATGCTTCTTTGTCTACACGTATGCCCATCGACGACAGCTCTACGGCACGGTTGAGCATGGGATACCATATAAGGATGTCGCCGTTGAGTCCTTTATGACCGTCGCTGTTAGGCGTGGTCCAGTCATCGTAGTCAGGAGCGCGACCGTCGTGAGGCTTGCCGTCAGACAGTTTGTCACCGATGCCGATGATAAACACGGCACCATATTTCTTACATATCAGATTCTCACGCTCCTTAACGTCCTTGTCGGGATACATCTGCAACAGGTCTTCGCTGTGGATGAAATGTATCTCTGAAGGCAGGAACGGCTTTATTACGGAATAACTCTCGCAAACAAGATATTCGGTGCGGCGGATGGCTGCATATATACGGCGCACGATGTCCTTAAGGAAGTCGAGGTTGCGCTGCTCGCGCGTCATAACCATCTCCCAGTCCCACTGATCCACATAAAGCGAATGAAGATTGTCAAGCTCCTCGTCAGCCCTTATGGCGTTCATGTCGGCATATACGCCATAGCCCGGTTCGATGTTATATTCAGCCAAAGTAAGTCTTTTCCATTTGGCAAGAGAGTGAACCACCTCAGCCTCAGCGTCACCAAGGTCTTTTATCGGGAACGTAACAGGTCGCTCAACGCCGTTAAGGTCGTCGTTGATGCCAAGACCTTTAAGAACAAACAGCGGTGCCGTTACACGATGGAGGCGAAGCTCCGTTGAAAGATTCTGCTGAAAGAAATCCTTTATAAGTTTTATGCCCTGCTCTGTCTGCCGCATCGTAAGCAGCGGCTTATAGTCTACGGGCTTTATCAATTTACTCATATTTCATTTAAATTAATTACAAACGTAACGGCAAAGATAATAAATAATTATCAATATGAAACAATAATCAGTGAAAATATTACATTTATTTCATAAAATAATAATATTTAAATACAGAATATGCACAAAGACAGCTATTCGAGCATTTTACTTACACATTGATTTGACATTAAACTCCAAACACGGAATATATTGCTGAAAACACATTCAGCGCCGTAAAATTGCGATTAAGGATGTGCAAAGACAAAACGCTGAATGACAGAAAGATGAGTGACGACATATAGAATATGTGCAAATCACAGACGGGAACAGAAATGCAAAAGGCGGCAAACAGGACCGCAAAAGGACGCAAAACGCAGGACGAAAGACGGCAAACGAGAAGACAAAAGGCATGCTACAGCAGACGCTGAAGCATGCCTTTTATGTATATATAAAGGTGAAACGGCACATAATAAGTCGGATGAAGAACCTTAAAAGGTATGCAAACGGCAGATAAAACGATATTTCAGGCATTATATTACGTACAAAGCCGAATTGACATAATGATACGATATAAGGAATTTTACTTACATTTAACACAAGCAGAAATTAGACCGAACAGTCTGAAATTCTGTGTTATGGCAATAGGGATGGCATCCGACAGGTGTTTCTCCAATGGAGAAAGATTGACTTTCTCATCCAGGACTGAAAGATATAGTTTGTTATCTCTTTTATAAAATCATAATTTTTGCACAAAATCACAGTGCTATGATTTTGTGCAAAAATTATGATTTTATCTTGATGTACAAAAGAATAATATGCTTTTATTAGACTGCACACAGTTTAATCCACTTCGCACATTCATGCTTTCAACCAGTCTTTTTGCTATATTTTTATTGACACAGCCCGCTATGTCTGCTAAAAAAAATAACGAAAGTCCGCTATATATAAAGCAAAAATACAGACCGAATAATGACAACAACTCGGCTTTACGGACAGCATAAGGAACGACACACAAGCAGGCACAGCCGCACCATACGCGCCATAAGCACGCACATGACATAAGGACACGAAAAAGGGCCGGTGATAGAAAGTCCGGCCCATCATCACAAGAAGAAAAAAAATAAGCAACGCCTTGCTTTATATCAACATGTCAATGCCATGCAATGATGGCGGTATAAGCTGAAAATATCTTTATTTTATCCATCCGAACATTCTGTCGGGATAGTTGGTTATTATGGCATTAACGCCTGCCTTTACCATCTTCTGCGCATCGGCCTTGGTGTCGACGGTGTAAGGAATGACACGCATTCCTGCCGACTTAGCCTTAGAAACGAAGGCAGAATTGACCATGGTATAATCAGGACCGATGGCATAAGGCACAAATCCGAGAGCTGCCATTGCCTTATCGTAGGTGCCCGAGGTGCTGTCTATGAGATAGAGCAGACGTGCAGACGGGTATTTAGAGTGAACATATTTAAGCGTGCGCACATCAAAACTCTGCAGAAGCAGGCGCGCTCCGAGGTTACGCGAACCGAGAGCCTTGATACACTGGTCGGTAAAAGTCTTGTAGTCGGGCGTCAGCTTACCGTCGGCAGACGGGTCCGACTTAATCTCAATGGTGTATCTTACAGGCGGCAGACGGTGAAGATGGCAGTAAGTTTCAACCGAGTCGATGAGCGTTGTTATCATCGGCACATGAGTATAGAGGCGCTTGCTGTCAGGGAAAGCCGGGTCTTTAGCGTTGCCGATGACCTTGGCTGTAAGCTGTTTCCATGTGAGCGAATATATCGGATACTTCTTTCCGTAGCCTATCACGTATGGGTCGTGCGACACAACCACTACCCCATCCTTGGTTACGTGCAAGTCCATCTCAATGTCAGTTACACCGAGCTTGACGGCATTGAGCATCGCCTCGATGGTGTTCTCCGGATAAAGGCCCGCACCGCCACGATGAGCTATCACCGAAACATTAGGTCTGATAACGCCTGTCGTCTTGCGCCCGGAGGGGTTAGTAACCACAACCTTTATCTCCTTATACGTGCCCACAGGCTTGCATCTGAACAGATGCGACGTGTTGGCAGGACGGCCGAAGGGAATAAGGCGCGAGCCGAAGTCGAAGTCGACGCCAGTGAAGCGCTGCATTGTGCCCATGAGTTTGTTGTCCTGATACCATTCAACCTTGCTTGCGGCATCGGTATCCCAGATGTTGGCAACGACATATCCGGGCAGTGTGCCAAACTCGCCCTTGTCGTAGAGCGTCATCTGATAAGAGAAGGGGAAGCCCGTAGACTTATACTGCCAGTCGACGTTGGTGCCGTTGACATCGACAACAAGATATCCGTTAGGCGTTCCGCAGCGGTTGAGCCATCCGTTCCACCAGGCTCCGCAGGCAGCTCCTATGTTGTGCTGATAGAGACTGGCGTTAACTGCCACGTTCTGAAAATAGTGAGTGTGACCGCAGAACACATGAACCTTATAGCCGGCGAGCAACTTCTGCAGGGCTGCCACTCCGCGCATGTTCTGCGCAGGGTCGTCCTTGTTCCATCCGGCAGCGTGCATATTAAGGATGACGAGCGAGCCTTTAGGCACAAACTTCAGGTCGTTGGCAAGCCAGCGCAGCTGGTTTTCAGTCATATATTCAACATACACCTTGTTGCCCTTATAGTTGATGTTCTTCATCGTTATGACGTGTGCCTTGCCGATGTTGAACGAATAGTCTACCGGTCCGAACAGGCTGCCGTAAATCATCTCGCCGTAGGCTCCTGTGCCCAAGCGCTCGTTGTTGAGTCCCTTGTAGCGCTTGTCGAAGTCGTGGTTGCCGATACACTGAAACATGGTTATCTTCATGTTCTTGAACGACGAAGCGTAATTGCGCAAGAAAGGCATGTTGTCGAACACCATGTCGCCAACGGTGATGCCCACGACATCACGTGTCTTGCTGAGCGAGTCGACTACAGAACGCATATCTGGCACAAACTCAGTGTTCCATCTTTTCATGTCGGAAGCGTTGAGCATCTGCGGGTCGGATATAGCGATATAATAGAACTTGTCGCTCGGTTTTGCGCGCTTCTCCAGTACAAAGTTGCAGCTCTTTAAGCCCACAGCCTTCTTAACAGGCACGTAAAAGCCAGAGGCAATGCTGTTTTTAGACGGCAGTTTGTAGGCTGCCGGAGTGGATATGCTTATAAACTTGCTGACAAACGTGTCGGTGCGCAATGCCCAGTTGCCGTTGGCATCGGTGCGAGTAAATGCCGCACCGTTGTTTACCACCACTCCGCTTATGCCGCGTCCTGCCTTGTCGATAACGCGGCCCTTGATGTTAAAAACGTTGACGCTGGCCTGACCGTTGCTCAGGAACGTGAAGCAGACCATAAGAAATAAACACAATCTCAACTTCATAGGCTTGTTATTTTTGTCTTGTCAGATTTTATTCTTTCCTTTTTACGGTGCGCCGCAAGTCTCAATGTGTAAGACATGACAGTAGCAGCAATATTAAAGCATCATAAAAACACGGGCAAAAGGCGACATTATCACGCTCAAAAAGCCGTGTCCGTAAACTTTTGTACAAAAGTACAAAATAATGTTTACATTCATGATGCATGAGGCTGTCAATTGGTTTAAAAAAGTATAACAAAAATATTTCAGGCACAAAAGCACTACGACAGAGACCAGGGATGCGCGCAACGGAGACGATATTGCGGCTTATCGGCAGCTCGGACGGCATGACGCGAGAACGGCTGAAGGGGCACTGACACGACAAAAGCACACATTATTATAATAAAAAATTTGCCGTTACGTTATTTAATATGATTACAAACCTTAAATCGGAGCGTCATAACATAAACGAGAAAAACTGAAATGAGAAAACTTTTTTTGTCTGCCATCGTTATATTTTCAACGGCGGCACCCAATCTTTCTTTAGCGAAAGACATTTACGTTTCCACTTCGTTCCATGAGCCTGCCAATGAAGGACTGCGCTTTATCTACAGCTACGACGGAATGAAATGGGACACCATACAGGGCACTTTCCTGCGCCCGGAAGTGGGAGTTCAGAAGGTGATGCGCGACCCTTCGATTGTTAAGGGACCCGACGGAACGTTTCATCTGGTGTGGACTTCAAGCTGGAAGGGCGACAAAGGCTTCGGATACGCTTCGTCGAAAGACCTTATACACTGGAGCAAGCCAAGACTGATAAACGTGATGACCGACCCGACGACGGTTAACGTATGGGCGCCGGAGCTGTTTTACGACGACGTAAAGAAGCAATATATGGTTGTGTGGGCATCGTGCGTGCCGGGCAAGTTTCCCGACTATCAGGAAGACCACTACAACAATCACCGTCTGTACTACGTAACAACAAAAGACTTCAAGAAGTTCAGCAAGGCGAAGGTGCTTATCGACCCCGACTTCAGCTGCATTGACGCCACTCTGCTGAAGAGAGGCAAGGACGACTATGTGATGGTGCTGAAGGACAACTCGAGAGACCAGCGCAACATCAAGGTAGCGTTCGCCAAGTCGCCTTACGGCCCCTGGAGCAAGGCATCGGAGCCGTTTACGGAGAGCTTCTGCGAAGGCCCTACAACGGCATTCGTGAAAGGATGGTATTATATATATTACGACTCTTACCGCCACGGCATATATGGTGCCGCAAGGACAAGAGACTTTGTGCATTTTCAGGACCAGACAGGTGCGGTGAGCTTTCCCGTAGGTCATAAGCACGGCACTGTGTTCATGGCAGACGAGGAGATTGTGAAGAACCTGATAAAGGAGAACCGCGACGCCGTGCATTACACAGGAACAACAGTGGCAACGCCGGCACGCCATGACGGCGGACTGTCGCCCGTGGTAGGAGTTCACAGCATTCAGACCATGAGGGGCGAACAGGGCGCGCTGTATAACCATCAGCCCATGATGGCATACTGGAACGGTAAGTTCTACATGCACTATCTTACAGGACCGAGAAGTGAGCATGAGCCGCCCGGAAAGACCATGCTTCAGACATCAGTAGACGGATATAAATGGACTGATCCCGTGGTGCTGTTCCCCGAATATAACGTTCCAGACGGATACACCAAGCCTACATGGCCGGGCGTGGTGGCAAAGAACCTGAAGGCGATAATGCACCAGCGCGTGGGCTTCTACGTGTCAAAGAGCAACCGACTCATTGCAATGGGCAACTACGGTGTGGCTCTCACTCCGAAAGACGACCCTAACGACGGCAACGGCATCGGCCGCGTGGTAAGAGAGATTAAGGCCGACGGAACCTTCGGTCCGATATACTTTATATATTATAACCACGGATTTAACGAAAAGAACACCGACTATCCATATTACAAGAAGGCAAAGGACAAGGAGTTTGTGAAGGCCTGCGACGAGATTCTGGCTAACCCGATGTACAGGATGCAGTGGGTTGAAGAGGCAGACAGAAACGACGACATACTGCCGCTGAAGACTCCATACAAGGCGTTCAGCGGATACACTCTGCCCGACGGACGCAAGGTGGGACTGTGGAAGCACGCGCTGACAAGCATAAGCAGCGACGGCGGAAACACATGGCGACAGCCGGCAAAGAGGGCTCACGGCTTTGTTAACTCTAACGCGAAGATATGGGGACAGCGACTTTCTGACGGCACTTATGCCACGGTTTACAACCCTTCTGAATATCGCTGGCCGCTGGCTATATCGCTGAGTAACGACGGACTGGAATATACAACGCTCAACCTGGTGAACGGCGAGGTTACGCCCGAACGCCACTGGGGCAACTACAAGAGCTACGGTCCGCAGTACACGCGAGGCATACTGGAGGGCAACGGCACTCCGCCGGACAAGAACCTGTGGGTTACTTACAGCAACAACAAAGAGGATATGTGGGTTTCGTGCATACCTGTGCCCGTGAAGACAAAGGCCACGGAGCATGCGGAAGGCAGTTTCAGCAAGTATGCCAAGCTGCAGGACATGAAAGACTGGAACATATACTCGCCGCTGTGGGCACCCGTGACGCTCAACGGCGAATGGCTGACACTGAGCGACAAGGATCCGTATGACTATGCCAAGGTGGAGAAAGTGATACCGGCTACGAAGGAGCTTACCGTAGACTTTGACGTTAAGCCGGCACAGAACGACCACGGACAGCTCAACATAGAGTTTCTTGACGACAAGGGCAACATGTGCTCACGCATAGTGCTCGACTCTGCCGCAACGATGAAGGTGAAGGGCGGAGCACGCTACGGAGGCATGGTTAAGCACTATGAGGCAGGACAGACTTATCATATCACGGCGAAGCTGTCGGTTGACGGACACGTGGGAACATATTTCGTAAACGGCAAGAAGGCAACGGCACGTATGTTCGACACGCCCGTTGACGCCATAACACGAATAGTGTTCCGCACAGGCGACCTGTTCACAGAGCCGAGCATAGAGACTCCTGCCGACCAGTATGTTGACATGCCGCGTGCCGATGAGCAGGACAAGTTGGCATCGTTCTCTATCGCCAACGTGAAGACTGCATCGGCAGATGCCGACTCGGCATCAGCAATACTTAAATATGACAACTATGCCCATTATGCCGAATACTTCAACACGATGGAGGATGAGAACATAGTTACTGACATACCTAACAGCAAGTCGTCTGAATGGATGAGCAAGAACATCCCGCTGTTTGACTGCCCCGACAAGGACATGGAGGAGATTTACTATTTCCGCTGGTGGTCACTGCGCAAGCACATTAAGCGCACTCCCGTAGGACTGGGCATGACGGAGTTTCTTGTTCAGCGCTCTTATGCCGACAAGTATAATCTCATTGCCTGCGCCGTGGGACATCACATAATGGAGACACGCTGGCTGCGCGACTCTACATATCTGCACCAGATACTCAACACATGGTATCACGGCAACGACGGCAAGGCAATGCAGAAGATGAACAAGTTCAGTTCATGGAACCCGGCTGCTGTGTATGAGGCTTACAAGGTGCTTGGCGACACTGCGTTCGTAACGGCACTGAAACCGTCGCTCGAAGAGGAATACGCACGATGGAAGAGAACCAACCGACTGAAGAACGGACTCTACTGGCAGGGCGACGTGCAGGACGGTATGGAAGAGAGCATAAGCGGCGGAAGACGCAAGCAGTATGCACGTCCGACAATAAACAGCTATATGTACGGCAACGCAATGGCGCTGGCAGAACTGAACAAGCTGGCAGGCGACACAAAGAAGGCGAAGGAATACGCCATGGAGGCAGACACGATAAAGAACCTGATACAGACAAAGCTGTGGAGCGAGAAGCAGTCGTTCTTCGAGACTATGAGAGGCGACACTCTGGCTGCCGTGCGCGAGGCTATAGGATTTATTCCATGGTATTTCAACCTGCCTGACGCAAAGAGATATGACGAGGCTTGGAAACAGGTGGAGGACGAGAAAGGATTCTCAGCTCCTTACGGACTGACAACGGCTGAGAGAAGACATCCTGAGTTTAGAACTCACGGAGTGGGAAAATGCGAATGGGACGGTGCCGTATGGCCTTTCGCCACAAGTCAGACGCTTACGGCAATGGCAAACTATATAAACACATACCCCGACCCTGTTGTGGGCGACTCTACATTCTTCAAACAGATGAAACTGTATGTTGAGAGCCAGCACCACAGAGGACGCCCGTATATAGGCGAATATCTCGACGAGAAGAACGGAGCATGGCTGATGGGCGACCGCGAGCGCAGCAGATACTATAACCACTCTACGTTTGCCGACCTTGTGATAACAGGTATTGCAGGACTAAGACCTCAGGCAGACGGCAGCATAGTTGTCAATCCGCTTGTGCCCGAAGGAACATGGAACTATTTCTGCCTGGACAACATAAGCTATCGCGGCAACAACATTGCCATCGTATACGACAAGGACGGACAGCGCTATCACCAGGGCAAGGGCCTGATGCTGTTCGTCAACGGCAAACTGGCCGCCAAGAGGGACGGTCTGGGTAAACTGACTTATAAAATAAACAAGAAATGAAACGCATTATAATACCGGCACTGATGCTACTGAGCATGAGTGCCGGAGCTCAAACTTTTGAGAACAAATATACAAGACCGCTGAGCGACGTGCTGAAAGACGTGTCGGCGAGATTCGGAGTAAGACTGAAATACAACGTTGACACAACGGGACTGAAGTTGGAGTATGCCGACTTCCGTGTGCGCCCCTACTCTCTCGAAGAGACTCTCAACAACATCTTGTCGCCATTCGACTTCAAAGCTGTTAAGCAGAACGACAAGCTGTATAAGATTAAGCCTTACGAATATCCGCGCAGACAGCCTGAAGACGGACAGAAGATGATAAACTGGCTGACGTCGCTATACAGCAACAAAACTGAATGGGAGGCACGGCGAGACACGCTGCGAAAGGAAGTGAGAGAGCGACTCAGCATTGACAAACTGCTGCCGCTATGCTCTAAAGATAAACCTGAATACTCAAAGATAAGGAAGTTTGACGGTTATACCGTGCAGAACTTCAGACTGAAGACAGTTAACGGTCACACGGTGTGCGGCTCTATCTACGCCCCTACAGGCAAAGGAAAGCATCCGCTGATAATATGCCCCAACGGCCACTTCAGTAACGGACGCTACGGAAAGGTGCAGCAGTTGAGACTGGGCACGCTGGCACGCATGGGAGCGATATGTGTAGACTATGACCTGTGGGGATGGGGCGAATCGGCTGACGAAGTGGGCAGCAAGGCGCACCAGACATCAGAGGCTCACGTGATGCAGGCTTTAAACGGAATAAGGATACTCGACTGGATGATACAGCGCAAGGATGTGGACACCAAACGAATAGGCGTGAACGGAGGTTCGGGAGGCGGCACTCAGACGGTGCTGCTAACTGTACTCGACGACAGATATACGGCAGCCAATCCTGTGGTGAGCGTATCGTCGTGGTTCGACGGCGGCTGTCCGTGTGAGAGCGGAATGCCGATACAGTTGGCTGGAGGAGGCACATGCAACGCCGAACTGGCTGCCATGTTTGCCCCGAAGCCAATGATGCTTGTGAGCGACGGCGGCGACTGGACATCGACAACTCCCGAACTGGAATATCCTTACCTGCAGCGCATTTACGGATTCTATGGCGCTAAAGACAAGGTGAGCAACATTCATCTGCCGAAAGAGCGCCACGACTTCGGCGACAACAAGCGTAACGCTGTTTATAAATTCTTTATCGACACCTTTAATCTCGACGCATCAAAGCTCGACGAGAGCAAGGTTACGATTGAAGACGAGAACGCACTAAGATTTACACCTAAGAAATAAATGAGAAAAACACTACTAAGAACAACATTGCTGGCAGCTGTATGCCTGATGACTGCAACTGAAGGCATGGCTGAAAACAAGCATGTGCTGTGGTACGACAGACCGGCATACACATGGACAGAGGCTCTGCCGATAGGCAACAGTCGACTGGGTGCCATGATATACGGTACGCCAGGCTCTGAGCGTCTGCAGCTCAACGAAGAGACAATATGGGCAGGAAGGCCCAACAACAACGCCAACCCGGAGGCTAAGGAGTATCTGCCGAAGATAAGACAACTGGTATGGGAGGGCAAATATAAGGAGGCGCAGGACATGGCCACGGCACACGTGCAGGCAAATACCAACAGCGGTATGCCTTATCAGCCGTTTGGCGATCTGTATATCAACTTCCCCGGCAACGGCGAATACACCAACTATTACCGTGAACTGAGTCTCGACTCGGCCCGTGCCATAACGAGATATACAAGCAACGGCGTAACCTATCAGAGAGAATATATCTCGTCGCTGGCAGGAAACGTAATAGCCATACACCTCACTGCAAGCAAGAAGGGCATGATAACCTGCAACGCGCAGATGACATCGCCGCAGCAGGACGTGACAATTAAGTCGGAAGGCAACGAGATTGTGCTGAGCGGCGTGAGCGGATGGCATGAAGGACAGAAAGGCAAAGTTACATTTACCGGCAGGGCTACGGCAACCGTAAAGGGCGGAAGCATGTGCAGCCGCGACGGCGTATTGCAGATAAGCGGTGCCGACGAGGCTACAATATATCTGACAATAGCCACAAACTTCAACAGCTATAAGGACATCAGCGGCAACGACACGCTGCGCTCTGAGGAAGCTCTGAAAGAGGCGCTGACGAAGGACTTCAACACTATCAAGGCGGCACACGTCAAGAAATATAAGTCTATGTATGACCGCGTGAAACTGGATTTGGGTGATGATGCCTTTGCGTCAACGACAACCGACAAGCGTGTTGAACTGTTCAAGAAACAAACCGACCTGCATCTGGTTGAGACATACTTCCAGTTTGGCCGCTATCTGCTGATATGCACCTCGCAGCCGGGCACACAGCCCCCTACGCTGCAGGGAATATGGAACGACAAAATGCTGCCGTCGTGGGACAGCAAATACACTTGCAACATCAATCTTGAGATGAACTACTGGCCGGCTGAGTCGACTAACCTTACCGAACTCAACGGTCCGCTGTTCGGTCTTATTAAGGACGTGAGCGAAACAGGACACCAGTCGGCAGCAATAATGTACGGAGCCGACGGATGGGTGCTGCATCATAACACTGACATCTGGCGAGTAACGGGAGCCATAGACAAGGCTCCGTCGGGTCTGTGGCCTACGGGCGGCGCATGGATGTGCCAGCATCTGTGGGAGCATTATCTCTACACAGGCGACGTGAAGTTCCTTGAAAGCGTATATCCGATAATGGAGAACGCGGCACGCTTCTTCAATCAGATTATGGTGCGCGAGCCGAAGAACAACTGGTGGGTTATTTGCCCCAGTCTGTCTCCCGAAAATCAGCACCCGTACAAGGCTACAACTGCCGCAGGCGTAACGATGGACAACGAACTGCTTTACGACCTGTTTAACCATGTAATCGACGCTGCCGACATATTGGGCAAGACCAAGACGGCTACGCTTATTGACAGTCTGAAACAGAAACTTACCGACATGGTGCCGCTGCAGACAGGACGCTGGGGACAGTTGCAGGAATGGATGGACGACTGGGACAATCCGGAAGACGTACACAGACACGTATCGCATCTGTACGGACTCTTCCCGAGCAATCAGATTTCTCCGTTCCGCACACCCGAACTCACTGCTGCCGCACGCACATCACTCATTCACAGAGGCGACCCGTCTACGGGATGGAGCATGGGCTGGAAGGTGTGTCTGTGGTCACGACTGCTCGACGGCAACCACGCATGGAAACTGATTGGCGACCAGCTGACACTGGTGCGCAACGAGAAAAAGAAGGGCGGAACATATCCTAACCTGTTTGACGCTCACCCGCCATTCCAGATTGACGGCAACTTCGGCTGCACAGCCGGCATAGCAGAGATGCTGATGCAGAGTCATGACGGCTTTGTATATCTGCTGCCTGCCCTGCCCGACGCATGGAAAGACGGCTCCGTAAGCGGACTGAAAGCGCGCGGAGGCTTTGAGGTGAGCATGACATGGAAAGACAACAAGATAACAAAGGCAACGGTGAAGTCGGAACTTGGCGGCAACCTGCGCATACGTTCGACTGTGCCTTTGAAGGGCAAAGGTCTGAAGACTGCAAAGGGCGAGAACAAGAACAGACTGTTTGAGACTCCTTCGGACATCCGTCAGAAGATAAACTATCCCGATGCTATCGAAAAGATGCCGGAAGCAAAGAAGACATATCTCTATGACATAAGCACCAAAAAGGGCGCTGTGTACACATTTGAGGCAGAATAAATGAGATGGCGGAATATGGGAATAATACAATAAATCCCGTATTTCCGCCATTGTATTTATACGAGCCGGACATGACTGAAAAAAATGAATTAACCTGAAAGAGAATAATATTAACAAATTAAACATTATAAAAAGTAGTATGAATAAAAGGAAAATACTATTTATCGCAACACTGCTGCTGAGCGTATTGGCTGTCAACGCGGCAGGTAAGATATACAAGCCGTGGAGCAACGGACGGCTTGTTGTGTCGGAAAACAACCGCTATATTGTACACGAAAACGGTAAGCCGTTTTTCTGGATGGGCAACACGGCATGGCTGCTGCCCGAACGACTGAACCGTGAGGAGGCTGAATATTTCCTTGAAAAGGATCGTCTGGCGGGATATAACGTAGAGCAGATTCAGGTGCTCAACGCCATACCTACATTCAACGTGTATGGTCATGCCGCAAACAATGCTGAGTTTGACTTCAGCAAGGTGTCTAAGCCGGGTGTTTACGGCTACTGGGAGCATCTCGACTATATCGTTGACGTGGCTGCCAGCAACGGCATCTACATAGCCATGGACTGCATCTGGGGCTCTATGATTGACAAGATGGACGTGAAGAAGGCTGCCGCTCTGGGTAAGTTTCTTGGCGAAAGATACAAGGACAAGCCTAACATTATATGGATGATTGGCGGCGACATCATGGGCGACAAGAAGCCTGAGGTGTGGGATGCCATGGCAAGAGCCATCAAGAAGGCCGACAAGAACCACATAATGACATTTCATCCGAGAGGGCGCACAACGTCGGCATGGTGGTATAACGACCGCGAATGGATGGACTTTAACATGTTTCAGAGCGGACACCGTCGCTACGGACAGCGTAACGGTGACGGCGACTACACCATAAAGGAGAACACCGAGGAGGACAACTGGCGCTATGTTGACATGAGTTTTGAGAAGAAACCGCTGCGCCCTGTTATCGACGGTGAGCCGTCATACGAGGACATTCCGCAGGGACTTCACGACTTCTCTGCTCCGCGCTGGCAGGACTATGATGTACGCCGTTATGCTTACTGGGCAGTATTTGCCGGAGCTTTCGGTCACACTTACGGCCACAACTCTGTCATGCAGTTTATACGTCCGGGACTGAAGGCGTCGTTTGGTGCCGAGAAACCTTGGTGGGACGCAATGAACGATCCGGGCTACAACCAGATGAAATATCTTAAATGGCTCATGCTTAGTTTCCCGTTCACAGAGCGTGTGGCTGACCAGAGCATCATTACCGGACAGAACGGCGAGCGTTACGACCGCGTGATAGCAACCCGAGGCAACGACTATATGCTCGTATACAACTACAGCGGCAAGCCTATGAGCATAGACCTGACAAAGATAAGCGGCGCAAAGAAGAACGTCTGGTGGATGAATCCGGCTGACGGAAAACTGACTTATCTCGGCGAATACGACAGCAAGGTTACTGAGTTTACTTACGACGCAGCCTATCTGCGTGGCAGCGACCGTGTGCTTATTGCCGTTGACTCAAGCAAGAATTATATCGGCAAGACAGACGGAATGCTGAAGGAAAAGAACTAAGAATTTAAGAAGTAAGAGTTAAAATAATTGCTCTAAAGAGAAGAACAAAGGAAGTTAGCGGATTGAAAATCCTTATACTTAATTCCGGCGGATTGCAAATCCGCCGGCACATTAGCTAACGTAGTGCGTGCGAGAATAATTAACAATGCAGTTGGCGGATTAATTCTATTGATTGTCGGCACATTAGCCAACGTAGTGCGTGCGAAAAGAAGCTACAAGGCATTTGGATTTTTCACTCTTCACTTTTCGTTCTTCACTTTCGAAAGACGCTTTTCACTTTTCGTTCTTCACTTAAAACAGGCATTTGACTTTAACTCCTAGCCAACTTGTTGGCGATAACTTCTTTAACTCCTTTAACTACAATATATATAATATGTTTAGAAAAATATTATTGGCTACATTGGCCATGTGTCTGTGCATGACGGCTTCCGCAGCGAAGAAGAACAGAAGTAAGACTTCGTTCCCTGTTGCCGTGACTGAACTGAAGACGGAGCGCATGGTCAATCCGATGAGTATCGACACATCTACGCCGCGACTGGGCTGGATAATAACGTCGGACGAGAACGACGTTATGCAGACGGCATGCCACATAATCGTGGCATCAACACCCGAAAAGGCGGAGAAACTTGAGGGCGACCTTTGGGACGCGACACTGCTTGGCGACAGGTCGCAGTGGGTAAGATATGAAGGCAAGGAACTGCGCAGCAACACTCCTTGCTACTGGCGCGTGAAGGTTACTACAAACAAAGGTGAGTCCGACTGGAGCAATACGGCAATGTGGAACGTAGGACTGCTCAACGAAGCCGACTGGAGCGGTCAGTGGATTGGTCTGGAGAAGGCCATGCCGTGGGACGTGGAGGACGTTCACAGCCGACTGAGTTCGCGCTATCTGCGCACTGAGTTCAGTCTGGACAAACCCGTAAAGCGTGCTACACTCTACATCAGCGGACTGGGTATGTATGAGGCTTACATCAACGGCAAAAAGGTTGGCGACCAGGTTCTGGCACCTGCTCCTACCGACTATCGTAAGACGGTGCTGTATAACGCGTTCGACGTTACGCAGATGCTTACCGAGAAGAACGCCATTGGCGTTACTCTTGGCAACGGCCGTTTCTACACGATGCAGCAGAAAAAGAAGCCTTACAAGATTACTAACTTCGGCTATCCGAAGCTCCGTCTTAACCTCGTCATTGAGTTTACCGACGGAAAAAAGAAGGTTATTTCGTCGAATAACAAATGGAAACTGAATCCCGACGGGGCTATACGCTCTAACAACGAGTATGACGGCGAGATATATGACGCCCGCAAAGAACTGGGCGCATGGACATCTGTAGGCTACGATGACTCTAAATGGATGGCGGCAGAGCGCGTGGGCATACCTACGGGAACGCTGCGCGGAGCCATGAGTCCTAACATGAAGGTGGTGAAGACTATGAAGCCTGTGAACATCACTAAGCACGGCGAGGGCTACATCATAGACATGGGACAGAACATGGCAGGCTGGATAAAACTGCGCATCGGCGGCGTAAATGCCGGCGACAGCGTGAAGATTCAGTATGCCGAGAAGCTCAACGAGGACGGAAGTCTGTTCACAAAGAACCTGCGCAACGCGTTTACAACCGACTATTATGTTGCAGCCGGCAACGAGGACGGCCGTTGGTGGGCGCCTACATTTGTATATCACGGTTTCCGCTATGCCGAGATTACTGGTCTTGACGATGTAACAGCTGACGGCATCGTGGGCGAAGTGGTAAGCGACGAAATGGAAATGACAGGCACGTTTGAATGTGCCGACACCATACTCAACAAGGTTTATCATAACGCCATGTGGGGCATCCTGGGCAACTATAAGGGCATGCCCGTTGACTGTCCGCAGCGCGACGAGCGCCAGCCGTGGCTTGGCGACCGTGTACGCGGATGCTTCGGCGAAGCTTTCATATTTAATAATAATGCCCTATATGCCAAATGGGCACGCGACATAACCGAGGCTCAGCGTGAAGACGGCTGCATACCTGATGTGGCTCCTGCCTACTGGAACTATTATTCAGACAACATAACATGGCCTTCTGCCCTGCCCTTCTCGCTCGAAATGATGTACAACCAGTATGGCGACGCCGAACCTATGAGCCGTTATTACGGCAACGTGAAGCGCTGGCTTGAGCACATGAAGTATCAATACGGCAAGGACGGACTGATGCCGCGCGACAAATACGGCGACTGGTGCGTGCCGCCTGAGGACATAAAACTGATACACAGTCGTGACCCCAAGCGCGTAACCGACGGCACTCTCATAGCTACGGCATATTATTATAAGCTGAACAAGATGATGGAGAGGTTTGCCAAGATTCTTGAAAAGCCAGATGACGCATCTGAATTCGGCGCAGAAGCCGCACGCGTGAAGGAAGCCTTCAACAAGAAGTTCCTTACAATAAACCGCAACACGGCTGAAGTGCCGGGACTCATGCTCTATCCCGACAGCACATTCTACGGCAACAACACTGTTACTGCCAATCTTCTTCCGCTGGCGTTCGGCATGATTGACGACGACTATGTGCGCGGTGAGGTTGAGAAAAACATCATACACAACATCATAACCCTTAACAAGGGAGCCATATCTTGCGGTGTGATAGGCGTGCAGTGGCTTATGCACGGACTAACCGACATGGGCCGCGGCGACATGGCATGGCTGCTGGCAACCAACAAGAAGTATCCGAGCTGGGGCTACATGGCCGAACATGGAGCCACAACGATATGGGAACTGTGGAACGGCGACACTGCCAATCCGTGGATGAACAGCGGCAACCACGTTATGCTGCTTGGCGACCTTGTGTCGTGGATTTATGAGGATGTGGCAGGCATTAACTCTGACGAGAACAAGCCGGGCTTTAAGCATATCGTGATGAAGCCTGCGTTCAACGTTGACGAGATTGACGACATCAACGCATCTTACAAGTCAATCTACGGCACCATCGTAAGCCGTTGGCACAAGAAGGCAGGCAAACTGACATGGCACGTCGAAATTCCGGCAAACACCACTGCCGAACTGCACATGCCCGACGGCAGCATCAAGAACATTGGTTCGGGCAAATACGACTTTACTGCCGATATGCCCATGCCCGACAAGGCTGTAGTTTCAGACGAGTTTCTGTATAAGTCGGCATCATTCCCCGAGTGCCATTCTGCCACGATAGCAGAGACAAGCAAGGGCGACCTTGTGGCAACATATTTCGGCGGAACTAAGGAGCGCAACCCTGATGTGTGCATCTGGGTGAGCCGCAAGCCTAAAGGCTCTGACGAATGGCTGGCGCCTCAGCTCGTGGCCGACGGCGTGTTCAAGACGGGAAGTGAGGAAGCTAAGTTGGCTGGTCTGTCAGGACTCGACAGCACTGACGCTCCGGCTGCCAAAGGACCTATACTCGACAAGAAGATAAGAAAGAATCCTGAGGGCTATCAGCGCAAGGCTTGCTGGAACCCGGTGATATATCAGATTCCCGGAGGCGACCTTGTTATATATTTCAAGATTGGCAACAAGGTGGCTGACTGGACAGGCTGGATGGTGCGCTCTAAGGACGGCGGCAAGACATGGAGCAAGCGCGAGCCGCTACAGGAGGGCTATCTCGGTCCGATAAAGAACAAGCCCATAATGAGCAAGGGCCGCATCATTGCGCCTACAAGTATTGAGGAAGGCGGATGGCGCCTGTATTTTGAATACTCTGACGACATGGGCAAGACATGGAAACGCACCGACTTTGTTAAGGCCGATGAGGGCGTAAAGGCCATTCAGCCGTCAATAATGGTGCTCAACGACGGTCGCCTGGCAGCCGTGGCACGCACACGCAGCGAGCATATAGGCATAACCTACAGCTCTGACAACGGACTGACATGGAGCAAACTGCAACTTATTGACACTCCAAACAATAATAGTGGTCTGGATGCCGTTACATTAAAAGACGGCTCTCATGTGCTTATCTGCAACGACCGCCCAATACCCAAGGGAATAAAGAACGGCAAGGGAGCGCGCACTCCGCTGTCGGTGATGAAATCTGACAACGGCGTTGACTGGAAGCACTGGATAACGCTCGAGGAGTCGCCCGTAAGCCAGTATTCTTATCCTTCGATAATTCAGACATCCGACGGAAAGATTCACTGCATCTATACATGGCGCCGTCAGCGCATCAAGCATGTGGTGATAGACCCTGACAGGGCCGCCGAATAATACTAACAGACATACCCGCAACCGCGAGCCATGGGAATGTACACGAGGCAAACGGCCGCAGTGATATTGCACCATGCCCGGTGCGGGTTTCTTTTTAAAACATAATAATAATCAGTTTAGCATGAAAAAGATTTTTCTTTTATTAATGTTGTTCGTCTCGCTCACAGCCGGAGCCTACAGCGGCACATCGGTTGCCGGACTCTTCCCCCTGCAGGGCAGCGGACGCATTATCTATAACTTCAACCAGGGCTGGCGCTTTCATCTTGGCGACGCTCAGGATGCCGCTGCTGCCGACTTTGACGACAGCCGTTGGCAGGTGGTGTGCGCTCCTCACAGCGTAAGACTCGAACCTGCCGAGGCAAGCGGATGCCGCAACTATCAGGGCATTGCGTGGTATCGCAAACATTTCACCGTGCCTGCCGACATGAAGGGCAAGGACATCACGCTGCACTTTGAGGCCATTATGGGCAAGCAGGAGGTGTATGTCAACGGAAAGAAAGTGAAAGAGCATCTGGGCGGATACCTGCCCATAACCGTCAATCTGACCGAAATGGGCGTAAAGGCCGGTGACAAGTGTGTGGTGGCTGTAAAGGCCGACAACAGCGACGACAAGACTTATCCGCCGGGAAAGAAGCAGACGGCTCTCGACTTCTGCTATCATGGCGGTATGTATCGCGACGTGTGGCTCATTGGCAAGTCGCCACTGGCAATAACAGACGTGCTCGAGGCCAACAAGGTGGCTGGCGGCGGCGTATTCCTTCATTACGACAACATATCTGAAAAGAGCGCCGACGTGTTTGTCAACGTAGAGGTGGGCAACACCTCAGCCTCAACGGCACAGCCTACTGTGGCTGTTGTTGTGAAAGACAAGAACGGAAAGCGCATCAAGTCGGTTACAAAGAAGATAAAGGTCGACGCCAAGTCGAGCGCCACGGCATATCTTGCCATGAAACTGAAGAATCCCGAACTGTGGTCGCCCGAGTCGCCTTATCTTTACAATGTTGAGATAAGCGTCATGCAAGGCGGCAAGAGTGTAGACGGCGGCATGGTGCGCATGGGCATCCGCAAGGCCGAGTTCCGTGGCAAAGACGGTTTCTGGCTCAACGGCAAGCCTTATCATCAGCTCATTGGCGGCAACCGTCATCAGGATTTTGCCTATGTGGGCAACGCTCTGCCCAACAGTCAGCAGTGGCGCGACGCCAAGCGTCTGCGCGATGCTGGCATGATTATCGTGCGCTGCGCCCATTATCCCATGGACCCTTCGTTCATGGATGCCTGCGACGAGCTTGGTCTGTTTGTCATTGTGCCCACTCCGGGCTGGCAATACTGGAACAAGGATCCTCACTTCGGCGAACTTGTTCATGAGAACACGCGCAACATAATACGCCGCGACCGCAACCACACTTGTGTGCTGATGTGGGAGCCTATACTCAACGAGACGCGCTATCCCGAAGACTTTGCCCTGAAGGCATTGCAGATTACGCGCGACGAGTTTCCTTATCCTGGCCGTCCCGTGGCCGTTGCCGACCTTCAGTCGGCTGGTGTCAAGGAGAATTATGACGTTGTTTACGACTGGGCCGACAACATAGGCAAGGGCAACTGGCCTGAAGACAAGTGTGTCTTTACGCGCGAGTTTGGCGAGATGGTCGACGACTGGTACGCCCACAACAACATCAACCGTGCGGCGCGCTCATGGGGCGAGCGCCCAATGCTCATTGCTGCCATGGCTCTGTGCAATTCTTACGGCGAGATGTATCACGGTCAGCGCCAGTTTATAGGCGGATGTCTGTGGCATCCGTTCGACCATCAGCGCGGCTATCATCCTGATCCTTACTATGGCGGCATATACGACGCTTTCCGTCAGAAGAAATATGCCTTCGAGATGTTCCGCTCGCAAGACCGCAACGCTGAGCCAATGGTGTTCATTGCCAACGAGATGACACAGTTTTCTGACAACGATGTTACGGTGTTCTCCAACTGCGACAGTGTGCGCCTTACGATGTTCGAGGGCGACAAGGTGATGACTCTGCCCGTTGTTCACAACGACAGCGACAAGCCTTGCGCTCCTGTAGTGTTTAAAGACTTCTGGAACTTCTGGGCTGCGCGCGAATACAGCTACAAGCAGCGCAACTGGCAGCGCGTGTCGCTCCTGGCTGAGGGCATAAAAGATGGAAAGGTGGTGGCTACTGAAAAGAAGATGCCGTCGCGCCGCTCTACCAAACTGCGCCTCTATGCCGACAAGCTCGGCAAGGAACTTACAGCCGACGGCAGCGACTTCATTGTGGTTGTGGCTGAGGTTACCGACGACAACGGCAACGTTAAGCGTCTGGCTAAGGACAACATCTACTTCACTGTTGAGGGCGAAGGCCGCATAATAGGCGACGGCGACAACATCATGGCCAACCCGCGCATAGTTGAATGGGGCTCAGCTCCCGTACTGATACAGGCCACCAACAAACCGGGCAAGATAACCATCACGGCGCGCTCATACTACGACGGCGTGTATGCTCCTGCTGCCGACACGCTGACAATAGAGAGCGTAGCCCCCACTCTGCCGGCATGCTACACCGATAAGCCAACAACAGCCGTAAACAAAGCCGCACGCAACACTGCCGAAACAAAGCAGACAATGACCGACGAGGAGCGCAAACGCACTCTCGAAGAGGTGAACAAGCAGCAGGCTGAGTTCGGAATACAGTAAAAAAAAACACAGAATCACCAGGCAAAGGTAGACTTCTGTAAAGATAATTATTAAAAAAATTGTCCCGTCAACATTCCAGAATGTATGTTGGCGGGATTTTTATTTTATAATCTGCCGACACAACATCATGCACTCGCCTGCCCTACCGTCCGCGGCATAATTGTCCGTCAGCAACCAACCGTTTCAACAACCCGGCCATTTCTCAAAAATAACTCTATTGTTTACGCATAAAAACTCAGCCACTTTTGATGCAAAAGTGGCCCATTTACGGGTCGTAAACAGGCCATTAACAGTTTGAAAGCAGCAAAGCTGATTTTGCTTAACAAACAGCTTTACAATAGATAATTTAAATGCTGACTATAAGGAAAACAGCACAAAAATATTTCAGATTTTCGAGGTGTTTTCATCTTGGCCAATATTGTAGGGACGTACCCCGGTGCGTCCAACATAAAACATACACCATAAAACGCCAACATTAAATCACTACAATTTTATTTTCCGGATAATTATTAATTGGACGCACCGAGGTGCGTCCCTACAATGATAAAATTATATTCTTTAAAATAAAAGCAATCATGATTTCAATTACCAACCTCCTGTAGGGACGTACCCCGGTGCGTCCACAACAACAATAAAAATTATATTCTTTAAAATAAAGCAATCATGATTTCAATTAAATTGAATATCTTTGCATTAATATGAGAAATAAAATCAATTAATAAGAAAAAACATCAATATTACGAACCTGCTGTAGGGACGCACCCAGGTGCGTCCACAACAATAATACATATAAAAAATATCACCATGAAAAATAATACATCACAAATACAAACTAACGACAAACAAAAGCCAAACGCACAGGAAGACAATCCACAAAATGAAAACTTTAAATACCGCAAAAGCCCCAGGGCTTCATTCCATAATTATAGTGGCGGAATTTATTTTATTACAATATGTACAAATAACAAAATTCATTATTTTGGCGAAATAACAAATGGCAAAATGCAATTGTCTGATATAGGAATTTTCGCTCAAAAAGCATTAGACGATTTACACACACATTACAAGTATGCCCAAGTTCCGTTATTTGTTGTAATGCCAAATCATGTACATATAATTATTTGCATTGACGAATATAAAAACAAGCCTCAACATATGCCAACACACAGAACTGCGTTGAGCGTGGTGATTGGTGGTTTTAAACAATCAGTCACATGTTTTGCAAGACGAAACAATATTGATTTTTGTTGGCAAGGACGATACCACGACCACATAATAAGGGGCATTAAAGATGGAAATAAAATAGCCGATTACATAAAAAATAATGTTGAAAAATGGGATACAGACTGTTTTAACAATAACCGTTTGCCCAATAATAATACGGAAACAAAATCTAACACATGAAAATTTACGAACGAATGTATCTGTTCACCCAATATTCATCGTATGGACGCACCACGGTGCGTCCAACATAAATACGCATACATAATACAACAACATTTATCACAATTCATTTTCCGGATAATTACCAATTGGACGCACCGGGGTACGTCCCTACAATATAGCAATGATATTTTTCAGTTCGCTGTCGATACCTTCGAGATACGACACCACATATTTATCTTCGCCAAATCCCTTGTATTGCTGCCACGGGTCTTCATCAATATAGACATCCATGTTTTGGTATGCATTAGGGTGCTTGGAATAATATATTCAACAACAATACCCAGCGAAATTTTCTGCATTATCGTTGAATATTTATGACAATTTACATTATAAATTTGTATTTTTGCATTTGAAAAAAATACAAACCAACAAAAGGTATCCATTCTTATGAAATTAGTTAAAGGCGTATACGAAAATATTATTTCTGAACAAGTTTCAAAAGACATTGAAGAAGCTCAAAATGAAGGCCTAATATGTAAAAAGGACGATATTGATATTGCAGAATCGCCATCAATACTGACAGCCTATGTCAGCAAGATTATCAAGAATAAACTGAATGACGACTCATTATCCTTAACTGAAAAGCGCAAGTATATAAACGAAATAATAGGACTTATTGACGACGACAACAACGATAAGATAAAAGAGCACGATAAACTATTGACTGCCGTTATCAGTAAAGAAGAAGAAATAAAACTAAAAGCGACAAACAAAAGTTTGGTCCGCCCTCTATCAGGCTTTAGGGTAAGCAACCTTTTTACTGGCGGACAAAGTGCGGTATCACTGGGCAGTGAAATTGAACGAGATATAACATGCGCAGATAAGATATTTATAATCGTATCGTTTCTTCGTTTGTCTGGAATTAATCTTATATATGACGCCTTAAAGAAATTCTGTTCTAATCCAGAACACGAACTTCGCATCATTACAACAACATATTGCGGAATAACAGAAGCTAAAGCACTGGAACGACTGGCGACACTGCCAAATACACAGATACGAATATCTTATAATACAAGAATAGAACGACTGCATGCCAAAGCGTTTATTTTTGAAAGAAATTCGGGCCTTCATACGGCATATATCGGTTCATCGAATCTCTCAAAATCAGCACAAACTGACGGATTGGAATGGAACATAAGAATCACCAACGTTGAAAATCCGCATATACTTAAAGCTGCAATAGCAACATTTGAGCAATATTGGAATAGTCATAACTTTGAGGACTTCAACGAGGGAGGTATAAAACGTTTCTACGAACAGACTAAAAAAGAACTCGAACAGTTTAAAAGCACAACCATACTTCACCGATATTCAATATTGCCACACCAGAAACAGATTTTAGACAGGCTTCAAGCAATAAGAGAGGCCGGAATAAATAAAAACCTTATTGTTGCTGCAACAGGAACAGGTAAGACTGTTATATCTGCTTTCGACTATAAGATAAACTCTGCAAATAAAATTCCATACGGAAAGATACTGTTTGTTGCTCATCGTGAAGAAATTCTTAAACAATCATTATTTACGTACAGGGGTGTGTTGATGGATGCAAACTTTGGCGACATGTGGGTAGGCAATTTCAAGCCAGGCAATATCGAACATCTGTTTGTGTCGGTACAAACGTTTAATTCTAATTATGAAGAAATATTTGAAAAGCTGCCTCCAGATTATTATGAATATATTGTGATAGATGAAGCACATCACCTTGTTGCAAACAGTTACAGAAAAATAATAGAGCATTTCAATCCAAAAATATTGATTGGACTGACCGCCACACCAGAACGTATGGACGGACAAAGTCTTTTGCCTGACTTCTGCAACAGGATAAGTGCAGAAATACGACTGCCACAAGCATTGGACGAAGGTTTGCTTACACCGTTTCAATACCTTTGTATAAGTGACGACACTGATTTGACCGACGATGAATTAATGGCTGGAAACAAATATATATCCTCAAAGATAATTACCAAACTTTGTACCAGCCAAAGGGTTGCGCTGATCATTGATAAACTAAGGTATTATTTGGCCAATGAATACAAATGCAAGGCGTTATGCTTCTGCGCCAATACAGAGCATGCCCGCTTTATGGCTGAAGAATTAAACAAAGCCGGTTTTAAAGCTGCATCTCTGACTGTCGACAATTCGGAAGAACGACAATCTATTAACAGAAAATTTTCTAACGGCGAAATTAATTATCTATGCGTCGTAGACATGTATAATGAAGGTGTCGACATTCCGGCTGTTGATACAGTTTTGTTTCTCCGTCCTACTGAAAGTATCACAATATTCTTGCAGCAGCTTGGACGAGGATTGCGCCTCTATCCCGGCAAACAAGTATTGACCGTTTTAGACTTTGTTGCGCAACTAAATCAAAAGTATGATTACGCAAGCCGTTTCCGCAGCTTGATGACTCATACAGACAAGAACATTGTTGACCAAATAAAGAACGGTTTTACATTACTTCCGCATGGATGCTCCATTCACATGGAGGAGAAAGCGAAAGAATATGTATTGCAAAATATTAAAGCTGCAATTTATAACAGGAACAGACTTATAAATGAGCTGCGCTCTTATACCGTTTGTCCAAGTTTGTCTGAATTTATAGCTAACAACGGACAGGACATACGACTAATTTATAAGAATAACTTATGCTGGACTAAATTAAAGAAGTATGCAGGATTTTGCGACTATAAGGAAGACAGCTATACAAAACGATATGAAAAGGGACTGGGTAAGTTAATACATTTCAATACCGCTTCTTTCCTGAAGTTCATAAAAGCAACAATAGCAAACAACTGTAATATAAGCTGTAAGGAAGAAAAAGACAAAACTTTTGCCTTAATGCTTTACTACGTTTTATACCAAGATAAAATTCAAGACCTCGGTCTCAATTCGATTGATGTAGCTATCAGGCAGCTTAACAATTATCCTTTATTCATAGAGGAAATAAAAGAAATTGTGGAATATCTTATTGACCATCTATACATCAAGACGTTTTCCATCGGTTCAGGCCTGCCTAACGCCCTTGAACAATACGGCTGCTACACACGTGAAGATGTATTCACGATTTTTGGAAGACAAACTGCCGAAAGGCGTATGCAAGGAAGTGTTGCCGGTGCATTCAATTTTGAAGAGTATAACACTGAAGCTTTCTTTGTAACACTGAACAAATCGGATGCAGACTTTTCTCCAAGTACCCAATATGACGATTATGTTATAAGCGAATATAAATTTCACTGGCAATCACAAAACAACGATTCTCATGCCGGCCGTGGAAAAAGATTTGTTGAACAGAAAAAGAACAAAAAGAAGTTTCTGCTATTCGTCAGGGAACAGAAAAAAGACGGTTTCAACAATACTTGTCCTTTCCATTGCTTCGGATTGGTAGACTACATAAGCTCATACGGCGACTTTCCAATGAATATCGAATGGAAGCTGCAAGAGCCAATAATGCCACAATATTTGAAATCGGTGTAGTATCCGGAAATAGCAAGATAATAGACTATATTTTCATTGCACCAATAATAAAATATTATTATGTCATATATACCACATTCTATTATTAATAAATTAAAATCATTATCAATACTTGATGTTGCAGAAAGACTAGGAATACAAATAAATAGCAAAGGCTATTCATTATGCTTTATGCATAATGAAAAAAATCCAAGTTTACACATCAATAAAAAAAATAATAAATTTCACTGCTATGGATGCTCTGAAAGTGGTGATGTCATCAAACTTGTAGAAAAAAAATTACATTTAGATTTTTATTCTGCAGTAAATTGGTTGATTAAAGAATTCCATGTACAATCCCAATATTTTTACGCTCAAAAAAATAATATAAAAATTAAAAATCAAAAAGAAAACAATTATATAAAAGAAAAAGAATATAAACCTGACGTAGATTTATTAACATGGGTAATGGATACGGCAAAACTTTCTCCTATAGGTGAGGATTTTCTCTATAATATACGCAAATATAAAAAAGAAGTTGTAGAACGTTGTGGCATAAAATCAATCACATATGGCGATAAATTTTGTAAAATTATAATTAAGAAATTTGGGCTTAACAGAGTAAAATCTTCTGGGCTTATAAAATGGAATAATAAACTAGCAACATACATTCCTACTTTTGAATGTCCATGTCTTCTGTTCCCATTTTATGATGAAAAAGGTAATATATATAACATACAGGGACGGAGTCTTAGAAAAGACTTTAAAAATCGATTTTCGTGGATAAATCATTCTGAAACATTTATTTTTAATCTACCATCAATAATTGAGACTGATGAAAATACACCTATATACATAGCAGAAGGGGTGACAGATTGCCTTGCTTTCCTTTCTGAAGGCAAAAAAGCTATAGCAATACCTGGAGCTGGAAATTTTAAATATTCATATTTAAAATATTTAAAGGATAAAATGCTATATATGGCTGCAGACAACGATAATTCTGGACAAAACTTATTTAATCAAATTGATAATGCATTAAGAACTAAAGGTAATTATTTACATCGTATATATTTAAATACAAAATATAAAGACTATTCTGATTATTATGAATCACAACAGTATTGTAAATGAAATAGCAACAGCTGAGAATTTGATCTTGGCATGGAGAAAAGTTGAACAATCTTTTCATCATGGAGATGTTTGGTTTGATGAAATAGAAATTTCTAAATTTAAATTTGAATTAATTGAGAATATAAAAAGAATAAGTGAACAAATTTTAAAAAAAACTTATAAATTAAAACCTATCTATCCAGCTCCTTTTCCAAAAGGAAACGATAAGGACGGCAACAAACAAGTAAGGCAATCGTTTTATATAAATGTTGAAGATCAGGTTGTTTGGATGGCTGTTATCAACATTATAGGTAAAAAATTCGAAACGCAAATGCCCGCCTGGAGTTATGGAAACAGGTTGAATGTTGCAGTATGGAAAGAAAAAGGAAAATGGACTTTTGGTGATATAAATAATTCATCAACACGTTTCTACCGAAAATGGAATCAGTCATGGCCATTATATCGCAAGCAATTGCTTGTTTCTATAAAAAAAATGGCATACGAATCATTTGATAAAAAATCAAAATTAGCAGATGACGAATTGGATATTATTAATGAGAATAATTCAATTAATGATAAACATAAGTATCTTAAATTGAGATATTTAGAAAATAATTATTTTTCAAAAAGCGAAAAAAATAATGGAAATTTATATTGGGCCGGCATAGATTTAGAGAAATTCTATCAAAAAGTAAATATTAATAATATTGAAACTATTATATGTAAGAGCTATAAAAATGATGAAGACTTTTGTTGGTTGATAAAACAACTTACAAAATTTAAAATTGACAAACTAAATTATAGCAAAGAAGAACTAAAATATATTCAATTAGATCAAAAATTTTCAGGACTACCTACAGGATTAATTGTTGCAGGATTTCTTGCCAATGTATTTTTCCTTGAAACAGATAAAAAAATAGAAGAAAAATTAGATAGAAATAGAAATATAATTCATTTTAGATATGTAGACGATCATATCTTTGTCGCAACGTCACCTCAAATTTTATATAACTGGATAATAGAATACAATAGGTTAATAAAAGATAAAGGACTCAATATTAATCTAAAAAAGATTGAGCCTGAAGGTATTAGGCCACTATTTATAGAAGAGAATGAAACAATTGAGCTTACTATAAAAGAAAAAATTGAAAAAAATGCATCATTAGATGTTTCTTATCCGTCTCCGTTAATGACAGAAACCCTGCAAAAGATATCTGAATTATCAGACATTTGCTTGGATCTACTTTCTGATAGTGAATTTGAAATGGTGTTTAAAGATCTTCAAATGTTAATGGTAACAGACATACCCGAACAAGAGATAAAAAAGAATACACGAATATCTTTCGCCTGTTCGATGTTAACACGTATGATTACAAATTATGATTGCAATCTAGAAGAAATTTACAAACTAAGAAAAGAATGGATTGAACGCGTAAATGATTATGTAAAAAAATTCTCAGAAGATGAAAGAAAGAAGAAAGAAAAAAGAATTAGTTCTATGTACCAAATAGCTTTCTCAAATGGTATTATTGAAGATAAGGATATAAATGATTTAAAAAAACAATGTCGTGGAATAAGAGATCTTAATATAAAAACAATAGAAAATTTAAAGGAAACAATAGCTTCTAATAAATTAGCCTCAGTACAAAGAAAAAAGAAAATATATAAATTATTAGAGAAAGCAATAATTGAAGTACCTGAAAAAAGTCGAATTTGGATAAGAGCATTTGATTTCTGTACATACAATTCTCCGGAATACATTAAAAATGTATATAATTTACTACATCAGCTACACGATGAAGAAATATTGCATAATTTAGGATGTGAATATTTATTTGCAATGATACACGTAAGAATGGCATATAATATATTTAGGGCTATAAATCGTCTTTTAGAAGACAATTATTCAAATCCTACACAAAAAGAAATAGATAAATCGTATCTAAATGAAGTTACTAAAATAAATATTTATGATAATAATAATCATTATATGGTAAGAAATTCTATTTCAATATTAAATAAAGCAAAACAATTATATGTAGACTTTCAGGAACAATTAGGATTAAATAATATAAGAGTTCAAGGAAAATTTACAGATGCAATATATTATAATAACGAAAAATTACCATTTAATTTTTGGATGTTATGGGGAATGGAAAAAATTAATTCAAAGAATCCTGCCATACACCAAAAATTCAAAAATATTTTTAGAAAACATATAAAGAATATAAATCCAACAGATAAATTCTTTTTACCATTAATCTGTAGATGTTTATCAGACTTGAAAGAAGCTGATTATAATCAGATACATTTTGACCATTCATTCAAACTTCCAAAAAATTTTAATCATTTTGAATTTTTTTATAATCTTAAGAATTTACCTGAAGCACAAAACTTTGGTTATCACTTCACTGGATATGAAAAATTTATAGAGTTCAAATGTAATAATAATGATGATAAAGAAGTTAATCTAGTCAAATGGATAGATTACATAAATATAGAAAATCATGTCAGCAAGTTAGATATTAGATATTCTGAATTTCTTGCTACGAAGATAACATATGCAATAACTAATGAAGCATTAAATATGCTACCTATAAAAAAGAATTTTAAATTACACCCATTATCTATAATAATAAATACAGATGATGGAAAAATTACTGAAATTAAAAATTGGCAAGATTGGATATATCAAAATATAAAAATTAAAATTAAACAAAATAGATATATAGACGACAGCATTTATCGCTATACACAAAATATACTTAACGGAACCCCAAAAAACGAAGATAGTATGGTATATGCTATAGGAATGATATTCCTCCAACTTTTAACAAAACAAAAAAATTTACCTTGGATTATATATAGACCTGAATTTGGTTTTGAATGGGAACCAATCCTTAATAATATAATGAGAAGCGGAGAAATATCATCAAAAAATTATGAAATAATACATACTTGTCTTTCTGCAAAAAATAGAGAACTATTAAGAATTATGAAACAAGATGAAAATTCTCCCTGTTTTCGTCCTACAGATAAAGAGCCATACAAAGGTCTTCAGGATCTATCAAAAGATTTGAAAGAATCCATCGATTCAATGATGCTAAATATGGTTTCTGTTTCAAATAATGAAACTCGCCAATTAACTGTTATTGATTTAAAATAAATCTTTATGAATAAATTTTTAAAAATAGCTATAATACAGCCTTCCGCTAATAATATTGTTGCATGGAATAAATATAATCCGTTGTTTCCTAGAATGGATATATTTGAGGCTGCTAGAATATGGCGACAAATACATATTGCTTTATCACAATATATAAACATAGATGTATCAAGCCGGCCCGACATTATATTAATTCCAGAACTAAATATCGCAAGACAATATGAATTGCAGATAAAAAAAATAGCTAATAAATTAGGAACTATCATTATTGGAGGGCTAGATTATAAAGAAAAAAATAATTTAATTCGCAATTCTGCTATAGTATGTATACCTAACAGATGGCCTCACGATAATGGTCTAACCATTGGGAAATCCTTCTTATTTGGAAAAAAGTTACCATCAAGACGTGAAGATGAATATATAAAAAGTAAAAATGGGAGTTGGGATCCATGTAATAACTTTTATTTATTAG
>ENA-UONW01001142-UONW01001142.1-human-gut-metagenome-genome-assembly--contig:-CS52-NODE-1142-length-34356-cov-9.188799_pt1 | contig 34356 bp, 21 predicted proteins | sample MGYA00242463_ERZ724010 | MGnify/ENA metagenome assembly ERZ724010 | reverse complement strand
TTCCTGCAATGTCCATGGTTATTATAGCATACTCTCCCGCGCCGATGCTATAACCTTTACGAAATGTTAATATCTTTCCTCTTGCGTTCGTCCCGTTTTGCGCTAAAATAAGATTAGAAATCCCCGACCGACCGGTCGGTCGGAACATCTATCCCCCGGAAATGGAGAATCCTCTATGCTGTCTCGTCTCAGTGTCAAAAAGCCCATGACCGTATTCGTCTGCGTGATGCTGGTGCTTATCCTCGGTGTCATGTCCTTCATCAATATGACCACCGACCTCCTGCCGAATATGGATCTGCCCTATGCCATCGCCTATACCACCTACATCGGCGCCAGTCCGGAGCAGGTGGAGCAAAGCGTGACCAAAACGCTGGAAAGCGCCCTGGCTACCACCAGCGGCGTCAAGAATATCACCAGTATCTCGCAGGAAAATGTCAGTATCGTGGTGCTGGAATTTGAGGAAGGCACCGGCATGGATTCCGCCATGATCGAAATGAACGCCAGCCTTGATCAGATCGCCGGCTCCCTGCCCGAGGCCGCCGGCAGCCCGGTGCTCATGAAGATCAATCCCGATATGCTGCCCATCATGGTATTGGCGGTGGATAGCGATAATATGGCCCGAAACGAGCTTTCTCAGTTTACCTCCTCCACCGTCATCCCGGCACTGGAGCGGGTGGATGGCGTCGCGTCCGTTTCCGGCAGCGGTCTGGTGGAAAGCCAGATTCGTGTGGAGCTGGATCAGGCCAAAATCGATGAGCTGAATGACAAGGTACTGGCGGCCATTGATAGCTCCCTGGCCGATGCCGAAAAGCAGCTCAAGGATTCTCGCAGGCAGATCAACGACGCCAAAAAGAAGCTGGAGGAGCAAAGCGGCACCGCCTATGCCCAGCTGGTGGCCGCTGCCCAGCAGCTGGCCGATGCCAAGGATCAGGCATCCCTCGGCTCCACCCTCACCTCGGCGGAGGTCAAGGCCATTCAGGCCGTGCTGGCCCAGTACGATAACATGGTAAATCTGCGCGATAGCTACAATGCCAGTGAAGATTACGCCCGTACCCATCTTTCCGCTGTAAAATATGCCGAGCTGCAATCTCTGCAGCTTACCCGCACCCAGCTGCGTGCCCAGCTGAAAGCCGCCCAGGCCTCGCTGGAGACCGCCGAAGCCACCCTCAAGGAGATCGGCAGCAGTGAAGCCGCCCTGCAGCAGGATGTGACCAATGCCAAGGATGCGCAGGAAGCCGCGCAAACCGCCTACGATAAAGCGCTGGACGGCGCACCGGAGCGTCTCAAGGACGATCCCGGCTGGCAGGACCTGCTGCGGCAGGAGCAGGAAAAGCAGGCGGAGGTGGACGACCTCCAGGCACAGCTGGAGAAGGACCCCGATAATACCGGGCTGCAAGCCCAGCTCAATACCGCCGAAGCCGAGCTTGCCGCCATCCAGGCGGCGCAGACCGCCTACCTTACCCGCAATGACCCGCAAACCGTTGCCGCCGCGGAAAAGCTCTCGGCTGCTGAGGAGGAGCTGACCCGCGCCAACGCCCGGCTGGAGACCTTCCAGCAGGCCACCGAGGCGAAGGCGGAGGCCGAGAAAGCCATCGCCGACGCCACCAAAGCCATCGAGGAAAACACCGCAGAGATCATTGCGCTGCTGGGAGAGCCCGAGGGCAAGAAGTGGATCGAAAGCCACGATAAGGTGCAGGATGACTACGGCACCATTACCGAGCTGAACGCCGCCATTGATGCGCTGGCGCCCCGCATCCCGCAGCTAAAAAAGGAGCTGGAAACCGCTCAGTCCAGCCAAAAGGAGCTGGACGCCGCCCTTTCGCAGCTGGATAAGGCGCAGAGCCAGCTGGAGACCGGCAAGCTGGAGCTTTCTCAGCAGCTCATTCTGGCCACCCTGCAATTACAGCAGGCCGAACAGGCCCTGGATGAAGCCGAGGAGCAGTTCCGCCAGCAGCGGGATGCCGCCTACAAGGCCGCCGGGCTGGACGGCATTCTCACCCAGTCCGCCGTTTCGCAGCTGCTCATGGCGCAGAACTTCTCGATGCCCGCCGGCTATATCCAAAGCGCGGAGGGGCAGAATGCCCTCAAGGTCGGCGATAAATTTACCAGCCTGGAGGAGCTGCAGAACTGGGTGCTCTTCCAATACGATGTCGGCGATGTGGGGGAGATCCGCCTGACCGATATCGCCACTGTCCGCCTGGCGGATAACGCCGAGGAGCTGTACGCCAAAATAAACGGCAATGACGGTGTGCTGCTCACGGTACAAAAGTCCTCCATCGCTTCCACCTCCGGTGCCTGCGATAATCTCTATGCCGCCATGGCCCAGCTGGAGGAAAAATACGAGGGCCTGCACCTCACCGCCCTCAGCGATCAGGGCCAGTACATCGATCTGGTCATCAGCTCGGTGCTGGAAAATCTGTTGTTCGGCGCGCTGCTGGCCGTCATTGTCCTCATGCTGTTCCTGCGGGACTTCCGCCCCACTATCATTGTGGCGCTCAGTATCCCCATCAGTCTGCTTTTGGCGGTGGTGCTTATGCACTTCACCGGTGTCACTCTCAATATCATCTCCCTTTCAGGCCTTGCCCTTGGCGTCGGCATGCTGGTGGATAACAGCATCGTTGCCATCGAGAATATCTACCGTCTGCGCCAGCTGGGCTACAATGCCGCCACGGCGGCGGTTCACGGCTGCCGCCAGATTGCCGGGGCTATCACCGCCAGCACCCTTACCACTGTCTGCGTATTTGTGCCCATCCTGTTCACCAGCGGCCTTACCCGGCAGATCTTCGCCGATATGGGCCTGACCATCGCCTATTCACTGGGTGCCAGTCTGCTGGTCGCCCTTACCTTGGTGCCCGCCCTTTCGGGCAAAATATTGACCCGCGATACCGCAGGGGAAAAGCCCAACCGTCTCCTGAACCGCATGATAGCGGGCTACGAAAACCTTCTGCGGAAAGTACTGCGGCACAAGGCTCCCGTTCTGCTGGGCGCGGTGGCACTGCTTATTGCCAGCGCGGTGCTGGCCGTCAGCATGGGCACCGCCTTTATGCCGGAAATGGATAGCCCACAGGTGTCGGTCTCCATCGAGATGCCGGAGGACGCCACCCAAAGCGAAACATGGGCCATGTGCGATACCGTCCTGGAGCGGATCCTTACCGTGGATGGTGTGGATACCGTCGGCGCCATGGAGGGCCAGAGCATGATGAGCATGGGCGGCAGCAGCCTGTCCATCTATGTGCTGCTGGGTGATGACCGCAGCGATTCCAGCCAGGAGATCGCCAAAAAGATCGAGGAAGCCTGCGCCGATCTGGACTGCACCGTTTCCGCCAACGGCTCCACCATGGATATGAGCATGATGACCGGCGGCAGCGGTATTCAGCTGGCCGTCACCGGCGATGATATGGATGCCCTGCGGGCCGCCGCCACCGACCTGGCCAAAACCCTTTCCGCCGTGGAAGGGGTCGCTTCGGTCAGTGATGGGCAGGAGGACAGCAGCACCGAGGTGCGCATCACCGTGGATAAAGCCAAAGCCGCCGAGTACAATTTGACGGTTGCGCAGGTCTACCAGCAGGTGGCCGCCGCCGTTCTTTCCCAAACCACCGCCACCAATATCACCGTGGATAACAGTGACCTGCCGGTTGTGGTCGTCCCCGATAGCGCCGGTATCACCACCCGGGAAACGCTGGAGGAGCTCTGCCTGACCGGTACCAAAAACCAGGAGGAATGCGAGGTCCGTCTTTCCGAGATCGCCGCAGTGACCGAGGCCGCGTCCGCTTCCGCCATCCACCGTGAAAATCAAGCCCGTACCGTCACCGTCACCGCCCAGATCGCCGATGGCTACAACATCGGCCTGGTGAGCCGTGAGGTGGAAAAGCTGCTGGCCGATTATGAGATGCCGGAGGGCTGCTCCTATGCCATTGAGGGCGAAAATGAGATGATCCAATCCACCATGAGCGACCTCATCCTGATGATCGCCCTGGCCATCGCCTTCATCTACCTCATCATGGTGGCGCAGTTCCAGTCGCTGCTCTCGCCGTTTATCGTGCTGTTCACCATTCCGTTGGCCTTCACCGGCGGCCTTTTGGCCCTGTGGATCACCGGCAAGGAGCTCTCAGTCATTGCCATGCTGGGCTTCCTTATGCTCGCGGGTGTCGTTGTGAATAACGGCATCGTCTTTGTGGATTACGCCAACGGGCTGCGGCTGGAGGGGATGGAACGCGCCGAAGCGCTGGTACAGACCGGCCGCGACCGCATTCGCCCCATCCTCATGACTGCCATGACCACCATTTTCGGCCTGGCTACCATGGCGCTGGGCCTGGGCGCCGGCGGCGATATGCTGCAGCCCTTGGCCATCGTTACCATCGGCGGCCTGGCCTACGCCACCCTGCTTACTCTGTTCATTGTCCCCGCCATTTACGATATTTTCCTAAAGAAAGACCCCAAGAAAGTTGTCATCGAGGAGGCAGAAGAGGTATGAACTTGCCGGAGAAAAAGGCCGCGGTGTTCCGTGCGGTATTAAAGCTGCTGCGGCAGGGCCGTCCGCTGGGAGATTTGAAGGTTTCTGAGATCGCCGAAGCCGCTGGCATCGGCAAAGGCACTGTGTACGAGTATTTCCCCTCCCGGGAGGAGCTGCTGCGGGATGCCATGCAGTACAGCAGGGCCCAGGGCTTCCAGGAACTGTACGCCGCCATTTCCGACGCCGAGGGCTTTGAAGCCCGCTGGAAGGTCATCGAGATCACCGCCCGCCAGCTGCTGGAGTGCAGCTCCGTTTTCTTTTCACAGGTGCCCTCCATGGGGTTTCCGCAGGCCGCCCTGTATGATATCTGCGGCGGTCCGCAGGAGCGTGCCGATACCCGCCGCATGATCGGGGAGATCATGAACTGCCTGACCTCTGCCGCGGTGGAGGAGGGCCTGGCCCCCCGTATGCCGGAGCCGGAATACCTTTCCATGGTCGGAGAGGGCTGTATTTCCGGCTTTCTGCTGCGCTGTGCCCTCTCGGAGGGCCGGCAGGAGGAAATAGCCGCGGCCCTGGCCGATACCCGCAAGCTCTATATTGCCGCCCTGCAGTGATTTTGGTTTCTGCAGGGGGCCGGCTCGGGGCGCAGCCCGACCCATCCTGCGGATGGGTCCAGCGGACAAATGTCCGCTGCGGCGATGCTTTGCATCGCCGGAGCTGCGCCCCGCTCGCCTGCGGCCCGTACCGCCTTAGGCGCCCCACCCGCAAAGAGATTTGCACTCTTTCTCATTTTGCGGTATGATAGGGCCAGAATAAGCATGTGAACCCCAAGCCCCCAAAAAGAGAAGGGAGGACGCCCCCGATGAAACGCTGCCTGATGCTTCTGCTGCCGGTAATATTGCTGCTGGCGGGCTGCGGCCATGCCCCGCAGGAAAACGAATCGCTGGAATCCATGACCGCACCCATGACGGCGGATCATTCCCAGTGGCAGCAGGAGCCGTACTATATCCTGCAGTTCAATGTCGATTCCGTCATCAGCAATGCCCCCAATGTCACCGCCACCGCTTCCCGGGTCATCATCTCCCAGGGGGGCACCTACCTGCTCAGCGGTACTTTGCAGGATGCCCAGCTCACCGTGGAGATCCCGGCGGGGGAAACGGCCCGGCTGGTGCTGTGCGGGGTGGATATGCACTGTGAACGGGGCCCGGTCATCTACTCCAATGGCGGCGGCACCGTGGTGCTGCTGCTGGAGAACGGCACCGAAAATACCCTCTCCGATGGCAAAAGCTATCTCTATTCCGGCAGCAAGGTGCGGGAAGCCGCCATCAGCGTGGAGGGCGACCTGCTCATCACCGGCGGGGGCAGCCTTTCGGTGGAGGCCATCCACAATGACGCCCTGCGCAGCGAGGGCACCCTGGCCGTGGCGGAAGGTACCCTGGAGATCACCGCCTGGCGGGACGGCCTGCTTGCCGGGCAGGAGCTGCAGATCAGCGGCGGACAGCTTTCCATCGCCTGCGGCCGCACCGGCCTTTCGGCCAGTTCCGCCAAATCCGGGCAGGGCAGCGTGACGCTGGCAGGGGGCACAGTGGCCCTCATCTGCGGCGGGGACGGCATCACGGCGGCCGGGAGCCTTTCGGCCACGGCAGGGGAGTACCACATCACCACCGGCGGCGGCAGCGGCAACGCCAGTTATGGCGAGACCGCCGAAAAATGGGGCCTGTGGGGCGGTCTGCCCCAGCAGCAGCCCACCGAAAAACAGCCCATCATCAACCGGGAGCAGATCGTGAGCGATAGCGCGCGGGGCCTTTCCGCCGGCAAATCCCTGGCGCTTTCCGGCGGTACCTTTACGCTGGATTGCAGCGATGCCGCCCTCTATTCTGTGGGAAGCACCAAGCTGTCCGGCAGCCGTGTCACCATTTCCGGCGGCGATACCGCCATCACCACCCAGCAGCTCACCCTTTCCGCCGGAGATGTTTCCATCCTCACCGCCCGCCGCGGCGCTGTGGCGGAGGATATGACCCTTTCCGGCGGCAGCCTGTCCATTACCGCCGCGGAGGAGGGCATGACCCTCTCCGGCGGGTATGATAAATCCGAGAGCGACCCCGCCGCTGACCTGCGCAAAATGACCGTGACCGGCGGCAGCCTTTCCATCTGCGCCGGGACCCATGCATTGGATATCGGCGGATCACTGTTCCAGTCGGGCGGCAGTCTGCTGCTCGGCTCCGGCCGGGAGCAGAACCCCCTGCGGGCTGCCACGGCCCATATTAGCGGCGGCACCCTGCTGGCGGCCGGCCCCCTCCCGGAGGAGCCGCAGCTGTATACCAGCCTGCCCCGCATCAGCGTGGAGCTGTGGCTGACCGGCGGCCGGCCCCTGACCGTCACGGCGGCGGAAGAGAGTACCCCGATGCTCTCCTTCACCCCGGAAACCTCGGTCGGTTATGTTACTCTCATCAGCGATGCCTTGGAGAAAGATACCACCTACTATCTCGTCTCCGGCAGCGCCCGTATCGGCCTTTCCCCGGTCTGAACGGCGTGCCAGACACCACAAGACCTGCAAAACTCCCTCCATAAATTTTAGTACGCAAAACACGGCAAAAATCCCTGCTTCCCGGCAGGGATTTTTGAGATTTTTATTTAACTGACTAAATTATCATTTCAATATGCGACAATAATTGTATAAAAGCACAACGAAATAAACGGCTATTGGTGTAGAGACGGCATCATTCGCCAAAGACGGTTTCCACCACCCGGCTGCATTCCGGCGGGGAATACCGCCAGCGCCGCAGCACCCCCTCGGTGAGGAAATACTGCACCGGCTGCGGGGCGTAGGGCGCGTCAAAGGCATCCACGATGATGAGCTTGATCTTCATTTTTTCCGGCAGGATGCTTTTAATATACACGCCCGCGTGCTGGCCGGCGCGCACGCCCTCGCAGGGCTCCGCCAGGCCGGCCAGGTTGGGGGTCAGCTCCACAAAGACGCCATAGTCCTCCACGCTGCGGATGACGCCCGCCACCGTTTCTCCCGGCAGGTACAGCTCGGCGTTTTGGGCCCAGGTGCCCAGCAGCTCCTTGTGAGAAAGCTGCACCCGGCCCTCCGGCTCCACCGCCTTTACCACGGCGTAGATGCTCTCTCCCACAGCAAAGCGGTCCCGCGGGTGGCTGATGCGGGAGATCGAGATCTGATCGATGCTGATGAGGGAGGGCAGCCCGCAGCCGATATCCACAAAGCAGCCGAAGCTTTCCAGGTGCGTTACCCGCGCGGGGATGATCTCCCCAGGGGTCAGATGGTCTATGTATTCGGAACGGCAGCGCAGCTGGGCTGCCCGCCGGGATAAAATGGGCCGCGGTGCTCCGGCCTCATCGTGCTCTATCGCCGTGATGAGAAAGCAGACCGACTTATTCACCCGGGAGATGATGGCGATATCCCGCACCGTCTGCTCTTTTATTCCCAGGGCGCCCTCTTCCCGGGGAATGATCCCGCGGCAGCAGCCCATATCCACCACCAGGTTGTGGTCATAATCACACAGCAGCGCCCGTCCCTCCAAGATTTGACCGATGCGCATGGCGCTTTGCAGTGTTTCCTCATTTTGCAGATAATATCGGTTTTCCTCAGTTTCCAGCAGCATGCCCTCCGGCCAGTAATATCCCATGCTTTACCCTCCTGTTTTGCCTATTGCTTTATCTATATTCGGCGGCAGGCGGGACTATACCGGGGGGAACTTGGCCCGCCCGCGGTGGGGTGGCTTTTCCGGGATGAAAAGTGAGTAAAAGGCTTTTTAAGGCCAAGATAGTGGTCGCCTAACGGCGTCGCGGAGCCTTTTGCAAAGGCATAAACTGCACGCCTGCCCGATGGGGATAGTTTGTGGTCGCCTTCGGCGTTGCGGAGTCACCGGAGGGTGACGGCCGGTACGCCTGCCCGGCGGGGGAAAGTTTGTGGTCGCCTTCGGCGGCGCGGAGTTTTACAAAAGATATTCATTTGTACGCCTACCCGGCGTGGGCCTACTTTTGTTCGTGCAAAAGTAGGCAAAACACGGTCAAGGGGGACAGATTCCCCCTTGACAATCCCCTTTCTGTCGCTTGCAGTGCTGGATACGAATTTAGATTTTTCTTGAACGAAAAATCCAAATCCGTACTGCGCACAGATACGCTCCAAAAGTAGCCGCAGGCGCATCTGCCCCTTCCCCCTACCCCTCCCCCGTGGCGGGGGAGGGGCCGTCTATCCAAATAGCTGCTTATCCAACCCATAGGCTCGGCAGCGTGACTTCCTGCTATCGGTTTGCAGGTACCCCCACATAAAATGCGCCGCAGGCCCCTTGAAAGCGTATCTGCGGCGCCGTACGGGCTGTCACCTTTTGGTGACTCAGCGACGCCGAAGGCGAAAGGAAACTTTGACATAATTTGTGTCGACAATCCCTCCGTCACGGCTGCGCCGTGCCACCTCCCCTTACACAGGGGAGGCTTTAGGGGGCAGGCGAACAGTTTAGACCTTTGTAAAAGGCTTTCGCCGCCGATAGGCGACCACAATCTTAGCTTGAACACTTTTTGCTTACTTCTCCTCAAGGAAAAGTAAGCCCCTGCCCCCTCATTGCAAATTCTTTCCCCCCGTGGTATAATATAAAATCGACTTAATGGCAAAGGAGGGACTCCCATGGATGTCCGCGTCGGCGATATTCTGCTGATGAAGAAAAAGCACCCCTGCGGCGGGGAGGAGTTCACCGTCACCCGCAGCGGCATGGATTTTAAGCTGGTATGCCGCACCTGCGGCCGGGAGATCATGATCCCCCGTGCCAAGGCCGAACGCCACATCAAAAAGATCACCCACCCGGAGGAGCAGTAGCGGTGCCTTATGCCACTAAATTCGCATAAGGAGTTTTTGCCATGCTCGAAGGACTTTTGGCGGCGCACCGCCGCTACGATGAACTTTCCGCCCAGCTTTCCCAGCCCGATGCCGCGTCGGATATCGGCCGCTACCGGGCCTTGATGAAGGAATATAAGGAGCTGGAGCCGCTCTCCCGCCAGTACCTGGCGCTGGCCGCTGCCGAGGAAGCGCTGGCCGAAGCCAAGGAGCTGCTCTATTCCCACGATGCCGAGCTTTCGGCTATGGCCGCCGAGCAAAAAGCGGAAGCGGAAGCGGAGATCACCCGCCTGACCGAGGAAGCCAGGCTGATGCTGCTGCCCCATGACCCGAGGGATGACCGCAGCGTCATTATGGAGCTGCGTGCCGGCACCGGCGGGGAGGAGGCCGCTCTTTTTGCGGCAGACCTGTACCGCATGTACAATCTGTATGCGGCGGCCCGCGGCTGGCAGGTGGAGCTGATGAACGCGGGTGAAACGGAGCTGGGCGGCTACCGGGAGATCGTTTTCTCCATCGAAGGGGAAAAGGTTTTCTCCCGCTTAAAGTTTGAAAGCGGCATCCACCGGGTGCAGCGTGTGCCTGTTACCGATAGCCAGGGCAAGATACAGACCTCCGCCGTGACCGTAGCGGTGCTGCCGGAGGCCGATGAGGTCGAGATCCGTATTGACCCAAAGGACCTGAAGATAGATACCTTCCGTTCCAGCGGGGCGGGCGGCCAGCACATCAATAAAACCGAGTCCGCCATCCGCATCACCCACCTGCCCACCGGGCTGGTGGTGGAATGCCAGGACGAGCGAAGCCAGTATAAAAATAAAGACCGCGCCATGAAGATCCTGCGCAGCCGCCTGCTGGAGCAGGCCGAGCAGGCTCAGAACGATTCCATCGCCGCCGACCGTCGTCGCCAGGTCGGCTCCGGCGACCGCAGCGGGCGTATCCGCACCTATAATTTTCCCCAGAACCGGGTCAGCGATCACCGCATCGAGCTGACGGTGTACCGGCTGGATGCCGTGATGAACGGCGAACTTGACCTGCTCATCGAGCCGCTGCTGGCGCACGAGCAGGCCGAAAAACTGCAGAACAGGGAGTATCCCGAATTATGATGAAAACCGAACTCATCCGAATATATGACCCCGCTGAGGACGCCGAGGGCGTGCTGCGCGCCGGGGATATCCTCGCGCACGGCGGACTGGTCGCCATTCCCACCGAAACGGTGTACGGCCTGGCCGCCAATGCCTATGATGAAGCGGCCGTCAAGGCGGTGTACGCCGCCAAGGGCCGCCCCAGCGATAACCCCATGATCGTCCACATCGCGGAGCTTTCCGTCCTGCCGGAGCTGGTGACCGCCATCCCGGAAAACGCCAAAATTCTGGCGGAGGCCTTTTGGCCCGGACCCCTCACCATGGTGCTGCCCCGCTCGTCCAAGATCCCCCTGACCACCACCGGTGGTCTGGAAACCGTTGCCATCCGGATGCCCAGTCACCCGGTGGCCCGTGCCGTTATCCGGGCGGCAGGGGTGCCGCTGGCTGCCCCCAGCGCCAATCGCAGCGGCAGCCCCAGCCCCACCACCTTCCGCCACTGTGTGGATGACCTGTGGGGGTTGGTGGATGCCATAGTGGAAAGCGACGACTGCACCGTCGGGGTGGAATCCACCGTTCTTTGCTTCCTGCCGGACGGGACTCCGCAGGTGCTGCGCCCCGGCGCTGTCACCCCGGAGGAGATCCAGCGGCGGTGCGGATGCGTCTCGGTCGCCGAGGCCGTCCTACATATGCTCCCGCAGGATGCCGCGGCCCCCAGCCCCGGCATGAAATATAAACACTACGCCCCTGCCGCCACCCTTACGCTGCTGTGCGGCAGCCGGGAGGATTATGCCGCCCGGGTGAACGAATACTACGAGACCCTGCAGCGGGCAGGGGAGGAGGACGGCTTCTACGCCATGTGCTTCGATGAGGATGTTTCCCTGCTGGAGGCTCCCACCATCAGCTACGGCGTGGCCTACGATTATCCCTCCCAGGCACAGAACCTCTTTGATGTGCTGCGGCAGCTGGATAAGCTGCAGGCCACCGAGGTGTATGTCCACGCCCCGGAACCGGAAGAGATGGGCCTTGCCGTCTACAACCGCCTGCTGCGCGCCGCCGCTTTCCGTGTAGTCCAGCTCTGATTATTTGCTTTGCCCCGCTGCCGTCGGCGGGACGCCCGCAGGGCAAACCGCCTGCGGCGGTTTCGGCGGCTGAGCCGCCGGCTCCGGCTGCGCCGGAGCGCCCTGCGGGCGCCCGTCTTGGCAGCCACCGGCTTCTTCCTACCCCAACCAGAACCGAGGTGATCCCATGCTCCGCATCGGCCTGACCGGCCCCACCGGCAGCGGTAAATCCACCGTTACCGCCCTCATGCGCCGCTGGGGCGGGGTAGCAATCCTGGATGCCGATACCATCGCCCATGAGGTCAATAACAGTCCCGCCGCAGCCGATGCCATCGCCGGGGTATTCCCCGGTACCCGCCTGCCGGATGGCACCATTGACCGTCCGGCCTTGGCAGCCGCGGTTTTTGGCGAGCCGATGGAGCTGAAACGCCTGGTCGGCATCACCTTTCCGCTTATTCTGGCGGAGTGCGAAGCCCGCATGGATGCCGCTGAAGCGGCCGGCTGCCGCGCCTGCGTGCTGGACGCCCCCACCCTGTTTGAAAGCGGCGGCGATAAACTCTGCGATGTTATTGTCAGCGTGGTGACCCCGCGGGAGGAGCGCCTGCGCCGGGTGCTGGAACGGGACGGCATCACCAGGGAAGCCGCCGAAGCCCGTATGAGCAACCAACACGAGGACGAGTACTATACCCGCCGCTCCCACTTTGTCATCACAAATTCGTCGGATCTTGCCCACCTGGAAAAAGAGGTGGAGCGCTGCCGCCGGTTTTTGTGCCTATAAATCCATAAAATTATCAAAAAACCGAAAGGAGTAAAATACCCATGAGTGAAAAAACCAAGGGCGAGCAGCTGCGCGAGGAGCTGCTGATGAACCCCAAGAATCTCACCGAGACCATGTCCGAGGAAGAGCTGAAGGCTGCTTACGATTTTTGCGAGGGCTACAAGACCTTCCTGGATGCCGCCAAGACCGAGCGCGAGGCTGTTACCACTGCTGTAGCCATGCTGGAAAAGGCCGGCTATGTCCCCTTTGACCACGCCAAGCAGTACAAGGCAGGGGATAAGGTCTACCTCAATAACCGCGGCAAGGCCCTCATCGCCGCTACCCTCGGCCGCCGCAGCGTCGCCGAAGGCGTCCGCATCGGTGTGGCTCATATCGACAGCCCCCGTCTGGACCTCAAGCCCCGGCCCCTGTATGAGGAGGGCGAGCAGTGCTTCCTCAAGACCCACTACTACGGCGGCATCAAGAAGTACCAGTGGACCGCCATCCCGCTGGCCCTGCACGGCACCATCATCCGCAAGGACGGCTCCAGCCTGTCCGTAGCCATCGGCGAAGAAGAGGGCGATCCCGTATTCTGCGTCACCGATCTGCTGCCGCATCTCGCCGCCGACCAGATGCGCAAGACCCTGGCCGAAGGCATCGAGGGCGAAAAGCTCAATATTCTCATCGGCAGCGCCGCTCTGCGGGATGACACCGGCTCCGAGAAGGTCAAGGTCGCCATTGCCAAGCTGCTGTTCGAAAAATACGGCATCGTGGAAGAGGACTTCCTCTCCGCCGAGCTGTGCGCCGTTCCCGCCTTCAAGGCCAAGGATCTTGGTCTCGACCGCTCCATGATCGGCGCCTACGGCCACGATGACCGCGTCTGCGCCTATCCCATCCTCATGGCGGAGATCGATGAGAAATCCCCCGAGTATACCTCCGTTACCATTCTGGCGGATAAAGAGGAAACCGGCAGCAACGGCCCCACCGGCATGAACTCCTACTTTCTCAAGGATTTCATTGAGGATCTGGCCGATATGGCCGGCTGCAAGGTGCGCCATGTGGCCGCTAACAGCCACTGCTTCAGCGCCGATGTCAACGCCGCCTTCGATCCCATTTACGGCGAGGTGCATGAGCGCCGCAACGCCAGCTACATCAATTACGGCGTCGTGGTGACCAAGTACACCGGTGCCCGCGGCAAGGCCGGCACCAATGACGCCACCGCTGAGATGATGGGCTTCGCCCGCCGTATTCTGGATGCCGAGCATGTTGGCTGGCAGACCGGCGAGCTGGGCAAGGTAGATCAGGGCGGCGGAGGCACCGTTGCCATGTATGTCTCCCAGCACAATATCGATACCGTCGATCTGGGCGTTCCGGTGCTTTCCATGCACGCCCCGTTCGAGGTCGTCGCCAAAGCCGATGTCTACATGACCTATCGTGCCATGCGTGCCTTCTACAAGTAATTTCCCCTCTGCGTCATCACGCTCCGGGCCTGTCCCATTTATGGGATAGCGTCCGGGGCGTTTCGCCGTCTTTCGGGGCGTTTCTGGTCAAAATTTCCGTCACTAAAATTTCACCATTTTTTTTGGAATTTCTGCTTGACAAGGCCCCGTTTCGGGACTACAATAATATACTGTATCATAATGGCTTTTTATGACTAAACGGTATTGTCAAGTGTGCATAAGTCACGATAATACTCTCGTGATACTGTGCATAATCAACAAATATTTATGCAGTCATTGATGTCCAAGTGATGGCGAAAAAATGATGGAATGGAGTGGAACATCGGATGGTAAACACCAAACCCGTAAAACTGGGCAAAAATATCCGCCAGAGCTTTGCCCACATCGATGAAGTGGCCGAGATGCCGAACCTCATCGAAGTACAGAAAAATTCCTATCAGTGGTTCCTGGATGAGGGTCTTCGGGCCGTATTCAAGGACATCTCCTCGATCACCGACTATCAGGGCAATCTGCAGCTGGATTTCATTGATTTTACGCTGGATGACAAACCAAAGTACCCCCTGCTGGAGTGCAAGGAGCGGGATGTAAACTATGCCGCCCCCCTGCGCGTGCGCGCCAGGCTCATCAACAAAGTCACCGGCGAGATCAAGGAATCCGACATCTACATGGGAGATTTCCCCCTGATGACCGATGCCGGCACCTTCATCATCAATGGTGCCGAGCGTGTCATCGTCTCCCAGCTGGTGCGTTCTCCCGGTGTCTATTATGGCATGCACCACGATCCCGCCGGCAAAAAACTGTTTGATTCCACCGTGATCCCCAACCGCGGCGCCTGGCTGGAGTATGATACCGACTCCGCCGATGTGTTCAGCGTCCGCATCGATAAAAACCGCAAGCTGCCCATCACCACCTTTATCCGGTCGCTGCTGCGCCTGCGGGATGATGTCACCGTCGAGCAGATCAATGCCGATGTGAATAACGCCCTGACCGACCTGCGCGGCACCGATGAGGAGATCTACGAGGTGTTTGGCCGCTATGCCTACCTGGTAAAGACCGCCGAAAGCAAGGATGCCGAAATGCTGGGCGATGAGGCCCTGCTGGAGGTTTACCGCAAGCTGCGTCCCGGCGAGCCCCCCACCATCGAATCGGCCGTGAAGCACCTCGCTCAGCTGCTGTTTGATCCCCGCCGCTATGATCTTTCCCGGGTGGGCCGCTACAAGTACAACAAAAAGCTCTCCCTGGTGCCCCGCATCACCGGCCAGGTGCTTTCCCGCCCTGTGGCCGATCCCCGCACCGGCGAGATCCTCTTTGAGGCCGGCGCCCTGCTGAGCCGCGACGACGCCCGCCTGCTGGAGTCCCACGGCGTTGATACCGTCTGGATCACCACCCAGGGCCTGACCCCCGCCGGCCTGCAGATGGCCGAGGACGATGGGGTGGAGGAGCTGAAGATCTTCTCCAACGGTATGGTGGATATGGCCGACTTTACCGACTACACCGCCGAAGAGCTGAAGGCCATGGGCATCCGGGAAAGAGTGCGCTTTGCCGTCCTTTCCGAGATCCTGGATATGGGCCTTAACCGCGAGGAAATGGCCGAAGAGCTGACCCGCCGCGCCGATGAGCTGGTCCCCAAGAACATCCGCAAATTTGATATTTACGCCTCCATCAACTACATGTGCGGTCTCCGGTACGATCTCGGCACCACCGATGATATCGACCACCTGGGCAACCGCCGCATCCGCAGCGTGGGCGAGCTGCTGCAGAACCAGTTCCGCATCGGTTTTGCCCGCATGGAGCGCGTCATCCGGGAGAGAATGACCACACAGGCCCAGGATGTTGAATCCATCACCCTGCAGGCCATCATCAACAGCCGTCCCGTTATGGCAGCGGTCAAGGAATTCTTTGGTTCCTCCCCCTTGAGCCAGTTCATGGACCAGACCAACCCCCTGGCCGAGCTGACCCACAAGCGCCGTCTTTCCGCCCTGGGCCCCGGCGGCCTCAGTCGTGACCGTGCCGGATTTGAGGTCCGCGATGTGCATTACAGCCACTACGGCCGCATGTGCCCCATCGAGACCCCTGAAGGTCCCAACATTGGTCTGATCTCGTACCTTGCCACCTTTGCCCGCATCAATGAGTACGGCTTTGTGGAGGCCCCCTACCGCCCGGTAGATAAGGCCACCGGCAAGGTGCTGGATACCGTCCAGTATATGACCGCCGATGTGGAAGATGAATACATCGTGGCGCAGGCCAATGAGCCGCTGGATGAAAACGGCCATTTTGTCAACGAAAAGGTTTCCGTCCGGTACCGCGACAGCGTCCAGGAGGTCCCCCGCGACAAGGCGGACTACATGGATGTTTCCCCCAAGATGGTGGTTTCCGTTGCCACCGCAATGATCCCCTTCCTGGAGAACGACGATGCCAACCGTGCCCTGATGGGCGCCAACATGCAGCGTCAGGCCGTCCCGCTCATCAAGACCGAGTCCCCCTATGTCGGCACCGGTATGGAGTACAAGGCGGCCCACGACTGCGGCGTAGTAGTGGTTGCCAAGGAAGACGGCCATGTAAGCTATGTCGATGCTGATCGCATCATTGTGACCGATGCGGAAGGCGTGGAGCATGAATATGAGCTGGTAAAGATGCTGCGTTCCAACCAGGGCACCTGCATCAACCAGCGGCCCATTGTGGTAAAGGGCGAGGAAGTGAAGAAGGGCGATGTGCTGGCCGATGGCCCCGCCACCGCCAACGGCGAGGTTTCGCTGGGCAGGAATATGCTCATCGGCTTTATGACCTGGGAGGGCTACAACTACGAGGACGCCGTTCTCATCAACGAAAAGCTGGTGCGGGACGACCTGTTCACCTCCATCCACATCGAGGAATATGAGACCGAAGCCCGTGATACCAAGCTGGGCCCGGAGGAGATCACCCGTGAGATCCCAAATGTCGGCGATGATATGCTGGGCGCTCTGGATGAGCGAGGCATCATCCATGTCGGCGCCGAGGTACACTCCGGCGATATCCTTGTCGGTAAGGTGACCCCCAAGGGCGAGACCGAGCTGAACGCCGAGGAACGCCTGCTGCGCGCCATCTTTGGCGAGAAGGCGAGAGAGGTGCGCGATACCTCGCTGAAGGTGCCGCACGGCGAGTACGGCATCGTGGTGGACATCAAGGTGTTCACCCCAGAAAACAGCGACGAGCTTTCCCCCGGCGTCAATGAGGTGGTAAGAGTTTACATCGCCCAGAAGAGAAAGATCTCCGTCGGCGATAAGATGGCCGGCCGCCACGGCAATAAGGGCGTAGTTTCCCGCATTCTGCCGCCGGAGGATATGCCCTTCCTGGAGGACGGCACCCCGCTGGATATCGTGCTAAACCCCCTGGGCGTTCCTTCCCGTATGAACATCGGCCAGGTGCTGGAGGTGCACCTGGGCATGGCCGCCAGCCGCCTGGGCTGGCATGTGATGACCCCAGTCTTCGACGGCGCCCACGAAGAGGATATCCGGGAGTGCTTCCGGATGGCCGGGCTGCCTGAGGACGGCAAGAGCGTCGTCTATGATGGCCGTACCGGTGAGAAATTTGATAACCGTGTTACCGTCGGCTATATGTACTACCTCAAGCTGCATCACCTGGTTGATGATAAGATCCATGCCCGTTCCGTTGGCCCGTACAGCCTGGTCACCCAGCAGCCCCTGGGTGGTAAGGCGCAGTTCGGCGGCCAGCGCTTTGGTGAGATGGAGGTTTGGGCGCTGGAGGCTTACGGCGCTGCCTACACCCTGCAGGAGATCCTAACCGTGAAATCCGATGATGTGGTGGGCCGTGTGAAGGCGTTTGAGTCCATTGTGAAGGGCCAGAACATTCCGGCGCCCGGCATCCCCGAGGCGTTCCGCGTAATGGTGAAGGAGCTGCAGTCCCTGGGCCTGGATGTCAAGATCCTGGATAAGGACAACGAGGAGATCGACATCAAGCAGACCTACGATGAGGACGAGAACATGCCCATGGCCAGCGACTACTACGATGAAAGCGATGTAGCCGTGGATTCCGAGATCGAGGACAACTACACCATGGAAAACCCCGATGAGGACAGCGATTCCTATGACGATGCCGACTTTGACGGCAGCGAAGATGAGGACGACGACGGATTTGATTTTTAATGATGGAGGGGAAGAACTTTGGATAATAAATCTTTTGAATCGATCAAGATCGGGCTGGCTTCCCCCGATGCCATTCGCTCCTGGAGCTACGGCGAAGTAAAAAAGCCTGAGACCATCAACTACCGCACCCTAAAGCCGGAGCGCGACGGCCTGTTCTGCGAGCGCATTTTTGGACCCACTAAGGACTGGGAATGCTACTGCGGCAAGTATAAGCGTATCCGCTTTAAGGGCAAGATCTGCGAGCGCTGCGGTGTGGAAGTGACCCGCGCCAAGGTGCGCCGCGAACGGATGGGCCACATTGAGCTGGCTGCGCCCGTTTCCCACATCTGGTACTTTAAGGGCACCAGCAGCCGCATGGGCCTGCTGCTGAACCTGAGCCCCCGTGTGCTGGAAAAGGTGCTGTATTTCGCATCCTATATCGTCATCGATCCCGGCAACACCAAGCTGAAGAAGTACGCCTTGCTGAGTGAGCGGGAGTATAACGAGTACCGGGAAGCCTATGAGGATGAATTTGATGCCGGTATGGGTGCCGAGGCGGTAAAGAAGCTGCTGCAGCAGCTGGATATCGAGGCGCTTTCGGTGGAGATCAAGGAGGAGCTGGAGAAGGCCACCGGCCAGAAGAAGGCGAAGCTGCTCAAGCGCCTGGATGTGGTGGAAGCGTTCCGCACCAGCGGCAACAAGCCAGAGTGGATGATCCTGGATGTACTGCCTGTCATTCCGCCCGATATCCGCCCCATGGTACAGCTGGATGGCGGCCGCTTTGCCACCAGCGACCTGAACGACCTGTATCGCCGGGTCATCAACCGCAACAACCGCTTGAAGAAGCTGCTGGAGCTGGACGCCCCCGATATCATCGTCCGGAACGAGAAGCGGATGCTGCAGGAGGCGGTGGACGCCCTCATCGATAACGGCCGCCGCGGCCGCCCGGTGACCGGCCCCAACAACCGTGCACTCAAGTCCTTGAGCGATATGCTGAAGGGTAAGCAGGGCCGCTTCCGCCAGAACCTGCTGGGTAAGCGTGTAGACTATTCCGGCCGTTCCGTTATCGTGGTGGGCCCCGAGCTGAAGATGTACCAGTGCGGCCTGCCCAAGGAGATGGCGCTGGAGCTCTTTAAGCCCTTTGTAATGAAGCGCCTGGTAGATTTGAAGGTCGCTGAGAATATCCGCAAGGCCCGCAAAATGGTGGACCGTGGTTCCCCCAAGGAAGTTTGGGACGCGCTGGAGGTGGTCATCAAGGGCCACCCCGTGCTGATGAACCGAGCGCCTACCCTGCACCGTCTGGGTATCCAGGCATTCGAGCCCATTCTGGTGGAGGGCCGCGCCCTGAAGCTGCATCCGCTGGTTTGTACCGCATTCAATGCCGACTTCGACGGCGACCAGATGGCGGTCCATGTGCCGCTTTCCGCCGAGGCGCAGGCCGAGGCCCGCTTCCTGATGCTGGCGGCCAATAACCTGCTGAAGCTCTCTGACGGCCGGCCCGTGGCTGTGCCTTCTCAGGACATGGTGCTGGGTTCCTATTACCTGACCACCATCATCGATAAGGTGTACGCCACCGATGAGATCCGCAACCCCGGCGTGTTTACCTCCATTGCCGATTGGGAGAAGGCCTACGAGGCCAACCCACACGATGTGAAGATCTACCGCAGCCCCGATGAGGCGCTGATGGCCTATCAGACCGGGGTGCTGGATCTGCACGAGCCGATTCTGGTGCGTACCACCAAGACGCTGAACGGCAAGACCTATACCGGCAGCATCTATACCACCATCGGTATCAATATCTTCAATAATCCCATCCCGCAGGATCTGGGCTTTGTGGACCGCAGCATCCCCGGCAATGAGCTGATCCCTGAGGTCGGCTTCCAGGTGGGTAAGAAGCAGCTCTCCAAGATCATTGACAAGAGCATAAAGAAGCATGGCACCACCGATACCAGCGAGGTATTGGATGCCATCAAGAGCCAGGGCTATAAGTATTCCACCCGTGCGGCCCTTACCGTTGCCGTCTGCGATGCCACCATTCCCCCCAACAAGAAGGAGGTGCTGGCCGCTGCCGAAGAAAAGGTAGCCAAGGTCCGCAAGAAGTACGACCGCGGTTATATTTCCGAGGACGACCGTTACCAGCAGACCATTGCTATCTGGCGTGACGCCACCAACGAGGTAAAGGCCTCGCTGAAGGAGAACTTCGGTAAGCTGAACCCCATCTACATGATGGCGGATTCCGGCGCCCGTGGTTCGATGGACCAGATCAACCAGCTGGCCGGTATGCGCGGCAACATCGCCAATACCTCCGGTCAGACCATCGAGATCCCGATCCGTGCCAACTACCGTGAAGGCCTAAACATCTTGGAGTACTTCCAATCCAGCCGCGGCGCCCGTAAGGGTCTGGCCGATACCGCTCTGCGTACCGCGGACTCCGGTTATCTGACCCGCCGACTGGTCGATGTATCCCAGGAAGTGATCATCCGTGAGGAGGACTGCGGCACCCACGAGGGTATTGATGTGGAGGCCATCACTGACGGCAACCGCGTCATCGAGGAGCTGGCCGAGCGTCTGACCGGCCGGTACCCCTGCGAGGATGTGGTGAACCCCAAGACCGGCGAGCTGCTGGCCAGCCGGGAAGAGATGATCACCTACAAGACCGCAGAGGAGATCGTAGGCGCGGGCATTACCAGCCTGAAGATCCGCAGTGTCATCAACTGCCGTGCCAAGAACGGCGCCTGCAGCCGCTGCTACGGCGCTAACCTTTCCAATAACGCCCCTGTTGCCATCGGCGAGGCCGTGGGCATCATCGCGGCGCAGTCCATCGGTGAGCCGGGTACCCAGCTGACCATGAGAACCTTCCACACCGGCGGTATCGCCTCCGCCAGCGATATTACACAGGGTTTGCCCCGTGTAGAGGAGCTGTTTGAGGCCCGCAAGCCCAAGAGCGTGGCTGTTATCGCCCATAACGGCGGTTTGGTCAGCTTTGATAAGGACAACAAGGGCGTGGATGTGGTGAAGGTGGATGACCCGCAGACCGGCGACCACTTTGAGCATCAGATCGTATTCGGCAGCAAGGTGCGCGTCCATGAGGGCGACTTGATCGAAAAGGGTACCATGATCACCGAAGGCAGCGCCGACCCCAGCGAGGTACTGCTGGTGAACGGCGAGCTGTCGGTTCAGGAATACCTGATCCGCGAGGTTCAGATGGTTTACCGGACGCAGGGCGTAGATATCAATGATAAGCACATTGAAGTCATTGTCCGTCAGATGATGAAGAAGGTGCGCATTGAGGAGCCGGGCGATACCGACTATATCCGCGGCATGATGGCCGACCGCGCTGAGGTACTGCACCTCAACGAGCAGATCGACCGCGAGAACGCCGAGGACGGCGGTAGCCGCCAGAAAGCGACCTATACAGCCATTCTGCAGGGTATCACGAAGGCCTCCCTTGCCACCGACAGCTTTATGTCCGCAGCGTCCTTCCAAGAGACCACTCGTGTACTGACCGAGGCGGCCATCAAGGGCAAGGTAGACCCGCTGCAGGGCCTGAAGGAGAATGTCATCATTGGTAAGCTGATCCCCGCCGGTACGGGCCTGGTGACCTACACCGAGGAGGAAAAGGCCGAGGAAGAAGCCGATGAGGCCAACCTGGAGGCGCTGATGGCAAGCACCAACGCCATAGTGATGTAAGCAAAAAGAAAAAGTCAAATTCCCCAAAACGGGACTGTAAAGTTGGTGAAAAATATCCAAATCACCGCTTGACAATCCCGGGGGGAATTTGGTAAAATATTTAACTGGGCGGGCATTGTTCCGCAAGCTGAATCCGTCATGCAAGCACAACCCGGAAACCCTCCGGGTTTGTGCCCATGAATAAATACTTTTTGATGAAAGGAGGACAACCATGCCAACCTTTAACCAACTGGTTCGCAAGGGCAGAGAAACCGTAGAGAAGAAGGCGACCGCGCCTGCACTGCTGAAGGGCTGGAATGCCAAGAAGCGTGTAATGACCGATCAAAATTCTCCCCAAAAGCGTGGTGTTTGCACCGCTATCCGTACCTCTACCCCCAAGAAGCCCAACTCCGCGCTGCGTAAAGTAGCAAGAGTACGGCTTTCCAACGGCATCGAGGCTACCGCTTACATTCCTGGTATCGGCCATAACCTGCAGGAGCACAGCGTAGTGCTGATTCGTGGCGGTCGTGTAAAGGACCTTCCCGGTGTTCGTTACCACATTATCCGTGGTACCTTGGATACTCAGGGCGTCCAGAACCGCAACCAGGCCCGTAGTAAGTACGGTGCCAAGCGGCCTAAGAAGGCTGGTGCCGCGAAGAAGTAATCACACCCGTAATAAGTGCCAAGAAAGATGGCTTTTTAACATAGCCTCTGGACTGGCCGACGGGAGTGGGGACTTACTTTCGAGTACCGAAGATCTCATTTTATTATGAAGGAGGGAAGCGAAGTGCCAAGAAGAGGTAATATCGCAAGACGCGACGTTCTGCCGGATCCGCTTTATAATTCCAAGCTGGTCACCCGTCTGATCAATAACATCATGCTGGATGGCAAAAAGGGCGTTGCACAGAAGATCGTCTACGGTGCATTTGACATCGTAAAGGAAAAGACCGGCAAGGACCCGCTGGAGGCTTTTGAGCAGGCGATGGAGAACATCATGCCCGTTCTGGAGATCAAGGCTCGCCGTGTCGGCGGCGCCACTTATCAGGTACCCATGGAGGTACGCCCTGAGCGCCGTCAGACCCTGGGTCTGCGTTGGCTGACCACCTATAGCCGCAACCGCAGCGAAAAGCTGATGGCTCAGAGACTGGCTGGCGAGATCATGGACGCTATGAACGGCCAGGGCGGCGCCTGCAAGAAGCGCGAGGATACCCACAAGATGGCCGAGGCCAACAAGGCTTTTGCCCATTTCAGATGGTAATTCCGGCGACTACTGCATTTTAACTGTTCTTTGCCCCTGTGGGCATGGAATTCGCAAACTTATTAGGAGGGCATTATGCCAAGAGATGTATCCTTAGAGAAAACGCGTAATATAGGCATCATGGCGCACATCGACGCCGGCAAAACCACCACCACCGAGCGTATCCTGTACTACACAGGCGTAAACTACAAGCTGGGTGAGACCCATGACGGCAGCGCCACCATGGACTGGATGGAGCAGGAGCAGGAGCGTGGTATCACCATCACCTCCGCCGCCACGACCGCCTATTGGAAGGGCCACCGCATCAATATCATCGACACCCCTGGACATGTTGATTTCACGGTAGAGGTAGAGCGTTCCCTGCGCGTGCTGGACGGTTCCGTAACCGTTTTTTGCGCCAAGGGCGGCGTAGAGCCGCAGTCTGAGACCGTTTGGCGCCAGGCTGACAAGTACCATGTGCCGAGAATGGCATTTGTAAACAAGATGGACATTATGGGCGCTGACTTCTACAATGTAGTGCGCATGATGCGCGACCGTCTGAAGTGCAACGCTGTTCCGATCCAGCTGCCCATCGGCGTCGAGGATACCTTTAAGGGTATTATCGACCTGGTAGAGATGAAGGCCTATGTGTACTATGATGACCTTGGAAAAGATATCCGCGTGGAGGACATCCCCGCCGATATGCAGGACAAGGCCGAGGAGTACCACCACGAGCTGCTGGAGCATGTGGCCGAGCAGGACGAGGAGCTGCTGATGAAATATCTCGACGGTGAGGAGCTTACCATCGAGGAGATCAAGAGCTGCATCCGCAAATCCACCATTGCCAACCACATGGTTCCCGTATGCTGCGGCAGTTCCTACCGCAACAAGGGCGTACAGAAGCTGCTGGACGCCGTGGTAGACTATATGCCGGCCCCCACCGATGTCCCTGACATCAAGGGTGTAAACCCTGACACCGAGGAAGAGGAGACCAGACCTTCCAGCGATGACGCGCCTTTTGCCGCTCTCGCTTTCAAGATCATGACCGACCCCTATGTAGGCAAGCTGTGCTTCTTCCGTGTGTACTCCGGTACTGTGGATGCCGGCACCAGCGTCTATAACTCGGTGAAGAAAAACAATGAGCGCATGGGCAGAATTCTGCAAATGCATGCGAACCACCGCAAAGACATTGAGACCTGCTATGCCGGTGATATTGCCGGTGCCGTGGGCCTGAAGAACACCACCACCGGTGATACCCTGTGCGACGCCAAGCATCCGATCATCCTGGAATCTATGGAATTCCCAGAGCCGGTTATCCGCGTTGCCATTGAGCCGAAGACCAAAGTCGGTCAAGAGAAGATGGGCCTGGGCCTTGCCAAGCTGGCTGAGGAGGATCCCACTTTCCGCACCTACACCGATGAGGAGACTGGCCAAACCATCATCGCCGGCATGGGCGAGCTGCACCTGGAGATCATCGTAGACCGTCTGCTGCGTGAGTTTAAGGTAGAAGCGAATGTGGGTAAGCCCCAGGTTGCCTACAAAGAGACGGTGCGCAAGATGGCCGATGTGGACCACAAGTACGCACGCCAGAGCGGCGGTAAGGGCCAGTACGGTCATGTAAAGATCCGTCTGGAGCCGAACGAGAGCGGCAAGGGATATGAGTTCCGCAACGAAGTAGTGGGCGGCGCTATCCCCAAGGAGTATATCCCCGCTGTCGATGCCGGTATCAGGGGCGCGATGGCCAGCGGTGTACTGGCGGGTTATCCCGTAGTAGACTGCATCGTGACGCTGTACGATGGTTCCTACCATGAGGTAGACTCCTCTGAAATGGCGTTTAAGATCGCCGGTTCCATGGCCTTCAAAGAGGCAATGAGAAAGGCTGACCCCGTTATTCTGGAGCCGATCATGAAGGTTTGCGTGATCGTTCCCGAAGAGTATATGGGCGATGTTATCGGTGACCTGAACTCCCGCCGCGGTCAGATCCGTGGCTTTGAGGACCGCCCCGGTGCCAAGCAGATTGATGCCTTTGTACCGCTTTCTGAGATGTTTGGTTACGCCACCGACCTGCGTAGCAAAACGCAGGGCCGCGGCCAGTACACCATGGAGCCCAGCCATTACATTGAGCTGCCCAAGAACATCGCGGAGAAGCTGGTCACCAGCCGCACCAAGGCTGAGTGATGAACCCCAAGCATGATCCCGAACCCGGAAAACATAAAGGGTAGGGAAAAATAATATTAAAAAAACAAAGTATAACAAAGGGAGGATTTTACGATGGCTAAACAGAAATTTGAGCGCAACAAACCCCACGTAAACATCGGTACCATTGGTCACGTTGACCATGGTAAGACCACTCTGACCGCTGCTATCACCAAGGTTCTTGGTCTGAAGGGCGATGCCGAGTTCATGGCTTACGACATGATCGATAAGGCTCCCGAAGAGCGTGCCCGTGGTATCACAATCAACACTGCCCATGTAGAGTATGAGACCGACAAGCGTCACTATGCCCATGTTGACTGCCCCGGCCATGCCGACTATGTTAAGAACATGATCACCGGTGCTGCCCAGATGGATGGCGCTATCCTGGTAGTTTCTTCTGCTGATGGTCCCATGCCCCAGACCCGTGAGCACATCCTGCTGGCTCGTCAGGTAGGCGTTCCCTACATCGTAGTTTACATGAACAAGGTTGACCAGGTAGACGACGAGGAGCTGCTGGAGCTGGTTGAGATGGAGATCCGTGAGCTGCTTTCCAGCTACGATTTCCCCGGCGACGAGATCCCCGTAATCAAGGGTTCCGCTCTGCAGGCCCTGGAGTGCGACAGCAAGGATCCTTCCGATCCCGCTTACGCTTCCATCCTGGCTCTGATGGACGCTGTTGATGACTATATCCCCACCCCCGAGCGTAAGGCTGACCTGCCCTTCCTGATGCCCATCGAGGATGTATTCACCATCACCGGCCGTGGTACCGTAGTTACCGGCCGTGTAGAGCGTGGTCAGGTTAAGGTTGGCGACGAAGTTGAGATCGTTGGTATCCATGACACCCGCAAGACCGTAGTTACCGGTGTTGAGATGTTCCGCAAGCTGCTGGACTATGCTGAGGCTGGCGATAACATTGGTGCTCTGCTGCGTGGTATCCAGAGAACCGAAGTTGAGCGTGGTCAGGTACTGTGCAAACCCGGCTCCATCCATCCTCACACCAAGTTCCGTGGCCAGGTTTATGTACTGAAGCAGTCTGAAGGCGGCCGTCATACCCCCTTCTTCAACAACTATCGTCCTCAGTTCTATTTCCGTACCACCGATGTTACCGGCGTTATCTCCCTGCCCGAGGGCGTAGAGATGTGCATGCCCGGCGATAATGTTGAGATGGATGTTGAGCTGATCACCCCCATCGCCATCGAGAAGGGTCTGCGCTTCGCTATCCGCGAGGGCGGCCGTACCGTTGGTTCCGGCGTTGTTATCGATATCGAGGAGTAATTCCGAGAGTTGCGCAATTAGCCTAAATAAAAGAGAGTGTCCCGATGAGGGGCACTCTTTTTTTGGTAGGAACAAGGGGAGGGGCGCCCGCGGAGCGGGCGAGGGCCGTCCGGAGCGCAGCGGAGAATCGGCCCGAGGGGGAAGCGGAGCGGGCGTCCCGGGTGGAGAAGAAAAGAAAAAGGCTCCCATAGCAGGGAGCCGAAGATATATGAATTGCGGGCTTACAGTACGAGGCTGAGTGCCAGCAGGAGCTGTCCAATATAGTAGGTGGTGAGATTGACGAAGCGCACCCAACGGGGGCATTTGCGGCGGGTGTAGAAGTAGAGGGGAAGCATGAGAAGATCCGAGACGAGGAAGAGGGTAACGCCGGCACCCAATGCCCAACCATTGAGAGGGCAGCGAATACTGAGCAGCGGCGACCATGTGACGCAGGTAACGGCGACATTAAGCCCGACTGAGAACATGAGTGTGACCACCATATAGTAGAAGATGCCCGCGGGTCGGGTATGCCGACTAAAGTGAAAAGAGGGGTGCCGTGTGATGCGCAGCATGGCCAGCATGGCGATGATGGGCAGAATAAAGTGGTACCATTCCATCGGGCAGAACTGGGTGAAGAACAGAAGGTAGAAAACATGCGCAATGGAGAAAAAGCCAACCCCTGCCATGCCGGAAATCGAATGGGAAGCGCCAGCCGCGCCATGACGGTTATTGGCGACACCAATGGCAATATCCCCAAAGGCAGCGAGGCAGAACGCGGCAAGCAGCGGCCAATAGGTGAACATATTCATGCCGGAGTGGCGCCAGGCCAGAACAGAGATAACTACAAAAAGGATACTATTGATTGCCTTAAACAAGGTGTAATTGTGGAACAAGCGGGGGGTGTAGGCCACGGTAAGCAGGGCAGCCAGCCAGATAATGTAGAACCCGGAAAGGATGAGAAGTGTCGTCATAGCGGGAAACTCCTTTAAGAGGGGGTGAGGGAGAGAAAAGGGGCGAAGCGCCAGGCGCCCCGCCCCCTTATTCAGGCTACTAATTCAGTTAGAATCAGGCATCCTCGAAGCCGGTGAAGGCTACGATACGAGAGATGCAGGACTCGCCGCCAACCAGTCTCCAGGGGAAGCAGCCGATTACGCAGCGCTTGTTGGAGAGCTGATCGATGTCGCCGCCCAGGCACTCAGCGTGAATGCACTCATAGGGCTGGCAGAACAGCTGGATGTGCATGGCCTGATACTGCTCGGGCCAGGGATACATCTCCTGCAGAGTCTTGCCATACTTCTCCTGCATGTACTTGTCGCACTTAGCAGCATCCATGGGGCACCAGTCACGAATCTTGGTGTTCATGGGATGGTCAGCGGAACCGCAGTCTACGCCGATCCAAGCGATCTTCTTATCCTGGCACCACTTAACGAAGCTCAGGGACGGACCGGGATGACGAACCATGTAGCGCTGCTCATCAGCCTCGGGGGAATCCCAACCATACTTATGATAACCAGTGTTGATGATGAGGATATCGCCCTCACGAACTTCAACGCGCTCCTCGATCATCTCGGGAGTGTAGATGCCGAAGTCTTCGCAGCAGGGAGCATCGGTCAGGTCAACAACGACGCCGGGACGAACCAGCTTGGTCAGCTCGAGCTGATCAACAGTACGGCCGGAAGTATCGAAATGCAGAGGGCCATCCAGGTGGGTACCAACATGGTTGGAGTGGGTGAGGATCTGGCCGTTAGCGCCATTGGAAGACAGGCGCTTAAAGAACTTCATCTGTACGGGCTCATAGGTGGGCCAGGGGGGGCAGTTTACGCCGATCGGGATAGACAGATCATAAATCTTGACATCAGACCACTTAGACATAGTGTTTTTCCTCCTAAATATTTGGTTTATGTTTGTGGGCGGGGGAGAGGGGGTTCCTCTCCCGACGCCAAAACAACTAAGTAATTATGTGAGAGAATCAGCCCTCAGCATACTTGGCTACAAAAGCCTCGATGGCCTGCTCAAAGCACTCCATGGGAGGATGAACAACGCCAGCGCCGACCTGACCAACACCACGACGGTTGCAAGCAATACCGGTGTTGATAACGGGGCGGATACCAGTCTCGATGACCTTGCGGATATCGATACCGGTAGCGGAACCGCGGAAGCCCAGAGCGGGGATCTGATAAGCAGTGCCCTCACCCTCGGTGATCTCGTACATCTCGGTGGAGTACTTGATGGAATCGGCAACGGTGCCGCCTACGAACTTAACGATAGCGGGAGCAGCAGCCATGCAGAAACCGCCGATGCCGGTGGTCTCGGTGATGCAGCTATCGCCCACATCGCGGTTAGCGTCAGCCTCGGTGAAGCCGGGGAAGTAGAGGCCCTCGACCTTCTCGGAGGTGTAGTGGAACCACTGACCGGGCAGACCGGCTACGCGAACACCAAACTCGGTACCATTGCGGCACATGGTGTAAACCAGGGAGCAGTACTCGATACCCTCGATGGCATCCATGGTGCACTTACAGGCGGGCATGGTGAGGTTCAGCCAGGTGTGGTCGTTGGAGTTCAGGAACTCGAGAGCGCGAACCTTGACATCCTGATCGAAGTGAGTCTTAACGATGGCAGGAGCCAGCTCACGGATCAGCAGGGAAGTACCGGCACGGTTACGGTTGTGGCCGTCATCGCCCATCTGCAGCTCCTGAGCGATGAGGACCTTCAGGTCGATCTCGCCACGGATCTCCAGAGCTTCCTTGATGACAGGATAGAACTCATTGCGCAGCCAATGCAGACGAGTGATAACGGTATCATCATAAGCACCGAAACGCAGAACCTTGCCCAGACCCTCATTGAAGGTGCAGTAAGCCATGTTGCCATGAGCCTTATTGATGACCTTCCAAACGGGCATGGAATAGGAAACGATACCGCACATGGGGCCTACGGCATTGTGATGGTGGCAAGGATCGAAGGTGATCTCGCCGGAAGCGGCCAGCTTTTCAGCCTCTTCGGGAGTCTTGGCCAGACCCTCATAGATCAGAGCGCCGATAACAGCACCCTTGGTGGGGTCGCACATGTTCTCCCAGGTTACGGGAGGGCCAGAGTGCAGAATGGTCTTTTTGGTCATACCGGGAATGTCTTCGCCGGCAGTGCCAACGCCGATCAGGGTAGGCTGAGCGCCCAGAATGATCTTCAGGGCTTCGGCATTAGCGGCATTGATTTTCTCGCCCAATGTCATTGTTTTTTCCTCCTAAATAAATTATTTAGAAAAATCACCTTCCCGCAGCGCGGGAGTGGGTAATTACTTCAACATACCGAGCATACCGGCCAGTTTCTTGTTGCCGCCGGCTACGGGTTTCCAGTCAACATGGATGACCTCGATATCCTGGGTGCCCGCTTCTTTCTGAGAGAGCATATCCTGATAGAAGGTCTCTACGCCGATATTGACCATGTGGAGCTTTTCTCCGAACAGTTTATTGATCTGATGCATTAATACTTACCTCCATTCAGCTTATCCAGCATATGGTGTACCAGATAGGTGGACTGAGCGTTGGAGCGAACAACGATAGCGCCGGCAGCTTCCAGCTGCTTGCGAGTCTCGGTCAAGTTCTGGGGGTCGCCCTCGGTACCTACGATAGAGCAGATAGCGGAGATGTAACGGCCCTCGCTCGCAGCGATCTCCTTGGCCTTGGCAATGGCAGCGGAGAGCTCCTCGGCGGGGTTGGCATTGGAACCGTAGCCGATAACGCAGTCGCACTGCAGAATAGCCAGGGTGGGATCATGAGCATCACGCAGGATACGCTCGCAGCGCAGGGTCAGGTCGATCATCGGATGGGGTTTACCCTCGGTGAACTCGTCCTCACCAAAGTCGATGCAGGTGTTCTCCTTGTACTCAGCGGTCAGGGGATTCTCGATTTTATCCTCGGGCTTGAGGGGGATATTGGAATAGATGTGGCCCAGCTTGCCGATGGAGAGCTTCATGGACTCATCCGCCAGGGTGCCGCCGGAGAAGAAACCACGATAGTACTTCTGGGTGGGAGCCATCTTGGAGGTCTCGCGTTCGATGAGAGCTTCCAGCTCAGCCTTAGGCATATCGATATCCAACATATCAGCGGGAACGGGCTCGCCCTTGGAGAGAGCAACAGCCTTGCGGGCAGCGTCTTCCAGGTTGTAGGCAGCGGTCAGACCGTACTCCTTGGGAAGGTTGGGATCGCCGCCGATGAAGTCTACGACTACGGGCTTGATGTGGTCGTTGCACTCCTTAGCGATGGCCAGGATCTCCTTGGCAACATGATCCGCGGGCGGCTTGGAGAGCATGATAATGACCTTGGTATCGGGGTCAGCGATGAGGGCGTTGAGGCACTGCTTGAACATCAGGCCGCCGATCTCCGCCTTCAGGTCACGGCCGCCGGTGCCCAGCGCCTGGGTGATGCCGGAACCGAGCTGATCGATGAGGATGGTGAGCTCCTGAGTGCCGGTACCGGAAGCGCCGCAGATACCGATCGGACCCTTATGGATGACATTGGCGAAAGCCAGGGGCAGACCGTTAACAACAGCAGTACCGCAGTCGGGGCCCATCATGAGCAGCTCCTTGGAAACGGCGTACTCTTTGAGCTTCTTCTCTTCTTCCATCGAAACATTATCGCTGAACAGCATAACATTGATGTTCTTGTCGAGAGCGTCCTTGGCAACATCGTAAGCATGACGGCCGGGAACAGAGATGAGCGCCAGGTTGATCTTGGGATCAGCCTTGAGGGCGGAAGTGAGGGTGGGGGGATAGTACGCAGCGCTGCGGCTCTCCTCCTTCTTATTCAGCTGCTCCTCCAGAGCTTTGAGAGCAGCAGCCTCGACCTCTTCGTTTTCGCAATCCAGCGCTACGAAGAAATCGTTGGGGGTGATGGCTTCCAGCTCGGGGCTGGAAAGACCGGTTACCTTGGCAATGTCAAGGTTCAGATCGGTGCCCATGCCGACCAGAGCTTCCTTTACGCCCGGGACCTTCTTCAGCTCTTTGGAGATGATCATCAGGGTAATGGAGTCGTAGTAGGTGTTGGGTTTGATTTGCAGACTAACCAATGCCGTTTCCTCCTAATTTGGATAATTTTTTTGTCCGAAATATATACCGGTCAGGATATCTGTACCGGATGTTTCGCCAAAGGCGATAACATTCATCGCAGCAGACGGTAGCCGCAGCGATAGGACACTGGAATAAAGGGTTCGGATGAGAGTGAGCACATCCGAGGAGAGCTGCCCGGCGGCAGCCTGCCGCAGAAATGCGGCACTGATGAGATTGGTGCGGGGGGCAGCTCGTTCGGCCATAGCGGCGGTAAGGGGCAGCCATTCATTTTGTTCCCCGCGGGCAATGGCCGAAGCCAGTACCGAAGCCATGACTCCGCAAAGGAAGTCATCGGCGGAGGGGGTGAGCCCAATGCCGCAGCCGGCAATGGAATAAGCGGCCTCAGCGGCGGCTGCGGCATCCTTCTGCCGCAGGGCGGCGAATAGAGCGGGGATGCGCTCTGCCGCATAGCGGACATAGAGGTTATCGGGCAGGGGAGAGGGGTCGTCCTCCAAAATAGTAAACAGAGGAGCGAAGCCTTCCGGCTTGCCGTTGGAAAGGATGATCTCCCGCAGGGCCTGCGGAGCCGCCGGGTGGGGCAGCTGCAGGGGAAGCAACGGAGAGAAAAGCGAAAGGGAAGTGACGGCCGCCCGGTGAAGCTCGATGGTGTGGCCGCTGTGGGGAAAGGTGATGCGCTCCCGCGAAAGGAGAGCGGGTTCCCCGGCGGCAACGGACGGAATAGAACCGCCAAGCCGTACAGCACAGGGATAAAGCGGACGGGTGTCATCCAGCAGAGTGACCAGTTGCCCCTGATACAGCAGATTGGCCGAGGTATGGAACACCGAATGAACGGTGGCCTCCGCGGGATGCTGCGGCAGCAGGGCCAGCAGCTGGGCCGAGATGGCCTCAGCGGTGGAAGTTGACTTCATAGATCTTAAGGGCGATCTGCAGATTCAGCATCTGGTCGGCGTTATCAAAGCTGACATGGGCCAGCTCCTTGATGCGCTGGATACGGTAAGCTACAGTATTGTAGTGGACGCCCATTTCTTCTGCCAGACGCTTGAGATTACCGCCGCACTTGAAGTAAAGCGAAAGGGTATGTACCAGCTCGGAATCGCGGTCGTGGTCGTAATCCACCAGCACCTTGAGCGTTTCATTGTAGAAGATGATGAGCTCCGGGCGGAGATTTTCGTAGGAAAGGAAGCGATAAACGCCGAGCTTTTCAAAGTAGTGGACACGGGAATTATCAATGTTCCAGCAGGCAGCCGCGCGGCGGGCTTCATTAAAGCTCTTCCACAGGCTGGTGGCATCAGCATAGCTGCGGCCGATGCCGATAGACGCCATGGCGAGAATCCCCTCCGCCTCTAAAGAGGAAAGTGCGGTATCGATGAACGCCTGCAGCAGCCGGCGGTATTCTTCATCTTCCCGCAGGGGGGATTCAAAGACCAGCACGATGCTGTCACACTTATTGACGAACAGAACCTTGATGCTGCTATCGCGGCTGATGCGCCGCAGGATATTGACAATGCTGTTGTTGGTTTTGTAAAGGGAGCTGTTGCCGATGGTGGAGCTGCCGGAAAGGACCCGAATGACCGCCACACGGTGCTCAGCATCCACATCGAAATCGAAGTACTCGGCATTGGCCAGCGACTTGCGCTGCCGTTCCTCATCGTGAACCAAAAGGTCATCAAGAAAGGTGGCCTTGTGGTTGTTTTCCATCTCGTACATCGAGATCTTTTTGATCATATCCAGCGCGATGAGGGAAGTAGAAGCTTCCAGAACGGCCAGGTCTACGCCGGTGATCTCGCGGTTGTCCTCCCAGATGTAGATACTGCCGTATTTTTTCTTATCGCTGTAAATGGGGATGATGATCTTATTGCAGATGAGGCCATCAATGCTATCGACCTCACGGCTGCTCATCAGGGAGACAGTCTCTTTGCTGGAGGAGCCGGAACGGACGAGATTTTCCATCCGACGCGAAATGCTTTCACGGCGCTGCTCGCTGCAGGCCAGCACAAAAGAAGAAAAGAAGTCATTGTAAATGGCGACGCTGTTGCCAAAACGGTCAAAGAGCGTCTGTACGATGGACTGCAGGTTGCCGCCGCCCAGCATGGTAGCGGTCAGCGCCTTTTGCAGCTCGTAGATATCCCCCAGGGTCTGTGCCTGATTATTGACGATGGTGGTCATGATGGGGGTGATGATCTGGGAGAAAGAGATGCTGTTGGGAATCTCGAACAGCGGGAAGCTCAGCTCATTGCAGAGATCGAGGATGTTCTGCGGCATCTCATTGATATAGCTGTTGAACTTCAAGCCAAGGCCTACCACGCCGTGTTCCTTCAGCTGAGGGACCAGCTGCATAAGTTGGGGGATATTCTCCCGGATGGCGTAGGCGGTGGAAACCAGCAGCTCACCGCCGGTCACAGCGCTGACGATGTTGGGATCGACCATGACGCTGACCGAGGTAACGATTTGATCGGTGCCGGAAGCACCGGCCAGCAGGCGGGCATCATGCAGGATATCCATGCGGAGAATAGAGTTCATCGAGATGCCGTAATTGGTATCCATGCGTGTCGCCCCCTTTGCGGTTCCGCCGCGGCGGAGATAGTGGAAACAGGGAGCAGCTGTTTACTACTTACCCATGTTCTTTCTAATAGCTATTCTACTATTAAATAATATAAAATGCAATAGGTGTTGTGGAATTTTTACACTGTAGAAAATTTGATTCCTTTTTGATGAATTTTGACATATATATTTTGCACAATAAAAAACTCTATAAATGGTGCAATACACACAAAATAATAATGAAATGGAAAATATATCAAAAATGTTGTAAAAATGCGGCGCTATTGCATTGTGATAAACACACAAAACAATAGCGCCGCATTAGGCATTATGCTGTGAGAGCTTTTAGCCGAGAGTGAACAGCAGGTCGCCGGTATTGATGGCGGAGCCGGCTGCAACGGCAATGGAGGCGATGCGGCCGCCCTCGGGAGCGACGACTTCGTTCTCCATCTTCATGGACTCAACGATCATGACGACCTCGCCGGCCGCAACGGTATCACCGGTATTCTTGCACAGACGCAGAACGGTGCCGGGCAGGGGGGAGGTGACATTGGCGGGGCCGCCGGCTGCGGGGGCAGCGGCAGGAGCCGGAGCGGCAGCGGGAGCAGCGGCAC
>ENA-UONW01001140-UONW01001140.1-human-gut-metagenome-genome-assembly--contig:-CS52-NODE-1140-length-34398-cov-15.239292_pt1 | contig 34398 bp, 33 predicted proteins | sample MGYA00242463_ERZ724010 | MGnify/ENA metagenome assembly ERZ724010 | reverse complement strand
CGTAAATCTCCACCTTTTCCTGAATATAGGGAATAGGCAGCGACAGAATCGGGTCGATACCGGCAATCAGCAAAACATACATAAAAGGTATCACCCCCATCAGTACATACATTTCGCGACGTCCCAACGGGCGGTTGGACAGCAACACCAGCGGCAACATCAGCAACGAAGAATAATGAAAAAACATGGCTACGGCAAAACAGGCCATAAAAGGCCAGCGCCGCCGTTCGGTCAGGAAAAAGATGCCCAGCAGACAAAACGACGAAGACACCGCCACGCGAATCTGCGTCATGTCCTGGAAAATAAAATAGTGACAGGCCCAGATCAGCAAGCCCAGCAGGACATGCCCCGACAGTTTTTCCAACACATAGGCACGCAACGGTATGCTCAACAAGGCATACACCACAAACAGCCCCCGCACGTCATTAAACAGGAACTTCACCACCTGCACAATCAACTTGAACGAATATTCCACGGTAGAGCTCTCGGCGCCATAGGTCGGATTGAAGTACATCAGCATGTAATTCAGCGAGTCCTTGTCCACGCCTACCGGACGCAACGCCGCAATCAGGCACAACAAAACCACGAAGCTCCAATACAGGGTTTTCGTGACTTTGTCACCCGGCGTTTCAAAATAACACAGAAACGCCACGGTCAGCACTACCAGGAATAAAGATACAATTGTGATCATCAGTCAGTCAAGTCCTCCCGCGCAGTTACTTTCGGATAATGATGTACACGGTGGTCAGGATAAAAGCCACCACCATGAAACCCAGCACGATGAACGTGCGACGCGGGCCGGCCGGCTGTATGGGCACAGTGGCGTTCTGAATGGTGGTAAAGGCCGGCGTACGCTCCAGCACCTTGGCGCGAGCCAGCTGCACCTGCTGCGAAAGCTGGCTATAGACATTGTAAGCCAGCTGCATGTCGTTCTCCAGACTCATTTCCTGACTACGGTACGACTGCAACACCACGTCCTGGTTGGCATCGGCCGTGGCATTATACTTGCGCTGCTTACTCATATACGAAGCATAAGCATCCTTCTGTAACTTCTGAATACGCTCCAACTCACTTTTTGCTTTCTTCGTACGATACTCAATAATAAAGTCCTGCAGTTTCTTGCGGATAACATTGGCCATGTCGGCACACACCAGCGGGTCCTGATCGGTTACCTTCAGGGTGATGACATTGGTTTTCTCGTCCACTACACAATCCACCTTTCCGCTGATACCTTCAATCAGAAGCGTCTGCGTGCGATTAAGTCGAAACGGATTCACATGCTCCGCAGCGCGTACCACGGGCTTCTTGGCTGAGAAAACAGATTTCAGGTTTTCCTTCATGCTGGTCCACCACGGCTTTTTCTGATAAAACTGCATATAGTCGGCATACGTCCCCTTAAACTTTCCGTCAGCGGTCTGTACCTTTACGGGGAAGAGAGTCACGACAAAATCGGTCGAAGCCATCAAATCGGGATAAAGCATGGGATAAATGGCATCATCCCCCGACGACGAGCCCAGGTTCAGGCCTGCCATCGAGGCCAGGCTACCCAGCGAGCCCATTGACGAGCTGGAACTGGAATATTCCGGAGCCAGCATGATTTCCGACTCATAATACCGCGGCAGGCTCAAGGCTATGACTACCGACACCACGGCAGCCACGCCAAAAGCCACGGCATACGTACGCCACGACCGCCACATGAGCTGCCACAACAGGTCGAACCGCAGTTCGCCCTGAAAGAGTTTTTTCAAATTGGATGTCTTTTCCATATATCGTTGTATGTTTCGTTTTTTCTATTCACGCCCAACAGACTACAGTCGCAGGTCGCGCCGGGCATACAGTCGCATCAGCACAAACACGGCCATCTCCGAAGCCAGCAGGGCCAGCGCAGCGCCCGTTTCGTGGAACAGCGGTGTCAGCACGGCCACCAGCGCCAAAGCCAGCACGGCCACCATGAAATAAACATTGCGGAAGTGGCGGTGAGCATCGTGCTGCCCCATGGCCACCAGCCCCGACTGTCCGTACACGCCGCCCATACCGATAAAGATGGGGGCAAAGGCAAAAATGCGCAGCAAATCCTCAATGCCGGCATACTCACTGCCAAGGAAGTACGACACGTAGGGTGCGCCCACAAACAGCGCCACGCCCACCAGCAGCATGATAGCGGCCACCAGATTGCGCAGCGTACTGAAAATTCGTCTGACCTGTACCGGTTCCGACACGGCCGCCGCACTAATACGCGGAAAGAAGGCCTGATTGATGGGCGTGTACAGCACAAAGCACAGGGCACGCATGATACGCTCGGCCGAACTGTAGCGTCCCACTACATCGGTGGTGCAGTAAAAACCCAGAATCACCACAAACAGCTGGGTGTAGACACTGGTTGAAGCCGACGAAAGGAAGAGCGGAAAGCTCTCGCTCATGGCCTGACGGATGGCGCTCCGCTCGCCTACCGGTGCCCCTACGCAACGCAACCGCCAGAGGTAACCGATGGAAATGACGGCAGTCAGCACAAACACACCGGACTGGATGAAAGCGGCCAGCGGATAATCGGCCGGCGACTTGACCAGCCAGAAAATCAGCGGCAGCATAATGATTTTGGAAGCCGTATTGATAATGGCCATCTGCCTCACACGCCCCAGCCCCTGGAAGAGCCACAGGAACGTAAAGGCCGAGCCCAGCAGCATGGGCAGCGTACAGAGCAAAGCGGTCTGATACTTCTGAAACGTGGGCACGGCCAGCAGCAACACGGCCAGCAGCACCAGCGTACCGGCCAGCAGCATGAGCTTGGCCCAGAACACCGACCAGAATACGCGGGTCACTTCACGGCGGTCATCACGCACCTGAGCCACTCGGCGCGTGGCACTCAGGTTAAACCCGAAGTCCACCACCAGCACCAGATACTGTATCACCGAGAGCGAAAAGCCCACATAACCATAGCCCGTAGCGCCAAGCACCACCATCAGATACGGCAGCACCAGCAACGGCAGGAACTGGTTGATGCCCTGCAGTGCTATGAGATACAGCGAATCAACCAGTTCCTTACGGCTCCCCCGCATGCCTTGCTTCAAGGCCTGAAGTCTTTTGTGCGCCATGCCGCCCGTCTCCCGCTAATTGGTTACCAGCAGGGTGATGGCCGTCAGCAACGAAGCGACCAGCGATCCCAATCCCACAATTTCGGCCAGCGAGATGCGCTTGGTGCTTTCCTTGGCCGGCACGATGATGGAGCAGCCGGGTTCAATGTCCTTATAGGAGCGTACCTTCGTCACGGTACCGTTGCTGTTGACGGCATACACCCGTCCTTTCTTGGCCTTCAGGCTGTAGCCTCCGGCGGCGTTGATGTAATCCTTCAGACTGGCTTTCTCCCGATAGGCCACGGTGCTGGGGTTCATCACCTCACCCGAAATGCTCACCGTATTATTATAGCGCGGCACCACCAGACGGTCGCCATCCATGAGCACTACATCCCAGCGGTCGTCACCGGGATACTCCAGCGCCTTGTCCAGGTTGATACCCACCGTGTGGTACTCGTCCACTTCCATCTGCTTGTAGGCCAGAGAGTCTTCCTTGGTCACCATTTTCGAGCGCATCAAGGCGCGCTGGCGTTCCTTTTCCACATCCGTGGTCAGGCGCTCCAGGTGAGCTCCCTTGGTATAGGCTCCTTCGTTCACGCCTCCAGCCATCTTGATGAGGTCGCTCAGGCGCTGTCCCTTGTTGGAGATGGTATATTTACCTTCAAAGGCCACCTCGCCTTCCACCTCCACGTGGCTCTGTTCCACGTAACCGGGTGAGCGGCGGATGAAGATTTCGTCAAACGGCTCCAGCTTGAAATTGTCCTGACCGTCCACCTCCAGTCCGTCCTTAAAGGAGAAGGTATATGTGCGGGCCACTTCGTTGTTGGCCTCGGTGGCCAGATTGTTGCGCAGGCGGCGCGACACGTCAACCTTCATCAGCGAAGCGGCATCCGTCAGGCCACCGGCCTGAAGTACCAAATCGCCAATCGTGGTGTTTTCGGCATATTCATATTGTCCGGGATAGAGCACCTCGCCGTAAATCGACAGGGTCAGCTCCTTTTGCAGTTCCTTACGCGAGGGCACGTAGAGCACATCCTCGTTTTTCAATGCCACATCGGGCAGGTCGCCGGACATCAGCTTTTCGAGGTCAATGGAAATGGCCTCCAGCGTGCGGTCGGGGCGACGGCGATGCATCACGGCACGCTCCATGTAGGCATCCTCACGCAGCCCGCCAGCCGTTTCAATCAGCTGACGCACGGAACCCACCGAGCCGTCCATCTGATACATGCCGGGGCGGAACACGGCGCCGCGCACCTCCACCATGTTGCGGTAGCGGTTGAGCACGGAGTCTACTACCAGCGAGTCGCCGTCGGTCACCTGGAACGTGCCGCGGTCAAACTCGCCCAGCGAGAAAATGGAACGCATGTTGCCGCTCTTGCGGAACAGGCGGATATTGTCCTGATAAGCGTCGCCCGTAAAGCCGCCGGCATACTTCAGCAGCGTGGCCACGCTCTCGTTTTTCTTCATTTCGTAGTACATCGGACGTTTGACGCGGCCACTTACGTTGACCAGCGCCTCGTAGGGTCCCACCACGATGACGTCCTCATTCTGCAGGCGCACATTGCCCGTAAGCTTGCCGTTGAGGATGTAATCATACACGTCGACCGTGGTGATACAGCGCCCGTTGCGGAACACCTTGATGCTGCGCAACGTACCGATGTCGTTGGTTCCGCCGGCAGCATACATGGCATGGAACACGGTGGCAAAGGCCGACAGCGTATAGGTGCCGGGAGTCTTCACCTCGCCCATCACGTTGACCATGATGGTTTTGGTCTGGCCCACCGTCAGGCGGATATTGGAACTCTGGTAACGACGTCCCACCGTAGCCCGCAGGCGGGCGTTGGCCTGGGCCACCGAAAGGCCACCCACTTCCACGGGACCGTAGTCCTCCACCTCAATCGTACCGTCGGGCGACACCGTGCTGTTCATCGACTTGTGCGAAGCGCCCCAGATGTCAATAAATACCTCATCGCCCGGTCCCAACCGGTAGTTGGCCGGTGTGGCAATATTCATGTTCGGCTCAAACGACAGGTTTTCCTGATTAAAGATGTCACGGCCAAACACCTTAGGCCCTTTTTTCTTTCGCTCGGCATACATGCGCTCGTACTCGTCAAAAAAGCGCAGGGAGTCGGGTTTCATAAAGTCCATTTCGTCCATGTAATCCTCCGACTGCATCCGGCGGTAGCGCATTTTTTCAGCCTCGGTCATCTGGCTGAAGTCGGGCTTTTCCTCCCACTGCTTACGGCGCTCAAAGGCCGGATCATCCTTGCCCTTGGACTTCTGCTGCGAATTGCTCTTGCGCAGGCGCGACTTGCTCTCACCCGTCAGGTCGCGGGCACCCAACTGGTCCTTACCGTTCTGGCGCTCCATCTTCTGGCGGATGCGCCGAATCTGGTCAATCTGCACGCCGCGCTCAATCAGGTTGGTCACGATGCGTTGCTGCGGAGTACCCTTGGCCGTTTCGCGAGTATAATATTGTATCACCTGCTCGTCGGTCATCGACGAAGTCTGGGCCGCTACCGGCAGGACTGTCAGGAACGCCCCGGCCAGCACACAGAATAAAAGTCGTTTTATACGCATGAATATGGTGTTTTGTCTTGAGGTTTTCATATCGGAACGCAGGCCATGCTCCGGCCGCCCAATGCGCCGGTTACCCATACCCGCTATCCTATTAAACGCAAAAATTGGAAATTATTGCAAAGGTAATACTTTTTTCCGGCTGCCGAAGCCTTTTGTAACCTTTTGTACGAGGTGAGACCTCGGGCCGACAAGGTCCCGTCTCGTACAAAAAAAAGACGCCGTCCGGCATTTGCTCCGTGTGGAGTCATGCCGGACGGCGTTTATGAAATACTTTCCTGCGGCCCTATTCCCGCACGCGGCGGAAGTCCGACCTCCGGAAAGAGGCGATATTAGTCGTTCAGTTTGGCCTTGATGAACTCGCGGTTCAGGCGGGCGATGTTAGAGATGGTTTCGTTCTTCGGGCATACAGCCTCGCAGGCGCGGGTGTTGGTGCAGTTACCGAAGCCCAGCTCGTCCATCTTGGCTACCATGGCCTTGGCACGCTTGGCAGCTTCGGGACGACCCTGCGGCAGCAGAGCGAACTGGCTTACCTTGGAAGAAACGAACAACATAGCCGAACCATTCTTGCAGGCTGCTACACAGGCACCGCAACCGATGCAGGTAGCGCAGTCCATAGCCTCGTCAGCATTCTGCTTCGGAATCAGGATGGCATTGGCGTCCTGAGGAGCACCGGTACCTACGCTGATGTAACCGCCGGCAGCCTGGATCTTGTCGAAAGCTGAACGGTCTACCATGCAGTCCTTGATGACGGGGAATGCAGCTGAACGCCACGGCTCCACGGTGATGGTGTCACCGTCGTTAAAGCGACGCATGTAAAGCTGGCAGGTGGTAGCGCCGGTCTCGGTCTTACCGTGCGGCGTACCGTTGATGTAGAGCGAGCACATACCGCAGATACCTTCGCGGCAGTCGTGGTCAAATACAAACGGTTCCTTGCCTTCCTCAACGAGCTCCTCGTTCAGGATATCGAGCATCTCCAGGAATGAAGTGTCATCAGGAATATCCTTCATCTGACGCTCTTCGAAATGACCCGCATCTTTAGGACCATTCTGTTTCCAATAACGGATTTTGAAACTTATATTTTTTGCCATTTTGGATAAGTCTTAAATGTTCAACAATTAGTTTTTATAGTTACGGGTCTTCACTTCGATAGCCTCATATTTCAGCGGTTCCTTGTACATTACCGGAGCCTTGTCGTCGCTGCCCTGGTATTCCCAGCAAGAAACGTAGAAGCAGTTCTGGTCGTCACGCTTAGCCTCGCCGTCCTCAGTCTGGTATTCCTCACGGAAGTGACCACCGCAGCTTTCGTTACGGTTGAGGGCATCCCAGGCAATCAGCTCGCCCATGGTGATGAAGTCGTTCAAACGGAAAGCCTTGTCGAGCTCTACGTTCAGACCGTCTTTTGAACCCGGAACAAACAGGTTGGTCTCGAATTCCTTGCGGATGTTCTTGATGAGCTTCAAGCCTTCTTCCAAACCTTCCTTGGTACGTCCCATACCTACGTGCTCCCACATGATGTGACCCAGTTCCTTGTGGATGGAGTCAACAGAGCGTTTACCCTTGATGTTCATCAGGTGGTCAATGCGCTGCTGCATGGCCTTTTCAGCGGCCTCAAACTCAGGAGCGTCGGTGCTGAAGCGGGGAACAGTGATCTGATCGCTCAGGTAGTTCTGGATGGTGTACGGCAATACGAAGTAACCGTCAGCCAGACCCTGCATCAGGGCTGATGCACCCAGACGGTTGGCACCGTGGTCAGAGAAGTTACATTCACCGATGGCGAAGAGACCGGGGATTGTGGTCTGCAATTCATAGTCTACCCACAGACCACCCATGGTGTAGTGGATAGCCGGATAAATCATCATAGGGTTCTCGTAAGGCGATACGTCGGTGATTTCCTCGTACATGTCGAAGAGGTTACCGTAACGGGCTTCTACCACGTCGCGGCCCAGACGCTGGATGGCCTCAGAGAAGTCGAGGAATACGGCCAAGCCGGTATTGTTTACGCCGTAGCCCTTGTCGCAGCGCTCTTTGGCAGCACGGCTGGCCACGTCACGCGGAACCAGGTTACCGAAGGCCGGGTAGCGGCGATCCAGGTAGTAGTCGCGGTCTTCTTCAGGAATGTCGCGGCCCTGGATTTCACCAGCCTGCAACTTCTTGGCATCCTCCAGTTTCTTCGGAACCCAGATACGGCCATCGTTACGCAGTGACTCTGACATCAAAGTCAGTTTAGACTGCTTGTCGCCGTGAACCGGGATACAGGTCGGGTGGATCTGTACGAAAGCGGGGTTGGCAAAGCAGGCACCATTGCGGTAAGCAGCAATGGCAGCCGAGCAGTTGCAGCCCATAGCGTTGGTTGAAAGGAAGTATGTATTTCCGTAACCGCCGGTAGCCAAAACTACAGCATGAGCGGCAAAGCGCTCCAGCTTACCGGTTACGAGGTTTTTGGCGATAATACCGCGGGCACGACCGTCAATGATAACCACGTCGAGCATTTCGTAGCGGCAGTACAGTTTTACGTTGCCGGTGTGTACCTGACGCATCAAAGCAGAGTAGGCACCCAGCAGCAACTGCTGACCGGTCTGACCCTTGGCATAGAAGGTACGGCTTACCTGTACACCACCGAATGAACGGTTGGCCAGCGTACCGCCGTATTCACGGGCGAAAGGTACACCCTGAGCCACGCACTGGTCAATGATGTTGGCGCTCACCTCAGCCAGACGATATACGTTGGCTTCGCGGGCACGGTAGTCACCGCCCTTTACGGTATCGTAGAACAGACGATAAACGGAGTCACCGTCGTTCTGGTAGTTCTTTGCAGCATTGATACCACCCTGGGCAGCAATGGAGTGAGCACGACGCGGAGAGTCCTGGATGCAGAAGTTGAACACTTTGAATCCCATCTCGCCCAGCGAAGCAGCGGCTGATGCGCCGGCCAGACCCGTACCAACAACGATGATGTCGAGTTTACGCTTGTTAGCGGGGTTCACCAGTTTCTGGTGGGCCTTATAGTTGGTCCATTTTTCAGATATAGGACCTTCAGGAATCTTGGAATCTATGGTAACCATATTGCTATTTGTTTTTTTCGTTTGAATAAATTTGAACTGTTTGCCCTATGGGCAGAAATTAGCAGGCGCCGCCGCACAAGGCGAACTTCACAACGACTACCAAGAAAAGCAGTACCAGAATGGTGGTGTACCACTGTCCGATACACTTCCAGCGGTTGAACCAGATCTTACAGTTCCAGCCCAGAGTCTGCATAGCGCTCCAGAATCCGTGAGTCAGGTGGAACCACAAAGCCACCAACCAGATGATGTACAGCACGGCAAATACCGGGTTAGAGAATGTGTACACGATCCAGCCGTAACCGTCAGCCGGGTCAATGGCAGGCATGGCACCGGTCAGTTCGGCAAACATCATGTTATACCAGAAGTTGAACATGTGCAAAGCCAGGCCCAATACCACGATGATACCCAGCACGAGCATGTTCTGTGAAGCCCATTCTACCTTTTCAGGACGGCTGGTCACGGCGTAGCGTGAGTTTCCGCGGGCACGACGGTTCTGCAGTGTCAGGATAATGGCGTACACAAAGTGAATGACCATCAGCGCAGCCAATACCACCGTAGCGGCTACGGCATACCAGTTGGCACCCAGGAATTCGCAAATTGCGTTATAGCCGTCTTCTGAAATCAGGGCTACTACGTTCATGCATCCATGAAACGTCAGGAACAAAATAAGCGCAATGCCGGTTACCGACATAATCACCTTTCGTCCGATAGATGAATTACATAACCACATAGAAATTTGTTTTTGATTTGTTATTGATTTGAGAATTTAAATAAATTTTTCGTGGCATTGGGGCCGCGCTAACGGCTAATCAGGCCCGGGCACTCCGGGTCGCATCCTCACAAATGAGGACGCTAAGCACTTGCAAAATTAAGTTATTTCCACCGCATAGCAAAACGGAACTTCATTTTTTATTGGAGCGGCTTCCGCTTTTTCAGCTCCCGCCTCTTTGGCACCTCGCTGCCCATAAAGCCAAAAAGCATCACAGGAGGCCCGCGGGCCTCCTGTGATGCTTACTTAAGGTGCAATTAATTGTTTTTTGAGAGAGAGAACTGAAACATGTGTGTGTCAGCGAGAGAGGTGTTTTAATATGAGGCTGGCCTTACGGCCGGCTGATTGTGTGTTTACATTTTTCCAAATCCTTACATCTTCATGATTTCCTGCAGAAAGGCGCGGTCCATATTGCCCGTCAGGTTCACAATCTGCAGTCCCTTTGTGGTATCTATCATGACCAGCTCCACTATGGTGCGCCCCTTGGCGCGTACCCACAGGCCACCGTCACCCTTGGGTGACTCCCCGGCCAGAGGCTGGTATCTTCGCGTATTGCTGTTCATCAGTTGCAGGGCCTTGCGGCTCAGCTCGCGGGTTTCGCTGCCCGGCTTGCTGCTCACCACCCGTATGCTCTTCAGGTGCGAAAGCACGTTCTTTACGTGAGCCTGATTCTCCGAGGTGGCCACCTTCATCATTTTCTCCATCATGGCCGGACTGATGGTGGTGCAACTCACCTGGTCGTTGTGCGCCGCATACTGCTTCATGAAGCGCAGCGCAAAGTCCTGTTCACGTTGTGCGGCGGCCGGAACAACCGCCATCCACAGCAGCGCCACCAGCGCCACCGCCGCTCTCGTCAGGGAGGAGCGGACTCCCCTGTTCCCGTGCCTCATCCTTTTTTCAGGCTATCGGGATTGAGGCCCTGCAGAGAATCGGCCTCAGCCGCACGCATCCCGTCCGATACGGAGCGCAACACGTCGAGCGTGGCGTCGTAAGCCACCTGCGGGTCCTTGTAAGTATCCTTGTAGGTTGTGGAGTTATAGTCCCATACCGACTCCTGCTTGGGGCGGAAGGAGTGTTGGGCAGCCGTACCCAGCAGCATCACCACGGCAATGGAGGCCGCAGCCTTGTAAAAAGGCATCAGGCGGCGCGACAGCGACAGCCGGCGGGCCTTTACGGGAGCCTCCCCGGCAATGCGCTCCAGCAGGCGGCGGTCAAAATCGCTGCCCAGGCGCACCTGGCGCTCACGGGTCTGATAGTCGAACAGCGCCTTGTAGCGTGCCAACTGCGCCGGCACCTCCTGCTGGCTGAAGAACTCACGCAGGATTTTTTCCTCCTCCGGCGTGGTCTGGCAAGCAAAATAGCTGTCAATGAGTTGTTCGATATACTTATAATCCATGACTTTCAATTTTTTCGTAATTCTTTTTGATGCGCTGGCGGGCGCGGAAGAGGGTCACCTTGACTTGCTCCTCGCTCATGCCCATCACCTGGGCAATCTCGCGGTAGCTGCGTCCCTCCACATCGCGTAGCTGCATCACGCTTCGTTGTTTTTCCGGCAACCGGGCAAACAGCCTGCCAATCCATTCCAGGCGGTCGGTCTGCGCCAGTTCTTCGTCGGGAGTACGGTTGTGGTCGTCCGCCTGCTCGGCCGGCACGCTGTCCAGCGACAGACAGGTCTTTTCGCTGCTCCGGCAGCGGTCGAGCGAAAGGTTCCGGCACACCGTGAGGGCATAGGCTTCAATGGAGTCGGCAGCCGCTACCACCTCACGTTTCTCCCACAACCGGATGAGGGTATCCTCCGTTACGTCCTCAGCCTCGGCCGTGTCCATCGTGATGCGCAACGCCAACCGATAAAGCTTGTTCTTTAGCGGCAGAAGATCGTATCTGAAGTCTATCTCTTTCATCGCTTACAATACTATGACGAATCAAATCGCAAAAAGTTACACCCTGAAGCAAAAATTTTTTTCCATAACCTAAAAAAAGAACTTCCCGAATACGTCTGCCTGATGTTCCGGCTTCATGTTGAGCCTTTTCAGGTAAGAGTGTTCGGGAAGTTCTACACGGTTTGTTCCGCCCTGTCCGTCCGGGCCCGCCGGCCGGTCACATGCAGCGGAACGCTCAAACGCATCGACTGCATAAAAAATGTAATTTAGATGTAGTAATTCATCGGCGACAGACTGAACAGCACTTCATCGCCATTCTCATAAATACTGATTTTGTTTTCACGAGCCAGCCAGCCCAATGCGGCCGACAGCTGCATCACATCAAGACCGGTTGCCTTTTTCAGGTGTTCAAACGATTGTGCATTCACCTGACGGTGCAGCTCACGCCACACTACGCCCGCATTTTCTCCAATAAGTTTTGCATTAAACATAGCTTTGTGTTTTTTACAGATTAACTAAATTTTATTTCTTACTCAAAGCAAATATACACTTTTATCCCGTTCTTTCGCCAAACGTCAGATTATTTTTTGGTGATTTCAGCAATTTTTACAGCATTTTAAACGATTTTCAACACATTCCTTAACTACCGAGTCCACAAAAAAAAAGGATGCCCCCTATTCCATATCCTGTTAGGGGCATCCTTCCTATATTATATACAAAAGGAATCTATCGTATAATCAGCAAACACCGATATTTCTCTTTCATACCAGCAGGCGGCCACCCCTAATAGTGGGATGGCCGCCTGTATTGATTTCAGGAGGGAGCGCCAGGCGCCCTCAGTTCATTCAGATTATTATTCTTCTGAAGAGGGGTCGAACATGCTGCCCCAGCGGTTGCCGGTTGAGCGGAATTCTACGTCACTTTCTGCGTTGGAATCGGCTTCGTTCATGCTTTCCTGAATTGAACCGCATAATACTGAGGATACTTCCAATTCAACCACCTCTACGACAGGCTGTATATAAGTTTGTTTCTTCATTACTTTATCTTCTTAATGATTTATTATTTTACTACTTTCTGGCCACCTACAATGTACACGCCGCGTGACAGACCGTTGAGGGCAGAAGCTGCCGGCACGTTCTTGCGTACACATACGCCGCCGATGGTATATACATCAACCTTGGCGTTCTGGTTCTCCAGGTTCAGGATACCGGTTACGGTGCCGTCCAGTTTCAGGGCGTAACTGCTCGGAGCTATGCCTGTGCTCTTGATGGCGGCACGGAACGGATTGATGGTACCAGATGTAGCCTTTACGAACTCACCTTTAGCATTGTAACCATACCAGCTTGCATCTGACGTAATCGGAGTAGCCTCGTAAGCACCTACCATAGTTACGCCACCATATACCTCATTGGTCAAGTTATCAGTAGCCAAAACTTCGCCACTAAATGCTGCTGTGTTCAGCAACTGATTGCCATTGCTTACTACCAGATACGGGCGGTTAGCCTTCAATTCCATACTTCCGTCTACGCTGGTGAAGTTCAATACGCCGTCATTTGCGCTGTTCAATTCATAAACGGTTCCGTTCACTTTGTCAGCCGTAAAGGTAAACGGCAATACAAAGGTGTACACTTCGTCTTTTTCATCCGTAGAAGCGGCTGTCGCACGTTTGTAAGTAATCTTACTTGCAGTGAAGCTCGTAGGAGCATTGAAGCTCTGACCATCATTCAATACGAAGTTTTCGCACTCCGAACCCTTTACTACGTTATCACCCGTCAAAGTTGCTCCTTCTGCAGCATAGAACAGCGTATTAGGATTCTTTGCTTCAAAAGCACTTGATGTAATATTGCCAGTTAAAGCAGTTTCTGTCAAATCCACCACATTTACATCTACCTTTACAGGGGCAGCTGCAGGGGAATTTGCATCCGTAGAAATTATAGGAATTACAGCTGCAGCCTCATCTGCAGCAACACTTCCCGTTACCTTCAAGGTCTTACCCTCTAAAGTCGTCTTGAAAGGTATTGCAGAAACGGCAACTTGAATAGGCGCGTAATGTTCCATATCGGCTGGATTTTGATACCACTTAATATTTACATCGGCTGTCAGTTCTTTTTTACCATTTACAACTGCTACATTTCCATTTAAAGAAACTTTAGTATAAATAACGCCTCCAAGTAAAGGAAGTTCCTGTTCCGGAGCTGTAATATTTATCGAGCCATTATCTGCATAACTTAAAGTTGCTCCAGTCAAAGTAACATCGCCCACAGGCATTTCACCTGCAAAGACAAAGTTCTTCATGGTAAATGCTACTGTTCCGTCTTTTGATTCAGATTCGGATATTTTCACACTATTTATACTTGGGTATATGGTTCCCATATCAACTTTAATCAAGCGATTATCAGTTAGCGTTACTTCAGAAGCAGGCGGAACTATTTTCACACTATATTCATTATGGTTTTCTGGATTCACAGAAATATCATTTCCCTTAATCGTAATCTTCAGAATTCGGGTACCTTCATCATAACTTGTCTGTATATCGGCTCCCTTTCCAGAAGTGCAGGATACTTTTGACAAATCAAAATCTTTAGCTGCTATCTGGATATTTTCAGGGTCCTCAATATTGATAGGAGTTCCGTCATAAGACAATGACTTCAAATCTGAATAATAAATGAAATAAACATCATCTATATAAAGTTTGTCATTATATGAACCGCCTGGCGTTGGATTAGTTGTAAAACTGGCTAACAAATATTGTTTTGTAGGAACAGAAGTACGCTCATCATACGTAAATTCTTTTGTATATTGAGTCCAACCCTTATTTCCTTCATCAATTAATTGTTCAGCTAATGCTATACGATGACCCGCATTCTCTGATGTAAAATAATCTTCAGGATCTTTATAATCGTAATCATCGTGCAGGATAAACTTACCTCTTCCCTGCTTTGCAGTATTGCCTGTTCCAGCTTCAAACTTTGCCCAAAAAGTTACGGCATCTGGTGTACCGGCAAACTCAAGACAATTGTCACTTCCACGTTTCGTAAAATTGTAATTGGAATGATCAGTTGCGTTCATTCCTCCCATATTAACTATACCTGTAGTCAGATTACCATTCGCCTTAGTTTGGAAAATGGGTCTAAAATCAACATTTTTGCTCCATAAATATACTGAAGCGTTACCCGAATGTACATTTTCAGGTGCGTCACTCTTCAATATACGTTCAGGCTGTGGTGACATACTTTGTCCCGTTGATGCCATTCCACCTGTTGCAGAAGCAAAAGAATGCCAACCATTTCCTGGTTCATAATAACCTGAATTCTTACCATCTATTTTACCTTCTACCCATTCTTTTTCAAACCCAGGGTCTGCAAATTGATAAATACCTTTTGATGTCTCCTGAGCTCCCACTGACAAAGCACAAGCCATAAAAAGGCTACTTAAATATACAAATTTCATATACCTATTATAATATTAATTTTTTATTTTACAATCTGTTTTTTACCATTTATAATATAAATTCCTTTCGGCAGGCTCTTCATATCCATAGTATTTACGCGAACGCCTGTCAGGGTATAGATACCCGTAGCCTTAGTGGCTGAAGTAGCTACTTGGCTGATACCAGCTGCTACTTTCTTTTTACCTACAAAAGTGACATAAATTGGCATTTGCTCATCTTCAGACATAACCCAAATCACATCAATATTAACAAATGCTTCGCTGTTCTTAATACTGCTGGTAGAATCGTTGATAGACACCAAAGCATTAATCTGCATCGGAGTACCCTGCAAGAAAGTCAGTGACTGCTGGTCGTTGGGGGCAAAGTTGTACTGGCCGTTGCCCTCAACAACACCGATGCCCGGCAGATTGATGTCACCTAAAGCCAAATCTCCCAAAGCAAAATTCGGCAGGTTGAAGTCAATGGTGCTGATGCTGTCGGTCTGGCTCGGCGTAATCGTCACGCTCTGATTGGGGAGAGGTTCAGCCGTAGCGGTATCCACGGGTGCTCCCAAAGAGATGTACAGGTCGCCCGTATAGGTACCCGATACGTTTTTGGCTGCGTTCTGAGCGAAGGCAGCAGTGGCCATGCAAAGGCAGGCGCAAACTGAAAGTAAAAGTTTCTTCATAAGTGTTACTGTTTTTATAAGTTATTGTTTTGAGTTATTTCGGTTTTAGAAGATGTACGTAAAGCCCACGTTGGCGTAGATGGGATAGAGGGCAAACGTGACGCTTTGGAAGTCGGAGGGAAAGATGTTATTGAAGCCCCACTCCAGGTCGGCATATACGGCCAGGTGCTTGTAGGCCCGCCACTGTGCGCCCACCTGTGCGCCCCACTCAAAGTGGCGCAGGTCGTCGGAAAAGTCGTAGCTGGCGCGGCTCACCTCGGCCTTGTCGCCCGTAGGGTCGGTGTGGCGCAGGTAGCCGTCGAAGGCGCTTCCGGTAAATTCGCCGTCAAACATCCACGACAGGTAGGGACCGGCACTCAGTGTCCAGCGCTTGCCCAGCGAATAGGTGGCCAGTACGGGAAAGGTCAGGCAGGTGTTGCGCACCTTGGTGGTGACGTGGCCCGTCCAGGCGCCCACCATGTAGCCGCCGTCGTCGGCCGTCATTTCCATGTGGTAGTTCTTCACGCGGGCCTGCGTGCGCATGCCCTTGGTTTCGAGGCGCACGCCCAGCTTCAGTCCCCAGGGCGACTTTTCGAAGCTCTTCTGTACGGCCCCCTCAAACGAGGTGCAGAAAGTGGGGTTGTAGCTCTCGATGCTGCGAATTTCGCGCGGCAGGGGCATGGGCGACGTACCGCCAATGAGCACACCCGCGCGCAGCTCTACGTGCACGCCCTTCAGGGCGGCCTTGAGCAGCGTGGTCGACTCCTCGTGGTATTGCGGAGCGATGGTATCGTTCTGCTCCCGGGCGGCAGCCTCCAACGGAGCGGCCAGCAGCAGGGCGGCCAGCATATAGTGTCTGAATGTCATATTCATGAGTGAATCTTATTTATATTATAATGTGTGTATAGAGAACAGGGAGAGGCCCCACCGCTACTACTCGGCCCCGGGCTGATGCTCGCTGTTGTCGGCTGACGGGTCGTGGTCCGTGTTCCAGATGACGCGGATTTCGTCCACCTTGAGGTGGCTGCCCACGGCGCCGCGGAAGTAGGCGCCCTGTCGGCTGGACGTCATCACCACGGCAATGGCGTAGCCGTTGCGGGCTGCGCGGGCGGGGTCGAAGGTCTTGCCGTTCATGGGGCGGAAAGGCTCCAGGAAGTGACGCCACTGCTGCGGCTCGCCGGGATTGTCAATGCGGGCCAGCGACACGATGCGTTCGCTCGAGAGCACGTCGTTACCGTTGAGGGCCACGAAATTGGTCGGCTCCACCTCGTAGAGCACGGCGTAGATGTCGCACGTGTCGCGCATGCCTTCCACCACGTTCTGATTTTCGTCGGTAAACACGTTGCCGGCGGTATATTTATAGTATCCTTCCAGATAGAGCGGCTGGGCGTTGACCAGCTGCTTGCCGAAGCGCGTGGCCTTAAGAGGCTGCAACATGGCCTGGCTGGCGGCAAACTCGCCGATGAACAGGTTGCCGGCGGCAATGGGCATGTGTACGCCCGAGCCGAAGCTGCCGGTGGTACGCGTGACGAGGCTTACGCACTGGCCCTTGTAGCCGTCGGGGTCGGGATAGGTGGGATAGTCCTCGGGGGTGCGGCCCATGCCGGTAAAGAGGAATCCGCCGTTGCCGCTGTCCCAGTAGTCGAGCTCAGTGCCCAGCGAGTCCACCTCGAAAAATTCGTAGTACTTTCCGCTGCTGTTCTTGCGGAAGTGCTCAAACGTATTGCTGACCTGCGGCTGCAGCTTGTTGAACGACACGGTGTACTGCTTGCTCCACTGGCCGTCTTCCGACCGCGTGGTGTACACCTGCGGCAGGGTGAAGTCGAGCACGGTGCCGCTGGCGGGACTCAGGGTGGCGCCGGGCGTGAGGTAGAAGCGCGGGTCGAGCGCCGACACGTCGGCCGTGGAGTTGACGTAGAAGTAGACAGCCTTGTTCTTCACCACGGGGGTGCCCACCAGCAAACCCTCGTCGATTTTCTGGCGCAGCCATACGGAGTCAACACCTTCAATGTCGCACTCCGCATTGAGGGCTTCCTCCCGGATGCAGGACGTCAGACCGGTTGTGGCCACCAGCCCCGCCAGGAGCAAGCCCCTACACATTTTTTGAATCATGCTAAATGCTTGTTTTCGTTTGAGTTGCGGTGCAAAATTACAAAAATTCATAATGCCGTGATATTAAATCTGGTAATGTTGGCAGTTTTTACCATTTTTAGGGCCGGAAAATGCGGTATCCGAAACCTGAAAGCGGTAATTCTGCGATGAAATGGGACTTTTTTGACCTTCCGTCCGCTCCGCCGGAATGACCGAAGGCGGCACGAACGGGAGGAGGTTCAGGGGAAAATCCGCCGGTAAACCCCGTTTTTTGGCCTGCCCTGCGCGGCCTTTGCGCCACCTTTTCCGCCCCAGATTTTGGGGTGGAAGCGTTCGCCGGAATTTTTCCGGGCCGCGGAAAAAAAACAAGGTGGCTCGAAAAAAATTTTCCGCGGCTCGAAAAAATTTTTTCGCGGCTCGGAAAATTTTTTTGGCGGCTCGAAAGATTTTCAGGGGCAAACGGGAGCGCGCTCCCGCCGTACGGCCTAAACGTCATACCCGGCCTCGGCCAGAGCCTTGACGGTGGCGCAAAGCTCGTCGTACCACTCCTGCCCGAAACGGCGCACGAGCGGGTCGGCCAGAAAGCGGTAGAGCGGCAGGCCCAGCCGGTTGCCCCGGCGCACGGCGGGAGCACACACGCTCCAGCGGTGGTAGTTGAGGGCCGTCTGGCCGGAGGAGAGGCGCGTCTCGCGTATGGGATAGAGGGCGCACGAAATGGGCTTGGGCCAGGCGGTACGACCCTGACGGAAGCATTTTTCGGCCGCACAGTAGCAGCAGCCCTGCCCGTCGTAGCAGGTAAACACGCAGTCCTTGCCATTGACGATGGACGTAACGAGGTCGCCGTCGGCGTCGGTGTACGACACGCCCTGACGGGCTATCAGCCGGCGGGCCGGCTCGGAGAGCAGCGGTTCGGCCTCGGGCAGCACCTGCTCCAGCAGGGCCACCTCGTCGGGCAGCAGCGGAGCGCCCGACTCGCCTTCGATGCAGCAGGCACCGCGGCAGGCCTCAAGGTCGCAGCAGAAGCAGCACGTCACGATGTCGGACGAGAGCAGCACCTGCCCGACCTGCAGAATGGGGGGAAGGGTTTTTGTCATAAACTCACATACAGTAATACGGGGTTCTTCGTTCTCAGTTAATGTTCAGAAGGAGGGCGGAAACGCGCGCGGCAGGGGGAGCTACCAGTTGATGGGGCTCTGTCCGTGGTCCTGCAGATACTGGTTGGCCCGCGAAAAGTGGTGATTGCCAAAGAAGCCGCGATAGGCCGACAGGGGCGACGGGTGGGCCGACTGCAGCACGAGGTGGCGCTCGTGGTCAATCATCAGGCCCTTGCGCTGGGCGTAGCTGCCCCAGAGCATGAACACCAGATGGTCGCGCTCGCGGTTGAGGCAGCGGATGACGGCGTCGGTAAACGTCTCCCACCCGCGGCCCTGATGCGAGCCGGCACGGTGGGCCTGCACCGTCAGGGTGGCGTTGAGCAGCAGCACGCCCTGCTCGGCCCAGCGCCGCAGGCTGCCGCTCTGGGGAGCGGGACGCCCGAGGTCGTTTTCGATTTCCTTAAAGATGTTTTGCAGCGAAGGGGGCTGCGGCACGCCGTCGGCCACCGAGAAGCAGAGGCCCTCGGCCTGCCCCGGCTCGTGGTAGGGGTCCTGCCCGATGATGACCACCTTGACGCGGTCGAACGGGCACAGGTTGAAGGCATTGAATATCTGCGGGCCCGGCGGATAGCACGGTCCGGCGCTGTAGGCGCGACGCACGAAATCGGTGAGCGTGGCAAAATAGGGCTGGTCAAACTCCGGCTGCAACTGCCGGCGCCAGCTTTCTTCAATATTGACTTTCATCTTGAAAAAATGCGTAAACAAAAAAAACGGTCGGCCCCGCCCTACTCGCCTCCGATGGAGTTGAACAGGATGACCAGGAACACCAGGGCCGTGATGCCCACGTAGAGCCAGTCGCGCTCGCGGGCGAAGTCGAACAGCGAGAGCAGGATGCGCACTATGGGGGTGAGAATCAGGAGCACCACGCCCAGCTGAATCCACTCGGAGGCACTGCCGGCCAGCAGGCCGCCCCAGATGCCCTCGAGCGAGGTGTGGGCCGCTTCCTTGTCGATGTGGAACTGCGTATAGTCGGGCATGGGCTCGGCACCGTGATGCACCAGATAAATGACGCCGCCAATGGCAGCCACCACGCAGGCCAGCACAACGCCCACGCGCAGGGCGTTGCCAATGAGCTGCTGCATGTCATGTTTTTGCTTGAGTGTTTCCATGACTTTAGAATTTTCCGAGAATACCGTTATAGATCATATTGATGGCCACCAGCAGAATGGCCACGCAGAATATCTGGCGCAGCACCTTGACATTCATGCGCTTGAGCAGGCGGGCACCGGTCAGGGCACCGCACAGCACGCCAATCATGACGGGGCAGGCAATGCCGGGGGTGATGTAGCCGTTCTGAATGTAGACCACGGCCGACGCGCAGGCCGTCACGCCCATCATGAAGTTGCTGGTGGTGGTGCTGACCTTGAAGGGCACCTTCATGATGCAGTCCATGGCCAGCACCTTGAGCACACCCGAACCAATGCCGAGGATGCCGGAAAGGAAGCCGGCCGCTCCCATCACGCCGAAACCGCCGCCCACGTTGCGCAGCTGGTAGTGCTTGACGGAGCCGTCACGCTGGGGCCACGAGCCGTAGAGCCTGAGCCGGCGGGCCGCCTCGGAGCCCTTTACGCCGTCGTGGTCGGTCTTGCGACGCTGCTGCATGGCGGCCGTCAGAATGAGCACCAGACCGTAGATAATGGCGATGACGTTGATGGGCAGCCAGTGGAGGGCCACAAACGCGCCGATGACGGCGCCGATGGTGGTGGCTATCTCCAGGAACATGCCGAGCCGGATGTTGGTGATGCCCTCCTTGACGTAGGCACTGCCCGAGCCGGAGGAGGTGGCAATGGAGGCCACCAGGGCAGCCCCGATGGCGTAGTGGAAATCGACGTTGAAGCAGAGCGTAAGCAGGGGAATGACCACTACTCCGCCTCCCAGGCCCGTGAGCGAGCCGAGCAGGCCGGCGCAATAGGCGCCTACCAGCAGAATTACCGTAAAGGTCAAAATGGTTGTCATCATGCTGAAAGTTTATGCCCGGCAGGCCGATGAGAGAAGCCGTCGGGACGGATTCGTTTTTTTTACCTGAAAAGAAATGGAGATACCGCGAATCAGGACGCCTCAATCAGCCGGGTGGCCTTTTGGAGCGCCTCGTGGATGTTGCTGCAAATGTTGTCGGCCCCGAGCAGCTCGTTGAAACCGGCCTTTTCGAGCGTGGCATACACCTCGCGGCTGACGCCGGAGAGGACGATGCGGATGCCCTCGCGCTGGCTCATCTCGCACAGGTTGGTGAGGTTGTGGATGCCGGTGGAATCGACAAACGACACCTTGCGCATGCGAATGATGCGCACGCGGGGACGGTCGCCCATCTGGGCCATGAGCTCCTCAAACTGGTTGGCCACACCAAAGAAGTAGGGACCGTTGATTTCGTACACCTCCACGCCGCGCGGAATGGTGAGGTGCTCCACCTCGTCGGCCGGGGTGATGTCGGTGCCGGAGTGCAGGTCGATTTCGTCCGTCAGCACGGAAATGCGCGACGACTCGCCCACACGCTTCATGAACAGCAGGCAGGCAATCATCAGGCCGAACTCAATGGCTATGGTCAGGTCGAAGACGACGGTCAGTACGAAGGTGATGAGCAGCACGGCCACGTCGGACTTGGGGTTGCGCAGCATCTGGCGGAACGTACGCCAGCCGCTCATGTTGTAGGACACGACCACCAGCACGCCGGCCAGGCACGACATGGGGATGTACTGCGCCAGCGGCATGAGCAGCACGAAAATGAGCAGCAGCACCACGGCATGTACCAGTCCGGCCACGGGGGTGCGGCCGCCGTTGTTGATGTTGGTCATGGTGCGGGCAATGGCGCCGGTGGCGGGAATACCGCCAAACAGGGGCGAAACGAGGTTGGCAATGCCCTGCCCCACGAGTTCCTGGTTGGAGTCGTGACGGTCGCCGATGACACCGTCGGCCACGGTGGCCGAGAGGAGCGACTCGATGGCGCCGAGCACGGCAATGGTGATGGCGGCCGGGAAGAGCTGCTTGACCACCTCCCACGAAAGGGCAGGCACCTGCGCCTGCGGCAGACTGCTCTGAATGGCAAAGCGGTCGCCGATGGTTTCCACCGTGGCCCATCCCTGCTGCTTGAACAGGGCGGCCAGCAGGGTCATCACGATAATGGCGACCAGCGAGCCGGGCACTTTTTTGGACACGCGGGGCGTGAGGGCAATAATCAGCACGCTCAGCACGCCCACCGCCGTGGCGTAGAGGTCGAGGGTAGAAAAATGCTGGATATAGACGCCCCACTTTTCGAGGAAGTCACCGGGTACCTGACTGATGGTCAGGCCGAAAAAGTCCTTGACCTGCGTGGTGAAGATGGTGACGGCAATACCGCTGGTAAAGCCCACCACAATGGGGTAAGGCATGTACTTGATAATGGTGCCCAACCGCAACAGGCCCAGCAGAATCAGAAAGGCGCCCGCCAGAAGCGTGGCCACCATCAGGCCGCTCTGGCCGTACTGCTGGATGATGCCGTAGACAATGACGATAAAGGCACCCGTGGGGCCACCAATCTGCACGCGACTGCCGCCGAACGCCGACACACAGAAGCCGGCCACAATGGCAGTGATAATACCTCGCTCGGGCGATACGCCGGAAGCGATACCGAAGGCAATGGCCAGCGGCAGGGCAACGATGCCCACAATAATACCGGCCATCACGTCGGCCGAAAGTTTCTGCCGGTTATAATCCCGTAAATCGGAAAATAAGCGGGGTTTAAAGGAAAAATTTACCATAATTGCCTGCAAAGGTACGAATTTTCTTTCGTACACGCACGCGCCTGAGGCACACAAAGCACATTGAGGGCAGACGGAGAACGGAAAAAATGCGAGCAAATGAGAGAAAAAAGTAACACGCCGCAGCAAAAACTTTTCCCTATGCAAGAAACTTAAGGCCAGCCCGGATGTTAGAAATTGCGCCTCTTTTTTGATTTACATCAACCCCAACTTCGCTTTAATAGAGGACGACACCTCTGCAAACCGATCTATCTGCTGCAACCATCCAGGTATATCCTTATTCATCCAGCCCAAGACCATAACCAACTCATTATGAATATCCTCAACTCGGTGCATATTCCAACAGATAGATTCATTATGAAAAACCCTATTCCGAAAAGTGCGGAAAGTATTCAGTGGAGCAGACACATTTTTTCGCTTTCGGTCACATTTTGGCATAAAGGGAAAAGCTCGCCGCAAGTCCTTCCATAGCAACCGCTCATACTCGCTATTCAGTAATGATACCCAAAATCCCAGCGTCAGCTCTGCTATTACCTTAGGCGGCGTAATACGCTCATGACGACCGGCAATCTGCTTATTTGCCTGCGTAATGTAGCGATTCAACTTGACCAATCCAGGTGTTGTAGGAAATACAGCATACCAGTCCGCACGATTGGTCATAGTTTCCAACTCACGTGACAAGGCATTACGCAATGTCACTTCAAAAACAGACAGACTGACATAAAAGGCTTCTGCCAACTGGATATTACACTGATAGTGTAATATAGCGCGCGCTTCATCGTTGGGATAAAGACTGAAATACCGCTCCATCCGTTTGTTGGAAAAAATTTTCTCAAAAAAAGCCTTATTATATTCCATAAAATTTGTACCTTTACCATGCAGTCCCGGGCGTTCCTCTCCCAGCTTTCAGTTACTGGTGATGAATCCGGGTTTTTTTATGCCTTTTCCCGACCTTCACTCAACAGCATTCCGCCATTGCGCATTAATTAAAAGATTATAACGGAAGCCATCACTACAAAGATAAGACCATCAGAGGAAAAATACAATTTTATAGACGGAAAAATCCTCGCTTTTTTACTTTTATTTTCCCTCATATCTGCCAACCCTTCATCACGTTTGGAGCAAATGTACCTAACCTATTGTGCTCCCCCAAATAAGACCTTTTCAAGCGTCATGCCATAAAAATAAAACTCCGCGGCTCGGAATTTAAACTCCGCGGCTCGGAAAATAAACTCGAAGCCTCCGCGTGGGGACACGGAGGCTTCGGGCAGGAACAAGGGTTGGCCTTGTCAAGAATATCATGGATGCGTACGGACGCGCCACCTGCCACCGGCTCCAAAAGGAGGCCGGAAAGCACGCGGGGGAGAACCGGACGCACGCGGGTGGGCTTACTCGTCGGAAGGCTGACCGGGTATGGGGTGATCGGCTTTCATCACATGCTCCACGGCTTCCTCCACCACCGAACGGCCCTTGAAGCGGTTGGCATAGCCGGAATAGTCGGGCACTTCGCGATGGTAGTTGGGATCGAGGAACAGGGGTGACGTAATGATATGATCGGCCGTAGAGCGGTTGCAGCAGAACACGATGTTCTCCACCGAGGCCAGGCGGGTGAGGGCCTTGACGTCGGTGTCATGCGGCTGCAGGGTCATGGGGTCGGTAAAGAAGAAAAGATAATCTATCTTTCCGTCGACAATGCGCGAGCCCATCTGCTGGTCACCGCCCAACGGACCGCTGCGGAAGAGGGTGAAGTCCCACTCCACATCGGGGTGCTTTTGCTGCAAAGCCTCCTTGATGAGCGTACCGGTGGTGCCGGTGCAATAGAAACGGTGGCCAATGAGGCGCTCGGAATTGAAAAGAACCCACTCAATCATGACTTTTTTCATGGCGTCGTGGGCCACCAGACCAATGTTACGGACAAGTTTCTTTTCCATAGTGTAGGGATTTATAGTAAATGTTTATATAAAAAGGAAAGGCCATCCACGTCAGCGCGCGCTTTTCTGCGGGAGCCGGACTATTATGTCCGGACCCCTCGAAGAGGAGCGATGCACTCACGTGGATGGCCTGAATGGTATTGCGTTCAGTCCCTCCGACCGGCAGTCGGAGAAATAAAGGCGTTACTTCACGATGATGAGGAAGTAGTTCTTCTTGCCGCGCTGTACCAGCAGATACTTGCCGGCAATCAGGTCTTCGGAGGTGATGAGGCGGTCGAACTGGGTGAGTTTTTCCTTGTTCAGACTGACGCCTCCACCCTGCACGAGCTTGCGCATCTCGCCTTTCGAGGCAAAGCACTTGGTGGTTTCGGCAAAGAGGTCAACAGCCTTGGCACCGCAGGCTGCGTCCTTGGACACTTCAAACTGCGGCACGCCCTCGAATACGTTGAGCAGGGTCTGCTCGTCGAGGTGGAGCAAATTCTCCTTGGTGGCGCGACCGAAGAGGATGTTGGAAGCCTCGATGGCCTGCTCGTAATCCTCGCGGCTGTGTACCATGCAGGTAACCTCCTCGCCCAGACGCTTCTGCAGCACGCGGCGACCGGGGTCCTGAGCGTGCTCGGCAATGAGGGCGTCGATTTCGTCCTTGGTGAGTGAGGTGAATATCTTGATGTAGCGGGCGGCATCGTCGTCACTTACATTCAGCCAGAACTGGTAGAACTTGTACGGCGTGGTGTAGCGCTTGTCGAGCCAGATGTTGCCACTCTCGGTCTTACCGAACTTGCGGCCGTCGCTCTTGGTGATGAGCGGGCAGGTCAGGGCATAAACCTCGCCACCACAGGTACGGCGAATCAGCTCGGCACCGGTGGTGATGTTGCCCCACTGGTCGCTACCGCCCATCTGCAGCTTGCAGTTCTTGGTCTGATAGAGGTGGAGGAAGTCGTAGCCCTGAAGGAGCTGGTAGGTAAATTCCGTGAACGACAGACCGTCGCGTGCCTCACCGTTCAGGCGCTTCTGCACGCTGTCTTTGGCCATCATGTAGTTGACGGTGATGTGCTTGCCTACCTCGCGCGTAAAGTCGAGGAAGGAGAAGTCCTTCATCCAGTCGTAGTTGTCGACCAGTTCGGCACCGTTGGGCGCCTTGCTGTCGAAGTCGAGGAAGTGAGACATCTGACGTTTGATGCACTCCTCGTTGTGACGCAGCACCTCCTCGGTGAGCAGGTTGCGCTCGGCGCTCTTGCCCGATGGGTCGCCAATCATACCGGTGGCTCCGCCTACGAGGGCCAACGGCTTGTGGCCGGCTTTCTGGAAATGGCGCAGAATCATGATGCTGCAAAGGTGACCAATGTGCAGAGAATCGGCAGTGGGGTCGAAACCTACATAAGCTGTGGTCATTTCCTTGGCTAACAATTCTTCAGTACCCGGCATGAGTTGGTGGACCATGCCTCTCCATCTAAGTTCGTCTACAAAATTCATCGATTTATTTTGAATGTTTTTAGGTTGATTTAGTGCTTTACTGGCAAAAATACGACTTTTTCCGCGAAACGGCGCATTTTTGCGGGCCGAAATCCTTGTGTGGCAGCCCCTAAGCGCCGGAGGCAACCAGGGCTTCGCGCTGCAGGGCCTCCACGCGGGTGATGGGCAGGCCGCTGTCGTCGGTCTCGACATAGCGGCGGTCAGGCGGACAAAGGCGCAGCGACTCCGCGTTAAACCGCGGCCCGAAGCTCAGCGAGAGGCCGTGCGCCAGGAGCTGGCGGGCCTGCTGGGGCTTGCCGCGGAAGCCGTGAATCAGCACCGGCTCCGTCCAGGGGCCTTCCTGCCGCAGGAGGGCGAGTACGTCGTCCCAGGCCCGCACGCAGTGTATCACCAGCGGCAGCCGGTGTGCCTGCGCCAGGCGGAGCTGCGTGCGAAAAGCCCTGAGCTGAAGGTCGTAGGGCGTGGCGGTGAGGCGGTCGAGCCCGCATTCACCCAGCGCCACGACCTGCGGATGAGCCAGCCAGGCTTCGAGCCCCGCCAGTGCGGCAGACCAATCGGCCGGCACATACCACGGATGCAGCCCCACGGAATACGTCGCCCCCGGACGCCAGTCAAAGGCTTGGGGCCCGCAGGCCAGCACCTCGGGCGGCAGGCAGATGAGTGAGCCGGGAGGGGCCTGAAGATTATGAGTATGGACGTCGCGAAAGGTCATGGCACGGGGTCGTAACCGCTGCCGCCAAAGGGATGGCAGCGCAACAGGCGACGCACGGCCAGATAGAGCCCCTTGAACGGACCGTGCTTCCGGATAGCCTCGATGGCATATTGCGAACAGGTGGGCGTGAAGCGGCACGAAGGGGGCGTAAGCGGCGACACGTAACGGCGGTAGAACAAGATTGGGGCTACCAGTATACTGATCAGCAAGGAACGGAGCTTCGGCATAGCTAACACAAAAACGAAATAAAGCAGAAACTACAAAAGGAAACGCCGGAAGGAGCTATGGCTGACCGTCAGGAACGGCGGCGACAGAACCGGTATCGCCTTCCGGCTGCAAGGCGGCACTCATGCGCTCAAGCACCTGGGCGACGGCGACATCAACCTGAGCCTGCGACATCAGCGCATCGGACAGCCACACAAAAGCCACATTGAGCCCCCGGCCGGGAGCAGGCGTGTACTGCAGCAGGTGCTTCTGGCGACGATAGGCCTCGCGCAGCAGGCGCTTGGTGCGGTTGCGGCGCACGGCACGCTTGAAACGGCGCTTGGACACACTGAGCAGGAGCTGCACGGGCGCGCCGGAGGCTCGCTCCACCTGCTGAAACACGGCCAGCACGGGAAACACACGCACCGACTGATGCGCCTGATTGAAAAGCGCATCAATCTCCTTTTTGCTACAAAGGTGCTCGGCCTTGCGAAATGTAAACTGCTTCACGGTTGTTTCAATCAAAAAAAAGTCAGACACAAAAGCGCCGCTTCTGGCGGCTACTCCCTACCCTGCCCAAAGGGTGACGGGAGGGAAAAAACGGACCAAGGCGGAACCACGACGCCCATAAGGAGGGCCGCAGGTTTCCGCCTCGGTGTATAGAGTTAAAAAGAATAGGCTGAAGCCTACTGATTCTTCTGCAGATAAAGCTCAAGGGCACGCGGCATGGACGGAGCGTCAACGGTAGGTGCCTCAAGATCAAGCCGCAATCCGGCATCGACAATGGCTTTGGCCGTGGCTTTGCCGAAACAAGCCAGCTTGGTATCGTTTTGCTGAAAGTCAGGGAAATTCTTCTGCAGCGAGGCGATGCCGGCCGGTGTGAAGAATACAAGCATATCGAAATCAAAAGCCTGATCCTTCGGGAAATCGTTGGACACCGTACGATACATCACGCATTCGGTGTGCTGCAATTTCTTGGCGTCGAGCATCTGGCGCACTTCGTCACTATGGACATCGCTAAGCGGAATAAGATAGTTCTCGGTCTTGTGCTTGGCCATCACTTCAATCAGTTCCGGCCACTTTCCGGTAGAACCGAAGAATACCTTGCGCTTGCGATACTGCACATACTTCTGAATGTACAGCGCTACGGTCTCGCTGATGCCGAAATACTTCATGTCTTCCGGTATGGCCACGCGCATTTCCTTGCACAAAGTAAAGAAATGGTCGATGGCATGACGCGAATTGAACACAATAGCAGTATGATCCAGAATCTTGACTTTCTGGGTTCTAAACTCTCGAGCAGAAATACCCTCTACTTTGATAAACGGGTGGAAAGTAAGATCCACACCGTATTTTTTCGACAATTCGAAATAAGGAGATTTATCCGAAGCCGGAGCCGGCTGAGATATCAGTATTCTCTTTATCATGCCTCCTATAATATGGTTACCAAATAGTTATTTGCAAAAAGAATAACCCTCCAGAGCACCAGAAGGGGTATCACTTCGAGGGTGCAAAAGTACAAAATTAAATGCACTCCACCTAACTTATAACTGAAAAAGATTTGATAACTCTTATATAGTAACAGAGATTTCAACCCCAGGGCTACCACAATAAAAATCAATATGACATAGCGCATGGACATTTCAAAATAAACGACCAACAGGGTGACCGGTAACAGCAGTAATCCCTCGGCCAACACCGTGAGCAGGAAAGCCTCCATCCACAAACTGCGTGAACGGGCATCAAAAAACACCCAATTGACAAACTGATAGACAAGTACCTTCAGCAGATAATAGATGATGAAAAGCCCGATGTCAAGAGCCAATAACTTATAGGGAGAGGCCTGATTGAAAATGTCAACAAGATACTCCTGAGTATAGGTAAAGAACATCAGTCCCAGCACCACGCAGGTCTGGAAAATAAGAAATATCTGTCCCTTGAGCTCATTGCCGGTACCGGTAGTCAGAGAATCATCGCGCTCGGGCGGATAGAAAAAATCCTTGAGCTGGGCAAAAAGATAACGCATGGAGCGCGACACGACCCACACGGCCAGCAAAAAGCCTATCAGAATAGCCACGGTGACAACATTGTCCGTGCGCAGACGATAAGGCAAAGGGTCGCCGGCCATACCCTGGTCGTGGAAAGGCACCTTGGTGAGTTTCCACTGCAACGACGAGGTAAAAGGCGTGTCCCACAAATCAATTTCAGGCAACACCACATGGCCGTCGTCCATCTTGATGCCCGGCAGGCCGAGCTTGGCCCCCTTGGGCCACGTCATCGGCTCCACATGGAAATTGGCCTGCACGGCAGAGTCCTTCTGCTCGGGCGTGGCGTCGTAGGGCAACTGCCGGATTACCTGCCACACGGACTTGCGTGCGGCATGGTGCGACACCGGCTCGCGGACCTCAACAGCCTCGGCTACAGGCACCTGAATACTATCAGACTGGCTATTCTTCATGATTCAAGATGCGAAGTTAGCAATTTTTTTCAGAGAGCAGCAAATTTGCCCAGCGCTTTGTTCCAAAGGGGCGTGCTTTCGCACAGGTCGAGGGCCTCGGCCGGCTTCCTCGCCACCACCCAGAGGCGGGTATGTTCGGGGCGCATGAAATGCTGGTCGGCAGCCTGCCGGAGCATCTGGAGCAAGGGGTCGAAATAATGATTGAGATTGAGCACGACAATAGGGCGCACGTAAAGGCCGAGCTGCTTCCAGGTAATGATTTCGAGCAGCTCCTCCAGCGTCCCCACCCCGCCGGGCATGGCGATGCAGGCGTCGGAAAGGCGGGCCATGGTGTCCTTGCGGCTGTGCATGTCGGTGGTCACGATGAGCTCGGACATGCCGGGATGCTGCCAGCCGCGGTCCACCATAAACTGCGGGATGACGCCCACCGCGCGGCCGCCATCGTGCATGATGCTGTCGGTCATGGCACCCATCAGACCGGTGCGACCGGCCCCGTTGATGAGTTCATGCCCGCGCAGGGCCATCAGGTGCCCCAGCTCGCGGGCGGCCGTAAGGCAGGACTCGGGTACCTGCCCGCTGGATGCGCTATATACACATATCTTCATAGACTAATGTTAGCTTAACGTCAACGAAAAACTCGGCGGCTCGGAATTTTTTTTTGTCGGCATCTCGTGGCTCCTGCGCGCCGCCTCGTGAGCCCACCGACAAGCAGCAGCAAGGCGGGCCGCCGCTTACGCCGTAAGCTGCCGGATGACCCGCCTTGTCTGTATGGTACTGACGCAGCTGCCGCCGCGGGCATCGGCCCGACTCCACGGCAGTCAGTCTGCATCGGACAGATTTTTTACTTGAACGTTCCCTTAAAGGCTTCCTTGATGGTGTCCACGTAGTCCAGCTTCTCCCAGGTGAAGAGCTCTACCACCATGGTCTTGTCGCCGTCGTAAGGCGAATGGAACACCTTGGTCACCTTCATCGGCTCACGACCCACGTGACCGTACGAAGCGGTTTCCTCGTAAATCGGGTAGCGCAGCTTGAGGCGCTGCTCGATGGCGCGCGGACGGAGGTCAAAAATCTGGCTGATTTTCTGGGCAATCTCGCCGTCGCTCATGTTCACGTGTGAGCGGCCGTAGGTGTCTACATACACGCTGATGGGCTCGGCCTTACCGATGGCATAGCTCAGCTGCACGAGCATCTCGTCGGCCACGCCGGCAGCCACCATGTTCTTGGCAATGTGACGGGCGGCATAGGCAGCCGAACGGTCTACCTTTGAGGGGTCCTTACCGGAGAAGGCGCCTCCTCCGTGTGCTCCCTTGCCTCCGTAGGTGTCCACGATAATCTTGCGGCCGGTCAGACCGGTATCGCCGTGAGGGCCACCGATTACGAACTTTCCGGTGGGGTTCACCAGATACTCAATCTTGTTGTGCTCAAAGAGCTTCTTGATTTCGGGCGTATGCACGCGCTCTTCCAGCACGCGGGGCATGAGGATGTTGACCACGTCGTCATGGATGCGCTGCTGCATCATCTCGTCAGCCTTCTCCTGCGAACCGGCCTCGTCAGCGGTGATGAACTCATCGTGCTGGGTGGAGACTACGATGGTACGGATGCCCACGGCCTTGCCGTTGTCGTCGTACTCTACCGTCACCTGGCTCTTGGAGTCGGGGCGCAGGTAAGTCATCTGCTTGCCCTCGCGGCGGATTTCGGCCAGCACAATCAGAATATCGTGGGCCAGTGAAAGCGGCAGAGGCATGTAGGTGTCGGTCTCGTTGTTGGCGTAGCCGAACATCATACCCTGGTCGCCGGCACCCTGTGACATGGGATCTTCACGATCCACACCACGGTTGATGTCGGCACTCTGTTCGTGGATGGCGCTGAAAATGCCGCAGCTTTCGGCGTCAAACTTATACTCAGCTTTGGTGTAACCAATGCGACGGATGGTGCGACGTACAATTTCCTGCAAGTCGGCATAGGCTTTAGACTTTACTTCCCCGGCCACTACCACCTGTCCGGTAGTCACCAATGTTTCGCAAGCTACTTTTGAGTTGGGGTCGTAGGCAATCAACTCGTCAAGCACAGCGTCCGATATCTGATCGGCCACTTTGTCGGGGTGTCCTTCTGACACCGATTCGGATGTAAAAAAGTATCCCATTGTTTTGTTTGAAAAAAATATGAATAAAACAGTTAGTGCATAAAGCTCATCTCAATGGGTCACGAGGGATGCGGACAAAAAAAAGGCGGCCAATCTTTTCAGATTGTCGCTTGCCTGCCCTTCAGGGGAATGGAATGCCGAAGCATTCCGATGGAGTTGTAAAACGGAAACGATAGCGCGCCTACATTTGGCTAAATGCCGGACCTGTTTCCGGCCGTGGCTTGTTGGGGTACACGCTCTACCGCTGTCATTTTAGCATTTTTTCCTGTGGTTGCAAGCAGCCAAATCTATCCACATTTCAATAACCGGATGCAAAGGTAAGGATTTATTCCATACCCTGCAAACCGGAAATGATAAGTTTTGTAAAAAAAACGGAATTATGGAACCAACTTCATATCCGCAGGCTGCACGATGGAATCGTTGTTGCGCCAGCGCTCATTCTGCAACTGACGAATCATCTCAATGCAGTTCTCGGAATAAAATGTGATGGTATCACACACGGTAGCACAAATATGATCATCTTTAAAAATGACCTGGTCGCGCGTCTTGGTATTGCGCCACACATCGGTGCCCTTGACGCGGCGGCACAGCGGGCGCTCGGCAGGCGAACCGTCGGTCAGCTCGGCATACAGCGAGTCTTCGGAAAAGATGACAAAGATGGTTTCATGCTCACGCTCCAGCCGCACACCGGCATCCCAAACGCGCACGCAGCCGTGCAGAGCATTGCTCCACGTATATCCGGCCGAACGGAGACATCCACGGGCGTCGCGGTCAGTTCCCACCAGACGGCCGGCCGTAGTAGGAGGAATCTGGCGGGTCTTACAAGAAACCAAAGCCACCAGAAGGATAGCGAAACAATATAACAACTTCTTCATAGATTCAATATTTTACAAGGTCAGTAATTCAACACCACGGCTTGCGGAAACTCAGCGCCGCTTCTGACGGAAAAAACCGGTCATCAGCGCGCCGCACTCATCCGCCAGCACACCGGCCGTCACCTGCGTCTTGGGGTGAAGCATGGGCACCTGCAGCGTGGTGTAGCCGCGCTTCGGGTCGGAGGCGCCATACACCAGCCGCCCCAGCTGCGCCCAGGCCAGCGCACCGGCACACATGGGGCACGGCTCCACCGTGACGTACAGCGTACAGACGTCCAGATACTTGCCGCCCAGCGCATTGGCCGCCGCCGTAATGGCCTGCATTTCGGCGTGAGCCGTCACGTCGTGCAACGCCTCGGTCAGGTTGTGCGCCCGCGCAATGATACGGTCGCGACACACCACCACGGCTCCCACCGGTACCTCGCCGGCCTCGGCAGCCCGACGGGCTTCGTCGAGCGCGCGATTCATGTAAAAAACGTCATCCATAGCGCAATTTTGCTGTACTTATGCTTACAAAAATACAAAAATTAATTGATAAGGCTCAAAAAATGGTAAAAATTACGGCATATTTGTATCATAGGACCACACGCCCACCCGCCCCCGTGCCACACAGCTCAAAAAAAGTCCCGCCACAGCAGAAATGCCATGACAGGACTGCACACTCAGTATATCGTAAAAATCAAAAAAGCGAATGCCCAACCACTTAGTCACCTAAATACTGGAAGTTGTAGGTATAGCTGCCATAGCCATTCGGTTGGCCGCAGCTGATGGATCTAATCTTATTGTTGCTCCAGAAATCGTACGTGATGTCATAATCATACGAATTGTCATAATTGGAGTTACCATCGGTGTAATTGCTATAACAATGATAGGTCATCTTGGTCGGCAGGAACGCACTGGCATTGCCCAGATAGCCCATGTAAACCAACTGATACAGCATCGGGCTGAAGAAAGCCATACCCTCAGCCAGCTGCGGCGTCATCACGTTGTAGGCATTGCTGTGGGTTGAGGTGCCGTACTCATAAAGGTAGTCCAAAGTCTCGCCGTCCGAGGTGTTGGTCACCTTGGTCAGGTTGTCACCCGTATAGGTGTAGTCAACGGACTCGCTCACGGGCTCTGAATAGCTTTCGCCATCACCACTCTCAGAGTACGAGCCGGAAATGGCAATGCGCTGCAAGCGTCCCTTACCGTTATAGGAGAAGGTCATCACGTATTCGGCCTTCTCGGTATAGCCATATTCCGACGCGCTCATGGTCTCCTTGTAAGAAGCCAAAAAGCCGTCCTGATTGAACGAGAAATTAGACGCTACCCAAGTAGAATTTCCATCCCCGTAATCACCACTGGCCACCACGCGCACGAGCTTGCGCCCCGTAGCCGTTGTAGCGCGGTTTTCGTCGCCGGCATATTCATAATTGTAGGTCGTACCCTTTACCGTAGCGCTGGCCGGAGAGCCGTCCTCATTATAGGTAACGGAAAATCCGTTTTCCGGATCGGAAGTGGTAATGCCCGTCACACGAACGCCGTCCACCACCGAACTCGGGATGCTCAAATCCGAACCGCCACCGGCCGAACCGCCACCGCCATCATTGTCGTCATCACTACAAGCCGAAAAGGCCGAAGCACACATCAGTGCGCAAACCAAATACAGGGTGTTCCAATACTTCTTCGTCTCCATTGTTTTGTGTTTTTTCTCAAAATCGGTTCAACTGACCTTGCCCGAAATTCAGCGATGGACAGCGACAACAGGTGGTCGGACTATCTTTTGAAGGTTAATTATAAAAAAAGTCGGATGCCGCATCACGACAAATGGCTATCCAGCCCTTGACTCCGTCACAAAAGCAAATTCAAACACGCTTCCCGAAGTATCCGCACAAATAGCCATAGCCTTCAGACTGGCTTAGTATTTACAAATATATACAAAAAATTTATGAGTGCCTACATTCTGCACACTATTTTTAAGTTTTTAGATAAAAAACAAGCCTTTTAGGACCATATTCTGGACAAACGAGCTCTTCAGGCTCCGAGCCGCCTAAAATTTTTTCCAAGCCGCCTAGAAATTTTTTCAAGCCACCTAGAATTTTTTTCAAGCCGCCTAGAATTTTTTCCGAGCCGCCTTAATTTTTTTTCGAGCCACCTAGAATTTTTTCCGAGCCACCTAGAATTTTTT
>ENA-UONW01001135-UONW01001135.1-human-gut-metagenome-genome-assembly--contig:-CS52-NODE-1135-length-34490-cov-14.772528_pt1 | contig 34490 bp, 33 predicted proteins | sample MGYA00242463_ERZ724010 | MGnify/ENA metagenome assembly ERZ724010 | reverse complement strand
TTGTCGAAAAATGCGAAGTGGTCTGCCCTCTTCAAAGTGATACGCACCGATAAAAAATATGCTGTGGTGTCGTATTTACAGAAATATAATGCTTTGAGTTAATTGTAGCACAGAGGAAAAGACTTGTCATTATCTTTTTGCCTCTTCCCGGCTATTCTTCAAGGTAGATGCAGCTCCCTCTCCGGCAAAATATTCCTTCACCAGCTTTACAACTACACCCGAAAGCAAAAATACCGCGATAAGGTTTGGTATGACCATAAGGCCATTGAAGGTCTCCGCTATGCTCCACATCAATCCGAGGTTCATTGTCGCACCGACTATCGCAACGAGCGAATATACTACCATGAACGGCTTATTTGCCTTAGTTCCGAATAAGAACTCTATGCATCTGGTTCCGTAAAGCCCCCAGCCTATGATGGTTGAAAATGCAAAACAGCACATGGCAACCGCTGTAAAGATTGATACCCAGCCGCCGTAGGTGGATGTAAATCCGCTGATGGTAAGCTCTGCGCCTGCTGCTTCTCCATAGCCCACAGAAACTCCGCTGCAAAGTATGACAAGCGCTGTGAGTGTACATATCACGATAGTGTCCACAAACACCTCAAATATGCCAAAGAAGCCCTGCTTTACTGGCTTTTTGGTGTCTGCACAGGCATGTGCGATAGAGCCTGTTCCAAGACCTGCTTCGTTTGAAAAAATTCCTCTGGAAACTCCCTTTTTCATACTCATGAAAAAGCTTCCTACTGCTCCGCCTGTCACTGCTGACGGATTGAACGCGCCCTCTATTATTGCCCCGAATACGCCCGGTATAGCTTTAAAGTTGATGATTACTACTCCAAGTGCCAGCAGAATATACATCACTGCCATAAATGGCACAAGCTTTTCAGTAACCTGGCCTATACGCTTGATTCCTCCAAGCAGAATAAGCGCAATAAGAGCGGCAAGCACTATTCCTAATATGAGATTGAGCGTAGATGCCGATTCTTTTGAAATTATATCGTAATTATATAAAGCTGAATCAATCGCTGTGGTTATGGTGTTTACCTGTGTAGCGTTTCCTGTACCGAACACTGTGAGCACGCCAAACGCTGAGAACAGATATGCCAGCCAGTGCCAGTGCTTTTTAAGACCGTTTTTAATATAGTACATAGGGCCGCCTACCAGGTCGCCGTTTGCATTTCTCTCGTGAAAATGTACAGCAAGTGTGACCTCCGAGAACTTGGTGCACATGCCCAGAAGTGCTGAAATCCACATCCAGAACACCGCTCCCGGTCCGCCTATCGCGATGGCTCCCGCAACTCCTGCCACATTTCCTGTACCGACCGTCGCCGCAAGTGCCGTACACACTGCCTGAAACGGTGTGAGCGCCCCGTCAGATGCCTCACGTTTTTTGAGCATCCTGCCAAGCGTAACCTTCATCGCATATGGAAACTTTCTAATCTGAATAAATCCCGTTCTGAAGCTTAAAAGCAGCCCGACACCTATGATACATATCATCGCAGGCACGCCCCAGATAAAATTGTTGACCACGTCATTGACTTTTTCTATTACTGATAACATCTTTTTCTCCTACTGAATTTAGTGTAACGTATAAAGTATAACACGGTTTGTACAATTTTTTATATATTTAATTTCATTTTTTTGAAGTTTTTCTTTATAAAAAACACCCGGATATAGCAATTTATCTATATCCGGGTATTTATTTTTGTATAATATATACAGGATATCCCTCTACAGTCCCTGTGTCATCTTGTAATCTATAAGTGTCATGAGTGATTCTGACTCGATGGCGAGCTGCTCACACTCCTCAATCCACTTGTCATAGGCTTCACTCGCCTCATCCTCCGGCTCCTTTGCTTCGAGCGCCTCCATCATGGCATTGACCTCGGCAAATTCTGCCTTGATATCCTCTAAGAGAGAGTCTTTTGTTGATTTCATAGTATCCTCCCAATTTGATTTAACGTAAAATATATTTTTATGATTATTTCACAAAAATTTCATTCTACAAAGTGTGGCTCAAGCATCTCAAGCTCTGCCACATCTATGCAGTTTGGAATCGTGCCGTTTATCACGTCCTGCTTACACTCTGCGTAGTCAAACCACTTTACAGAGTCGATTTCCTCCTTCTGCACGGTGATGTCCGCTTCGTCCACATCGAGCCACAGAAGAAACACCTTGCTTATCTGGTTGTCCAGGAATCTTTCTCCGTGAAACACCTCGTCTGCATGGTGTCTGTGCAGTCCACAGTCGATAAGCTGTTTGGGCTCTATTGTCAGCCCCAGCTCTTCCTTAAGCTCTCTGAGCGCAGACGGTATGTAGTCCACACCGGCCGGTATGTGTCCCGCGCTTGATATGTCGTAGCAGCCCGGAAAGGAGTCTTTTTCCATGCACCTTTTCTGCAAAAGTATCTGTATGGAATTTCCACGGCGTCTGACTATCCAGACATGCGCAGTCCTATGAAGTATATTGTTTCTGTGCGCCTGCTTGCGCTCTACGGTCTGTCCTGTTGGATTTCCCTGCTCGTCCACTATATCAAAATATTCCATATGAGACTCCTTTCTTGTCGCTTACGTCCGGATCACTCGATAGGTGCTCCTGCCGGCATTGGTTTCTCCGGTGTCAGGAGTGCGAGATTGCCCTCTGCATCCTCTGCACAGAGTAACATTCCCTCTGATAAAACACCTGCGAGCTTAGCCGGTTTTAAGTTTACGAGAACCATTACCTTCTTGCCTACCATCTCCTCAGGAGAATAGTACTTTCTGATGCCTGATACTATCTGCTTTGTCTGGTTTCCAATCTTTACCTGTGAGCAGAGAAGCTTCTTTGACTTCGCAACTGCCTCACATTTTACGATTTCACCAACCTGGAACTGGAGTTTTTCGAAATCATCAAATGTGATTTCTTCCTTTGCTTCCACATCCATAGGCTCAAGGTCTGCACTATCTGCGGCATTTTCACCTGCACCACAGCCACATGCTGCCTTACCCTCGACTGCTGCAAGCTTAGCCTGCTCAGCCTCAAACTCTGCTTTCTGTACCGCCTGGATTTTCTCTACCTCAGGCATCACATCCTCTGCCTTTAATCTGCCGAAGAGGATCTCAGGTTTGTCTGTAACCTTTGTGCCGCTCTCATAAAGACCAAATTTGTCAAGGTCATCGAACTCACGGAGTGTTGTGTTAAGCTGTGCCACAATCTTTTCTGCTGTCTCAGGCAGGAATGAATGAAGCAGGCTTGCTCCGATTGTGATAGACTCTGTGAGGTTGTAAAGCACCTCAGCAAGACGATCCTGCTGTGCCTCGTCCTTTGCAAGCACCCAAGGTGTTGTCTCGTCGATGTATTTGTTGCAGCGGCGGAAAAGTGCGAATACCTCTGTGATGGCATCTGCCACACGAAGTCCTTCCATTTTCTTTGCCACTTTATCTCTTGTGCCGGTAACAACAGCCTTAAGATCTGCGTCAATGGCAGTCTGATCTGCATCGCCTGTTGCGCCTGTGCTCTTTACGATACCGTCAAAATACTTATTACTCATGGAAACTGTTCTGTTTACAAGGTTTCCAAGTATGTTTGCAAGGTCTGAGTTGAATCTCTCGATTACAAGATCCCATGTGATGATTCCGTCGTTCTCGAATGGCATCTCATGAAGCACAAAGTAACGTGTGGCATCTACGCCGAAAAGTCTGACCATATCGTCTGCGTAGATAACGTTTCCTTTTGACTTACTCATCTTGTCACCGCCCTGAAGCAACCATGGATGTCCGAATACCTGCTTTGGAAGTGGAAGGTCAAGTGCCATAAGGAAAATAGGCCAGTAAATAGTGTGGAAACGCACGATATCTTTTCCGATAAGGTGCAGATCTGCAGGCCAGTTTTTCTTGAAAAGCTCTGATGATCCGTCAGGATCGTAGCCGATTTTTGTAATATAGTTTGTGAGGGCATCAAGCCATACATACACTACATGCTTTGGATCGAAATCTACCGGAATTCCCCAGCTGAATGATGTTCTCGATACGCAAAGATCCTGAAGTCCCGGAAGCAGGAAGTTGTTCATCATCTCGTTTTTCCTTGAAACCGGCTGGATGAAATCAGGGTGTGTGTTGATATAGTCGATGAGTCTGTCTGCATATTTGCTCATCTTGAAGAAGTATGCCTCCTCCTTCGCAGGCTGTACCTCACGTCCGCAGTCCGGGCATTTTCCGTCCACGAGCTGTGACTCTGTCCAGAAGGACTCACATGGTGTACAGTAAAGTCCCTCGTATGAGCCCTTGTAGATGTCGCCCTGATCGTAAAGCTTCTTGAAGATTTTCTTTACACATTTCTCATGGTCCTCATCTGTTGTGCGGACAAAATTGTCATATGATGAATTTACCATATCCCAGATTCTCTTTACCTCACCTGAAATCTGATCTACATACTCCTTCGGTGAAATTCCGGCTGCCTCAGCCTTTTCCTGGATTTTCTGTCCGTGCTCATCTGTTCCTGTCTGGAAATATACGTCATATCCCTCTGCTCTCTTGTATCTGGCGATTGCGTCTGCAAGGATGATCTCATATGTGTTTCCGATATGAGGCTTGCCTGATGTGTACGCAATGGCTGTTGTCATGTAATATTTACCTTTGTTTGCCAATTTAGTTTCCTCCTGTTTTTAATGCTTCGCACATATAGTCTTCTATAATGCCGTATCACATACAGTATATTCCTCAGAAAAAATACTATATTTATTTCCTCAGAACAACTGTATGCTCTCCGGCAATTCAATATATTACGTGCGAAGCCGTAATAATAAAACAAAACGCCTCCTCAGGAGAAAACTCCCAAGAAGACGATTATATCGTGGTACCACTTCTCTTCACGCAGCTATCAAAATCACCAGACATCATATACCGGCACTGCTGCGCCTCTTTCCGCTATAACAGGCGGTTCCTGTCAGTATCTAGCCAATGGTTCGATACTGCTGCTCCAAAGCCATGTTCCTCCTACTTTAGGTCATCCCCTCTCAGCCTGTGTGGGATTTCTCTGTAAATCTGCCATAAAAGTACTCTCTTTTTCGTCGCTTTTATCTCATACATTTCTAGAGTAGCATGTGGCTTTTAAATTGTCAACTGTTGTAAGTCAACAAACTTATCTTTCATTAAAGAAATAATTGTACTTTAATTATGTATTACTAAGCTATTCTTCCTTTAGCTCTGCAATGAGACATAATACATATACAATTCCTCAAGACCTGCCTTTACAACAGAAAAATTATAACCTCTAGGTTCACTTTCGCTTATTATTCTGTATATTTTTCCATTCGCTCCCATTTTTATGTTAACAATCATGACATTTTCTTGTTTGAATTCATCCTCAGAAGATGTTTCGACCTCGTATACCTTATTATTTAGCTTTTTTAGTAAATGCTGTGGAGTACCATGCTCAATTATTTCTCCGTGACTAAGCAATATTATTTCTTTTGCAATAAATTCGATATCAGAGACTATATGTGTAGCAATTATAATTATCTTATTCTCCGACATTTCACTCAAAAAGTTTCTAATGCGAATCCTTTCACTCGGATCAAGCCCTGCAGTCGGCTCATCCATTATCAAAATATCCGGATCATTAAGCAATGCCTGTGCTATCAATATTCTCTGCTTCATTCCACCTGAATACGAACCTATTTTTTTGTTTTTCTCAGAAGTCAAATTCACCACTTTCAAAAGGTTATCTATCTTATTTTTTGCATACTTTTTTTCTAATCCCTTTAAAGCTGCCATATACCACAGAAACTCTTCACCGGTAAAATTGTCATAAATCTCCTGTTGTTGCGGCATATATCCTATTTTTTCACGATATTTACTTCCCAATTTACTAATCGGATCTCCATCGTAATAGACGCATCCCCGATCCGCTTTTAAATTGTCCGTTATAATATTCATTAATGTACTTTTTCCAGAGCCATTAGGGCCTAGTAACCCATATATTCCCGGTGTAAGACTTATGTCTACGTTGCAAAGAGCTTTTTTGCTTTTTCCATAAGTTTTACTGATATTCTTAATACGCAGTTCCATCATATAATCCCCCTGTTTGCCAGCTTTATTAATATCATTGTTAAATTGATTTTTGAGAAGTAAAGAATTAAAGCAATAACTATAACAAACAATGTCACAAAAACCGATACTACAAATTCATTGCCTGTTTTCTTCGAAAGAGCAATTGTAATAGCTCCTATAAGTCCAAAATACAAGGCTTTTATCAAATAGATTAATGCCAGAAATACAAGTAACGATATTCCTGCTGATATTTGAGGCTCATATAATTTATTAACGTTTACTTTCAGTTCTTCTATCCCCAAAACATGCATATAACCTGCAATTGATGGTATAAGGCCGGTCAGATATATTATACCTCCAATAATTATAGCGCAGCTTTTTTTCACTCTCATTAGCCTGTATCTTCCGTTTTTTGAAGTTTTTAGCAACAGACTAACCTGCATTTCATCTTTAGAGGCAAACAGTCCCGAAATAAACATAACAAGCACTATTGATACGGTCATAAAAATAATTATATCGCTCCTATAATTTTTCATTACCGAATTCAAATTCATCTCGTCTATCATATATCCAACGCTGCCATCATCTGTCATCTTTTCATATTGCTGATTTAATCTGTCAAACGCTCTCTTTCTACTGTCTAACTCTGCTGTTATCTCGGCTGTGTCAATTCCATTATTTTCTATCGCCAATTCTATCTGATTTTCCACGCTTTGAATATACTGCTTTTCTTTTTCAATATAGTCCACAGTTTGCTCATCAATTTTTCCATGTATAGCAGACAAATACATATGATATGTCGCTTCATATGCACTCTGATAGGTATTGGCCGGCATATATGTCTTATATGAACCTATAATACCAATAGATAAAAACAACAGTAATATCCATTTTTTCTGTACAATCATCAGCTTATAAAATTCATTAACATACATATTTTCAACGCATAATAGCCGTGAAAAAATATTACGAATCTTTTCTTGTATATATTGCAACACAACCTTAATCTCACTAACATAGCGTATACTGAACAATATGGTTCCAATTAGCGTTGCAAATACAATAATCGCTAATCCCACAATAAAATTAACATAATTTTTATCAACCGGGGTTCCTGCAATATTAAGATTTTGATACACCCCAATAACATTTTTCATATTCCATGCATAAAATATGTTATTCGGTGAATCGTTTAAACTCAAAAATTCTAATAAAAAAATAGCAATTGGAATACCACACTCCATTATTCTGCTATTTATTGATACAAAACATACAAAAACAATACTGCAAATAATTATTGCAATTAACAAATGATTTAATATTGAGATTATAATCGCTGTAAACATACTGATTTCATATGGACAATCCCTGAATATCTGTAAGCTCTGAATTGAACACTTAAGATTTCCCGTTGAATACATAAATGAATCAAAGACAATTACCATTATCTCCTGAACAAGTGAAAAAATAACTGTCATCACAACCAGCACTGTCCATTTTGACAAAATAATTCTGCTTCTTCCTTCTTTGGTCGCCCTAATAATACCCAGCATTGCGCTTTTACGTTCTGAAACATATATGTATTCCATACAAACAAACGTAAATACAATACAAAAAAATATTCCGTATGTATAGTCTGCGTATTTTTCGACACCCCAATTATATTTTTGATCAATCTGTACACCGGATAATCTTTTGTAATCTGATACCATTTTGTCAATATTGCGCTTATAATAGACATCATTATTATTTCCTAATGACGAAAGAAGTGTCTGCGCTCTTTCATCTATGCCATTTATAAATATATCATACGTTTCTATGTATTCTTTTTGCAGACTATTTCTATAATCCACATATTCCGCATTTTTCTCACCAAGACAGTATATAATTGTCATTATCTCTACAAGCAGCATGATGCTGACAACAACTATAAACTTCTTATTTCTTACTAATTTTTTTATTTCTCCAATAAACAATACAAATCCCCCAAACTACCATACAATGTTATTAAGCTCCCCAAAATCACGTACATTAACTATTTTAGGAGTTATTTTATCACCATTGCATTTTTTAACATCATCAAATTTAATTTCACACACACTCCATGATGTATCATTTTGAATAACATCAACAGAAACTCCATCAGGACCAAATCCTGCAAATGTTCCTACTGAATTCAGCTCATATTCAAAATCAGATACCTGCTTTGCATCGGAAGAATATATTTTCACATTACATGATTCAGTATTATCATTATTGAAAAATTGTATGTCTGCATCATCTATTATCACATAATCATCATATGTCATGATTCCTGAATCCTGTGGTATCCCGTCCATCCAGACAGAAATATCTTTCGTATCATAGTTCATTGCATATATCGGTGTCTCATATTGCAAATCATGCATATCATCATATTTTTTTATAAGCAGCTTGTCCTTTAAAAATGCTATCGCTCCAATATTATCAGTATTGCTTTTTTTGTCAGGAACATCAATTACTGACAATTGATTGCTATCAACATCATACATGTAATAATTCGATTCTAGAGATTTTATCCAAGATTCATTGTCAGTCATAGTGAAATCTTTGCTATTACACGATACTTGAAAAAATAATTTATTCTTATAGGCTTGTATATTTCCCATTTCTTGAAGATTTAATTCATCTTCAGTTTCAAATATAACTTCAGAGTTCTTCTCGTCCATTGATTTTCCTAATTTTATCATGCTGATAATACCCTTCGAATATACTCTTTCCCCTTCATAAGTATACTCTTTAAGCCCATAATATAGTTTTCCTCTATGGATGAGCCAGCTACCAACTTCCTTGCCATCTCCTACCATATATATTTTCTTTTTACTTGAACCATCTTTACTGACACTATATAGGCTTGATCCCATAAAGTAATATACTTTGCCCTCATAATACTGTATATACTTATAGCCTGAATCTTCTACATCAACTGAAGCTCCATCAGTATCACCACCTCTATTCAAATAGGCATTGCAGTCTCCTCGTCTCTCCTTATCATTTTCCATATCATGAAGGCAATTTGCCTTACTACACAATGGATTCATCTGCTTTGTTTCATTGTTGTAATAATATATATAATCATTCATCAAAATGTATTGTCCATTACCATCTGACTGATATTTCTTCCATGATACTATACTTGTTGCATATGAATACTGATCATCTGTTTCAAAATTATACTCGCCACTATAGTCCTTAGCATTATCGCATCCCATTATTGAAATCGCCATAAGCATAATTATTACCAATACTTTAATTCTTTTTATCTTCATAAAAATCCCTCTTTTACTTAATAAGGCGGTCCTTGTTAACCGCCTTATTAAATCATTAATTATTATTTACCATGTCGTTCCTATTTTTGTATTATTTTCCCAGGTATACGCACCTGATTTTATGTAATGCCATCCTGTGCCGCCATAAACATTTCCAAAATCTTTATTTCTGGCTATTGCAGAAACTCCGCCACCTCTGGATGAATCCGATGCTTGATTGGTATAACTTTTACCATTTACCTTGTAATATACGGTAGCTTTTACTTTTAGTGTGCCACCATTTCCAAATATTGTTTTTGCCTGTATTCCATTACAGGCTCCTCCAGGTGCATACGCATATGACACACTACCCGAACATGTTGAACTATTGATTTTTCCTGACACGCTACTTGCTGCCTGTACAGGTGTTCCAATTAACATTCCTAACATACTTGCTGATAATAAAGCTGTCCCCAATTTACCTTTTAGTCCCATCATTATTTTTCCTCCATTTATACATTTTTGCCTTGACATTTTGCTACAAACAATTTCATATTATCCGGTTCTTTGGGTTGATAATATTGTCCCCTGCAAAGTTCTGATGCCTGTGGCGCAAAAGTCTCTGCGAACTTGCACATTACCTTCCCCAAATACATACCTGTTTTCTTTCGTTTGTTCATCTTTGTTACCTCCTCAATTTTTTGATATCAATACTTTACCACATAAATCATTAAACACGCTAAATTTGTGCTCAACGGTCGAAAATAGGGAGTGAGCGGTCAAATTTACCACTCACTCCCTATTTTTAACCGTTTATCCCAACAACGTTTTCTACTAAAAGTATTATGATATAATTCAATATATTTTTTTATGGAGAGCTACTATGTTATCACTAGGACACAAATTATCAAAAAAATATGCTACAAACGGCATTATTGATTCTGAATATATCGACTCATATGCATATATTTTTGATTATATCTTCAATTTTGCATTATACAACTTTACCCTGATTTTAATCGGATTTATTTTACATAAATCAGCAATCACAATAACCTATGTTATTATAACCGGATATTTACGAGCTGTAGCCGGTGGCTACCATTGTAAGAGACATATTACATGTACTATCTTGTCATATACTGTATTTGCATTGTATATTAGTCTTAACACAATTGTGTCAACAATTCCTATATATATTTCATTATTAATATTTGTAATCAGCTGGGTACTCATATTAATAATTTCACCTGTTGACACACCGAACAGACCTTTTACTGATACTATGAAAAAAGCAGCCAAACGAAGAGTTCTTATTCTGTTTATTGGTGATTCTGTCTTTACATTTTTCTCATTTTTGCTACACTGGAATAAAGTAATTTATTCAAATGTTTTAAGTCTGACCGTATGTATGACAGGACTTTATGCCGGATATATTTTAAACAGTTTAAAATTACACAAATTTATAAACAAGTAATATGGTGTAGTTAATTTTAAAAAAATATACAAATAAAGGAGACCTCATGAAAATCATATTATTAAACCTATTTGATGCCTTTTTTGCCGGCATATCTGCTTTCATATTTTTTCAGACCATACTTGGGAAAAAGCATTCAAAGCTTCCTTACTACTCCGTTCTTGCCATATATATTGTAGGCTATATTTCTTATAATGCACTTACTTTACATCTAACCGGAAATACCTCCAATTTTGCAACCGTTATACGTATATGCGTTTCCATAATTTTTACATTACTACTTAGCTTTTTATTTTCTTCTAATATCAGAACCAGAGTCTTTTTATCAATCGAATACTGTATACTTGGTGCTGTTTTTGAAAATTTTTCATATTTTATCACAACAAGTATATATTCCTATAATCCTATAGCAGATGTTATGGATAATTTTGTTTTTTCTAGCATTTCCATGCTTGCTGCTCTTTTTCTGTTTCTATTTTCAATGATTATTCACTTGATTTGGAAAAGGACAGCTTTTTTTCACTCTTTTAACTATACTATGATTTTATTGATCATACCGGTTCTTTCTATATGTATGCTTTTGTCAAAACCTATTTTATACCTGAATATAAATCTGCCATCAACCTATTTCATTCTTGCTGCATTTGTATTGTTTATCAACTTCATGAACTATATCCTGCTATACAACGTCCTTGATACTGAGGAACTTCGTTTTCAGCTTGCAGTTCAAAAAGAACAGCTTGAATTTCAACGCAGCAAATATCAGCAGCTCGGAGAGGCTTACAAGAATATCCGCAGTTTTATGCATGATACCAAAAAGCATCTATTTTACATGGAAAGCTGCGTTAATAATAAAAAATATGATGACATAATTCCCTATTCACGAGAGATCATGCACGATTTAGAATCGCGCTACTGCACTATTAATACCGGAAATCTCGTAGTAGATGCCTTTGTGAGTAACCTGCTGCTTCAAGCGAAGTCTCGTGGCATTGCTTTACAGACTGATTTGAAATTTGATAATGATATACTTCCGATAAACGACTATCATATGACTATTATTCTTGGAAATCTGCTTGATAATGCGCTTAATGCCTGTAAAAACCAGCTAAATGCCAAGATTAACGTATCCATACGTACTGCAGATGATAACTTCTCAATTCACGTTGCCAACACATATGTTATTACCTCTTCCGATAAGGCTCCGGAGGATTTTGAAAGTACTGATTTCATTCACGGATATGGTCTTAAAAATGTCAAAAACTCGGCTGAAACTTGTGGCGGTTTCTGTGTCATACAGCATGAGAATGACATATATTCCGTAACAGTTATCGTGCCTATGAGCAGCTAAACAGTATTTTTCACACGTAAACACAAATTATGGTATACTATCCATATCAAATCACTATGAGGAACAGGAAATGAATCTTAACCTAGCAATATGCGATGACGAAATAAAAGATATAGAACTTTTGAAAAAGCACATTTTACAATACACCATCGAAACCGACAATAATATTACGGTTTCCTCATATACATCAGCCAAAAAATTAATTTCAGAATATAATAATCATTCCTACAATGTCGTACTTTTGGACATTGAGATGCCTGATTTGAGTGGAATGGAGCTGGCAAAGCAGCTTAGAGATGTAGATGACGATCTGCTTATTGTTTTTACCACATTTTATCCTGAATATATGCAGGAAAGCTTTAATGTGCAGCCTTTCCAGTTTCTTACAAAGCCTATTGATTACACCTCTGTATCCCGGCTGTTCAGTAGTATTTTTAAAAAGTTTAACCGTCGTTCCGGAAATATTGTAGTAATTGATTCCGAGAGAGAAAAGAACTTTGTACCAATAAATGAAATACTTTTTATAACCTCCATGAAACAGAATAAGTCCCGCATCAGATACCAACTGACAAGCAATCAGTTAGTTTCAAGATCCACTTTATCTGATGTTGAAAAACAACTTACGCCATATGGATTTGTTTCTCCTTCAAGAGGTTATCTTGTCAATTTAAGATATATACGCACTATTACTTCCAAGTGCGTCATTTTAAAGAATGGTTTAGAAATTCCCATTAGCAGACGTCGTGCATCTGAATTACAGAAAACTTACGCAAAATATGTAGTTCAAATGTTGTAGATACACTTCTACAACACCTTTGAACCATTTGCCGTAAGCTTAAAGGTTGCACCTAGCACCTCTGCTGCGCCACGGCACATCATCATTCGACCCAGGAAAATTTCAAAATACTCATACATAGAGCAGATTTTCGTATCAATCTGCAGATTAAGCGCTATGACTTTTTTATCCATATTTATTTTAAGAGCTGCATCTGTTACTGCATAATTTACCCTGTCGTGTATATCAAAATTTTCTTTTGCCTTGTTCCTTACACGGTTTCTGCGCACATCGGTTTTATCTGCTATGATGAGTGCTGCTGAAATAGGATCCGTTGCCCCTCCGGTTGACTCATCATGATGTCCTATCGCAGACACAACCGTTATCCTATCCTTCAGACTCATATCTGTTTCTTTGAGTACCTCGTTTGCCAGTATTGCACCATATTCCGCATGACGGCTTCTGTTTACCACATTTCCGATATCATGCATAAATCCCGCGATTTTTACCATTTCAATATCAGATTCGCTGTAACCAAATTTCTTTAATATATATGCTGCTCTTTTGGCTACCATTGTGCAATGAGCTGCCGAATGGTCTGTAAAGCCCAATACTCCAAGGTTTTCATTCCCTTTCTTTAAACATTCACAGACCTCCTTATTCTTTTTTATCTCATCGTATGTCAAATTATTGCCTCCTGTTTTGTTACTTAATCATAAATTATAGTCTGCTTTTCATAAAAATATTCGTACATGTTTTGTAATCTTTATTTCTGCACTTATAAGCGTAACAAATAATTGAAACTATATTGAGGTGGCTGTGTAAAATTTGTGGGAAATTTTCTATTTACTATTGATATATTTTGCATTGACATATTTTGTTGCATATTTTCCTCCTTTATGCATATATTTGACTAAAAAATATGCAGATACCCAATAAGTATCTGCACATTTTCTAAGTAATATTATGCATTAAAGGGTCAAAAGGTATTTTACCCTATCGTATAATAATATACGCTGTATATGCCGCATACATTAGCAGCATGATGATACCCTCGCCTCTTTTTATCTCACGCTTTGTCCATGCCATAATCCACACGATGAGTGAAAATACCACAAGCACGATAATATCTATGATATTTTCCTGTATGAATGCTATCGGGCTGATGGCTGATGCAATTCCGAGCACCATGAGTATGTTGAAAATGCATGAGCCGACTGCATTTCCGAGTGCCATATCGACCTCATTTTTTCTGGCTGCGACTATTGATGTCACAAGCTCCGGAAGCGATGTTCCGATAGATACGATGGTCAGTCCGACAAGTGTCTGGCTCATTCCAAGGTCAATCGCTATGCGGCTTGCACTGTCTACTACGACATCTCCGCCTACTGCGATGCCGACAGCTCCGATCAGAATGAAAATCACTGCTTTTGGCATTGAGATGAGAGGTATCTCATCGACCTCCTCATCTGATGACTGCCTGTTCTGTTTTAATGTGTGTCTGATAAGGTAGAAAATATATCCTGCAAAGCAGCCGAGCAGTATTATCCCGTCCACTCTGCCGAGTGTCATGCCGATTGTTCCCATGACAAGAAGTAAAATGGCACATATCATCGAAAATGGGAAATCCCTTTTTAATGATGCTCCATCCACCACTATCGGTGTCATCAAAGCGCACACGCCGATTACTACCATAAGGTTAAATATGTTTGAGCCTGTCACGTTGCTGACTGCAAGCGTATTGTTGTGTGCTATGGATGCTGCCACACTGACCGCTGTTTCAGGAAGCGAAGTTCCCATCGCAACAATTGTCAGTCCAATGATAAGTGACGGCACCTTGAAGCGCTTTGCCACGCTTGAGCTGCCCTCCACGAACAGGTCTGCGCCCTTTACCAAAAACACAAAGCCCACTATGAGGCAGAGCAGCACCACTATAAACGGTGCATTATTGATGAAATTTTCCATGTTGAATCCTCCATTTTTTTATTTTTGTATTCTATATTATTTCATTTCTTATAGGATCTGAAATGTAATCCCAGCCACAGTTTCTGTCATATCATAACACGCTCATTAAAAGCTTATAAACCCCAGGTGCTCAAGCAATATCTTCACACCTATGAGTATGAGAATGATTCCTCCGGCTATCTCTGATTTCTTTTTATATTTATTGCCGAAAAAGTTTCCGACTATGACTCCGATGATTGAGAGCACGAAGGTTGTAAATCCGATGATTGCAATAGCCCAGTAGATGTTTAAGCTGTCATAGGTAAATGCAAACATGATTCCGACTGCAAGCGCATCGATGCTTGTCGCAATTGCAAGCAGAAGCATCTCTCCCTGATTGAGCGCCAGGTCTTTTTCCACGACCGCGTCATCATCCTTTTCCTTTACTGCCTCATAAACCATCTTTCCACCGATAAATCCCAGCAGAATGAATGCTATCCAGTGGTCAATGCTTGTGATGTACTTCTCAAACCGGATGCCCAGCATATAGCCGATAAACGGCATGAACGCCTGAAATCCTCCAAAATACAGACCGATTGTCAGCGCCTGCTTTCTGTTTACCTTTGTCATTCCAAGCCCCTTGCAGATGGATACTGCGAAGGCGTCCATTGACAAACCTACTCCTATAAGCAGGATTTCAATAAATAATACCATATTTTTCTCCCTTTTGCCTAGTGTGCGGCGATTAATTTCTCACGGATAAGCATATGAAAAAATGAGACCCTCGCATGCAGACACGAAACCTTATAAAGCTATAATTATATGGCTTATATAGCTTTATTGTGTGCTGCATACTTGAGTCTCATTCTTTAATGTTTGCCAGGTCTATTGACCGGTCTGTTGACAAACCACGTATATGTAATGATACGCGAACTACTCCCTCAGAGGTAGTGTGTATTTAATTAATCGCCTTTGCTTCTAAAAAAATATATCAAATGACATGGGCTGTGTCAATGTATTTTACCGCTAATCTTTGTACGGAATGGCTAACTTTTTAAAATAATCGTGGCTACCCGGAATAATTTTTTACAGAATAAATTTTTCAGAACAAATTATGCAGAATAAATTATTTTAGAATCACTGTTGACATGAAAAACAACATGTGATACATTTACTACGACAGACATAGTATGACACTCGTAGTATGTCACACGTAGTATCAATTAATTTTAACACGCCTGATGTACAACCTTTCATCTGTGTATCAGGTCTTATATTAATAAAATATGAACATCATGATGAAATAAAATACTTAAAACAGGAGGTGAACAATGGTCAATATAAGCAGCGATGTCATCCGCGGATACAACGATACCATCATACTCTACCTGCTCCTCGACAGACCTTCCTACGGCTACGAGATTTCAAAGCAGATAAGGCTAATATCCGAGGAAAAATACGTCATAAAAGAAACAACTCTCTACTCTGCATTTACCCGCCTTGAGAAAAACGGTTATATCACATCATTCTCTTCGAGCGACAATGCAAGCGGCAAAAGGCGGACCTACTATCAGATTACCAATTCCGGCAGAGAATATTACAGGATGAAATGCGAGGAATGGAAGCTGACACTTGATGTAGTAAGCAAATTTATACGATTTTAAAGGAGACATTTTATGGAAACTATAAAGAATTATCTGGAAAATATGTTTTCGCACCTCCCGAATACCCCCGAGGTGCAAAAAGCCAAATATGAGCTCTATCAGATGATGGAGGATAAATACAACGAATTAATATCCGAGGGCAAATCTGACAACGAAGCCATAGGCATAGTCATATCAGAGTTTGGAAATCTTGACGAGCTTGCTGACTCACTCGGTATCAAGAGCTTCGTGAATCCCAGTCAGGCAATGCCTGCTTCCAAAACACTCTCCCGCGAGACTGCTGTCGCATTCCTCAGGGATTCGGCAAAACAAGCATATCTCACAGCGTTTGGAGTGCTGCTTTGCATCCTCGCAAGCCTTGGACCGATATTCAGCGAATGCATTCCGCGTTCACTCGCTTCACCTGACGCATCTGATGCAATCGGCATTACCTTCCTGTTCCTGTGTGTCGCAGTGGCAGTCGGCTTCTTCATTTTTTCAGGCTCTATCTCATCCAAGTGGAGCTACCTGAAGCAAGAGCCTTACTGCATAGATTTTGAGACGGCAAACTGGGTCATCGAGCGAAAGGAAAGCTACCGCTCCACACATGCGATGCTTTTAACAGTGGGTATCATGCTCTGCATACTCTGCGCAGTGCCGGCAATCATAATCAGCTCACTGAACACCCAAAGCACCTTCGCAGACTCACTTTCAGGCGGACTCGTGCTCGTGTTTATAGCAATCGGTGTATTCATGATAGTATTCACAAACATGAAGAAATCAAGCTTTGACAAGCTTCTTTCCCTGAACGGAGCACAGACTATGGGCGGTAATTTTGCCAATTCACACGATGGCAAGGTGCACTATGAAAACCCTGTTGTGGCTGCAATCATGTCAGTCTACTGGTCAACTGTCACATGCATCTATCTATGCTGGAGCTTTATTACCTTTGACTGGGGTATCACATGGATTATCTGGCCAATAGCCGCAATCATCAATTCGCTGGTGGAAAATCTGCTCGGCGATAAACATGGAAATTAATGGAAACCAATACAGTCAAAAATGTGTGTAGCATATTTTGAATAATCACAAAACAAATTATGCAACAAGATAATTCAGAAATGGAGACAAGTCATGAAAAAGAATATATATCTAATAATAATTACAATAATTACAGTGGTCTGCATCATCGCCGGGAGTCTCTACCATATCGGGGGCTTTGCCCTAGGCCTGTTTGACAATCTGATTCCGCGCTCAGACAAGTCTCTCGGAAACGTATGCACAGAGGAGCTTTCAGTCGATGAATTTTCAAACCTGGTATTTGATACAACCATATCGAACATCAACGTGAAAATCGGTGACAGCTACATGGTCTCATACAAATGCAACAAGCGACTGGTTCCAAAGATTAAGAGCTCCGGCGATACCCTCACAATATCCCAAAGCAAAGGAGCCAACTACAGAAGAAACACCACGAGTGAAATCACTGTTACCATTCCTGAGGGCGCAGCATTGAACAAGCTCTCCCTTGATACCGGCGTAGGCGAGGTAAACCTTAATTCCCTGACCGCAGCCGATGCAGAATTTGACACCGGCATAGGCGATTTATATGTCACAGACTGCAGCTTCGCCACATGTGATGTGGATGGCGGAACCGGCAATCTTAGCTTTGAAAACTGTGCCTTTGACGAAATGGATATCGACGGCGGTACAGGTAACATCACTGTGACATCCTCACAGTCACTTGACGGTTACATGATGGACCTGGACTCAGGTACAGGCGATATCACAATCAACGGCAATGACTATGATGATGAGTATGAGGTAAATGAGCATGCCAAAAAGCACCTGGTTATCGACTCGGGGCTTGGGGATATTGTGGTGAAATATTAAATTAAACTTTTCACTTTTTATTGTCCATAAACTGCGGCTCCATATATCCGGTTCCTGACATGGACTTGTAGTAGCGGCTTGCTGCCTGCGTGCCGACACGCACCTCGCGGGCCTGCTTCTTTATGGACGCAAATTTCAGAGTCATGAGATCCTTGTTACGGGCCTCCTGACTCTGTATTTTTACGCTCTTGTCCGTGATACTGCGGATATGCTCCTGCATGGTGCGTATCTGCTCCTTGTAGTCCTCTTTGTGACCATTCAGTTCTTCCTTTGTACGTTCAAAAAGCTTCTCAAAGCCTGAGTCTAAATTATTGAGCTGGTCGATAAGCCTGCTCTTTGCCTCAACCACCTCGTCAAAGTCGTCAGGTGTAAGCTGTGGATCCTCGAGCTGGTTCTTCTGCTTGATATCAAGCTCTATTATCCGGTCGAGTACCTGCTCCTTTTTCTCCAGGCTTTGTATCATTATATCTATGTATGTCTGTTCCATGGTGTTCTCCCTGTATTTCCAATTGTTTTAACTATAAGCATCTCTATAATAGCACAAAACGCACAAACAAACTAGCTTCATGCTGCTGTCTCTGCGTTTTGTTTAAGTTAAAAACTCTCTATAATCCCTGTCGGTGATTTATGATACATTTATCTATGACACATGCAGCTTATTTCCGTTGCATGTGGCCTGCATGACCTCTTTCCACGCGTCACGCATAGTGCGCAGGTGCTCAAGCACCTCCTCAAGAATCTCCTTGTCCTTCTTTATGTTTGCCTCGACAAGGCGTCTGTGAAGATAAGTATATACATTGTTAAAATCCTTTGATACCGGATATTTGTCATCAAGTGTGGACTGGAACTCCTCTATGATACGCTCAACCTTGCGGATATTTGTATGAGCCTGCTGGATATCCTCCTTCTCCACTGCCATAATAGCGATATTGCAAAATTTGATTGCACCATCATACAGCATGAGTGTAAGCTCTGCCGGTGATGCAGTCATGATTTTGTTGTTTGCATATGCTGCGTATGCTTTATTTTGTAACATAATATACCCTCCCTGGTATCTTTTTATGAGAAGTAGCTGCTAATTGAGCTCTGTGTGCTGTTGAGCTTGGTCATAGCTAACTCCATCTGAGTAAACTTGTTGTAGTAGTAATCCTCACGATCTGAGATTTTTTTCTCCCATTCCTTAATAGTCTTGGTGTAGTTAGTGTACTCTGTCTTCATCTGCTTGTCATTGTAGATGGTAAATGCTGAGCTCAAATCCGTAGACTTCATCTTGTCACCGATTGCACTATACAGATTAGTTGAAAGCTGCTGCATAAACTGCATTACCGTATCCGGATCATCGTTTATAGCTGCCATGAGCTTATCTGTCTTGCCGGATGTATTGGCGTCATCCTCATCACCATCAATGTGATATGCATTCTGCTCATTCTCCGCTGCATTCAAAAATCCAAGTGTACTGATTCCAAAGCTTGAGAGCGAGTACTTCTTGCCACCTATCTCAACTGATGACATCATGGCTGTCTGCATTGCTGTCATTACGCTGCCAAGTGTAGAATCCCTGCGAAGCAGAGAGTCCTTAATCTTTGTCTCCCACTTCTCAATCTCTTTATCAGACATCTGATCCTTCTCATCATCCGTGAGTGGCTCGTAGCTTCCTGCTGAATCAGCATTGTATAGCTTCGTCATCTCGTTGATGATGTTGTTGTACTCTGTCAGGAAATCCTTTACCTTATCATATACACCCTGTGTATCTGTGCTTGTTGTAATGCTTATAGCACTGTCACCGGTCTCAGCAAGTGCCTCGATTGTCAGTCCATTGATTGAATAGCTGTTGCTGTCACCTGTATATTTTACACCGTTCAGCTCAATCTCCGAATCCTGTCCTGCGACCTTCTTCACCTGTGAATTGAAAAGTGCCTTATTCTGAAGCGTGTATGCAGTGTTTACCCTGTCGAGCAGGTCGTTTAGCGCCTGTGTATACTCAGACGAATCCTTCTGCTTTGAGGCAAGCTCCTTTACAATATTGCTATCTGCTGCTTTTTTTGTGTTGGCCTCTGCGGCCTCCTCCAAAGCGTTTGCTTTATTTACAAAGCCGTCAGTCTCGTTTCCGTTTCCTGCTAAAAGCTGCTCTACGGCTTCCTTTCCATTGCCTGCATAAGCATTCTGAATAGCCTTGGTGAGGCTTGCAACCGAGTACTTGTCATCGCTTCCTAGCACTTCGTCCTTTGAATTCTCAAATGCCTGAACTGACGCAAGAGCCTCATCGTATGAGCTTTTAGTCTTTTCATCCATTGACTTGATGATTGTGTCATACGCTTCTGAAGCTGACTCTATGCCAGTCTTGTTTACGGCATCTGCCGCAATAGTGTACTCGGTCTTTTGTGAAACAGTGATGGAATCAGTTTTATCAGCTGTGCCATCTTCCTTTTGCAGATAGTACTTGCCGTCTGCCTCGTCCTTTTTGTAAGTCTTATCACCGACTTTCAGTGTTGTATCATCGACTACTGTAGGTACTGCTTCAAGCTCCTTGCCATCAGCGTCCGTATAAGCTGTCCTCGTAGATTCTGTCACATCATAGTACGATGTGGTATCCTTGTCCTTATCAGCAACGGCTGCAATATAGTGGCTATTGTTGTCGCTGTCAATATACTTATAGAGAGTATTTCCATTTGTATCGGTCAGTGTGGTCTTTGTATATGTATCATAGCTGTCACCATTCTTTGAAATCACTGCGCCATCACGAGATGAGCCAAGCTTCTCAAGCAGCTTCAGCTTATCACTATCTCCTGCATTGTTTGCATCCAGCTTCTCATAAATGCCCTGAAGTGTGGCATATGAATAGCCATAATTTACAGCATTCATAAGATTTTTGCTCTGCGCATTCATCTTCGCCGCATCTGTTGTCAGATTATTGTAGTTTGTAACAGCTGCCTCGATTTTGGCTCTGGTCTCATCGTCTGAAACTCCATGTAAAGTTGCATACTCATCATATGGATTGGATGAATAAGTACCGGTAGTGGTCTTTTCACCACCATATGCTATTCCCAGGCTATAAAGTGCTGATGCTCCATCTATATTGCTGCCGGTTATGGTAAAATCGTTTGCCACGCCTGTCTTTTTTGAGCTGATATAAAATCTCTTGTAGCTTGAATCGTAGTTTGCATCAAGCCCCGCATTCCTGAGTTCCTTTACCACGTCGTTCATGGTTGATGATGCGCTGAGAGTGATGGACTTGGTCTCGTCCCCCATCTTTACCTCAAGCTTGGCATCACCGCCTGTGTAACCGAGCTGTGCAAGTGTAGTCTTCTCACTGTCTGCCTTAATTTCTGCTCCGGTCATATATCCGGCCTTTGCCATCTGCTTGATTTTCAGCGACTGTGTGCCGCTTGGTGCACCGGAGCCTGCCTTTACTGTGGCCTTGGTAGTATCCGAAACTGATGTCTTCTTTAAGTTGTATGCTGTAGAAAATCGCAGATTGGAAATATTGCTGTACAAGCTGTACACCTTGGTATTAAGGGATTTCCACGCATCCTGTGTCCACTCAAGCTTAGTCTGCGCCTTCTGATATTTCTCTTTTCTGGTGGTATATGACGATACCATTGCCTTTACAATAGAATCTGTATCCAGACCTGATGTCATTCCCGATAATCTGATTGCCATGGTGTCCTCCTATCTCTTCTCATCTACCATGAGTCCTGCCATCTCCCAGACCTTCGCTATCATGTCGAGCGTCTTCTCCGGCGGAAACTCCTTGATGACTTCCTTTGTCTTCTTATCAACTATCTTTATTGTCACGCGGTTAGTCTTCTCATGGATGCCGAACACTGCCTCCGACTGGTCAGCCAACGCGCTCTTGTTGATATCATCCACAGCCTTTTTAAGCTGCATATTCTTCTCATTCTGCTTTTGTGCGGCAAGCTGTGCCTGTCCCTGCGCTCCGGCATCACCGGCTGAATCACCGCTTGTTTCCTTAGTATTCATCGCCTGAATATTCCTTGCGATGCTGTCAGACACGACCTGATTGTCCGCACTGGACACCTCTGTCCTTCCCTGTGCCTGTTCCTTTATCTGTGCAGTTGATGTACTTCCCTGATAGACCATTCCTGCACCTTTGATTGCCTCTATTGCCATCTCTAACACCTCCGTGTGAAAATATGTTGCAATTGACTGTTGTTCTTACCCTATTCTAAGGAATATATCGGATGAATTGCGGGAAAGTTTATAGTAAATTTTCAGCCAAAGAAGTTTTTGGTATAAAAAACAACGGCTATTAAAATGTATCAATAGCCGTTGTTAAATTTCTACAATAAATTAATCATCCAAAACTTTATTGTATATGAGTACTATTCACTTTTTACTGGAATTTTAAAAGCTTTTTTCCCATAGGATGAAGCATAAATTCTTACACCATTGCGAGTAATCCATGGTCTATAGATATACTCTATATCTTCTTCTGCTTTTTTGTTTGTAGAATTTTTCATACAGATCTCTCCTTTCTCAATATAATAAATATTGAAAAAAGTGGAACTATCTGATATAATATCTTTGCTTTTGATCAGTGGATGATTATATTCCACTTTTTCATGAAGGAATAAGGATTAGGCCCCTTATTCCTTCTTTATATGTAATGGCATAATGCCTATACATCAATTCCATATTGTCTTGATAGCATAAGCTTAAGCATATCAAAGACATACTGAACATCATCTTTTTCTACACTTCTCGGCATGTTCAAAACTGCTTTTCTTCCATCTATAAATGGAATAGGAAGCTGTACAATAGATTCTTCTATAAACTTTTCTTTGTTATCAGATAGTGTTGGCTCATTCAACGATACTGTTGTTAATTTGTCAGTATCCGTAGTATCATAAGTATCATCTTCCTGACTGTTATCATTATTTTGTTTAAATTCCAAAACTTTACCTATCGCATCTTCATATAAAGCTATACGTGTCTGCATTCCACGTCGTCCCATGTAAAAGTTGCCAAGCCCTGCAGCATCACATATTTTAAGCAAGCACACAGCTCGATCTTTTAAAGTAGTATCCGCATCATTTTCCATACCATATTTAGAATTATCATGCCAATACGTAGCAACACTTATATTTGTCAAACAATCAAACGCATTATTGTATGCCCACTCCATAACTCCATAATATGCTTCGTTACTGCGTATTATCTCGATATAGATTTTATTCCGTTCCTCCTGAGTTGCTGCCTGAGCTAAACGTCTGCCTCTTTCCGTAATTTTAAGCTTATTTTCATCACGATCTACAAGATTCCATACAACGTATGCACTAATTTTTCTATGATCAACAAGCTTTTTATCTATTGCAGCCTTGATATCCTCAATAGTTGCCCCACTAACCTTGTTATTCAAATATCTAACTATTTTCTCCGCATCTTCAGGTGCCGCTAAAATTGGAAGTTGCATATTCATTTCCTCCTATAGAGTTACATATTCATTACTTTTTTATTATAACTAAACCTCAGTGTATTGTCAACGCTCTTTAATTAAATATTACATTTTTATTTTCTTCCTTTGCAAAAAAGTACCATTATATATGTTTTTCCTTATATTTAACGGTATTATAGCATTTTTTAATGGCGTATTATTTTTTTAAAATAATCTTAAATCAGTACTTTGGGGTCTGATTTTTCTTTAACAGGTTTGTTTCGTCCTACTGTTTTAAAGCGTTTTATTCTTTATCAGATAATTAAAAACGTATCTTATATCTCCCACAAACAATCTTTGAAATCATCATATCCACAAAAACTATTGCATAACTAAATATGGGTCTAGCAAATCTGCCAGACCCAAAAAAACTATAATTTTCCTTTTTCTGCTTTATACTTCTTCTATATATTGAAAAGACTGGGGCGCATTGGTTATACCATAATCTTTCAATTCCCTAGGCACCTTATATTTTATAACATTTTTTAACTTATATGCAACTGCCTGTTCCCTGTCTTCATAATATTGATCAAAAAAAGATTTATCAATACCGGATTTCTTTTCCGTCTTTTTCCAAATTATTTCAGGATTATCAATCAACACAGCCTCTACTTCTGCTTCACCAACTACTCTCATTATTGGATTTGTAGAATAAATCAGTATTTTGTCCACATGTCTTTTACATGCCTTTTTTCTAAACTCATATCTCTTGGTTCCATTCATTATATTTTGAACATGATTGGGATTAATTGATAATAATATTGCACACATTATTTTCACTCCATTTCATTTTTCTACAGAATATATTATACTTCAACTAATACATCATCGCAAGCATTTTTCGAACATTCATTCTATTCTGATAATATTTTAGCAACTTCTCCTTTTTGAGCAATTTTTCTAAACTGATTATTCGTCAATTCAAAAAAGCCCCAATATTGATTACGCTCCAATCCAATTTCTTCTATTAAATCATGACGAACTATTCTCTTTTTCAAAGCAGCATTATAAGTCATTTTAATAGCTTTACAACCACCTCTATTGTACCAATGATGTAAATCGTTCTTGTCAAAAACACTGTATTTACATGCATATTCATAAAAATCATCAAAACAACCAAACTCGTCCTGTCTTTTCACACTTTCCACAACGCAAACAGACGTTGCAACAGCAGAATATTCTGCATGCTTTCCATCTTCAGCAGTTCTATAAAGAACTACAACATCACCATATTTCAATTTTTCTACCTGTTCCATCGCACATACATATATTTTATGAATGGAATTTGTATACGATACATCCGTTATTATATTCTTATTTTCTGTTGTTAAGATAGAATCGGGAAACATAATAGAGTGATATTTGGGATAAATGCTCAATAAATACTTTTTGGCTATACTAATATCAACAAACGGAAAATCTCTATTTATATCACCAGTAATTCTCTTCATCTGTTTTAAATATACATTTTCTTTATATATGCCACTCCCCTTTACTCCGTAAAATTCAAACCCAAACTGTTGAACTAAATCTATAAGAGAACAATGTTTTTCATAAATAGTAACATAACACACATCCACATTTTCACTTGTAGCATAATCCATAATAACTTTGATGAATTGTTCTCCCATCTTAGTTCCATGAGCCTCAATTTTAAAAGTCCCCACTTTTAAAATTTTATTCGCGCAAATGACAGGTTCAACATCATCCACAAGTTTCTCTTCCACTTTTAAATATAAAAAACCAATTATCTTATCATTTTCATATTGCACAAACGCATCTTGATGGCTTTTTCTTCTAAACCAGTCATCAAAACCTGGGTAATCATCTCTCAGCGATTGAAAAAATGAATCCTGCAAGTCAATTTCTGCAAATGTTTTATGAACTATATTATTCATCAAAACCCCCTATCTAGCAAAATTTTCAAGCTGTTTCCCTGTACATTCATGTGAACTTCACACATAAATTTTGCCTCAAATTTAGCAGTTCCTACCAAAATATTAATTTTTAACTATACCAACCCAAACCTTTATTTTCTTTCCTGCAATGATCTGTATCTATCCAAAAGTTCATAATTCTTCTAATGCCTACTATGCGAACACTATGAAAGTAAATCAAACGCCCACTATATCTGGTAATGGTGATTTTGTTGTAAACAATTGAATTTTGTCAATACTAAAAAAATCCCCATCATCAGATATAACATTAATAAACTGATCTTTCTTACAATTTTCTAAAATTAAGTAATCAAATACATCACATCTATGATTAACTAAATTATTAGTAAATTTTTCGATTGAAGAGATTTCGAATGGGAAATTTATTATATTACATGTAGACTTAGCATTTGACAGAGTCACTTTCATTATTTGCATAAGCTTATCTCTTTCTTCCGCCACTCTCCTATAATCCTTGTGTGTAAAATATTTTCTTGTATCATCTGCATTTTTAAATATTTCATATTCATTTTTTTCGACAACATTGAGTAATTCTGTCAAATTGTAAACTGAAGTATATAGTGGATTTCCTGAAGAGACCAATGCATCTACAAAATCGTAATATGGTCTAGCCTGCCTAGTTAAGTTTTCAGCAAACCTTGGATATGTATACCAATATAAAACATTAGTATCAAGAAAAAACTTCTTATTCGTATCAAAACAGGTATAGCTTGTTATATCTTTCACTATAATATTTTCCATAATCAATTATCCTTTTTAGGTACATTAGAGTTAATAATAGTCGATATTTTACTAGAATACTCTGGATTTTTTGAAAGGAGCATTGCATTATCAAAAGAGGCATCATACGCTTCCCTTCCAGTATCTGAAATGTTTCTAATATCTATATTTTTTATATTATCAAAGCCATATTTCAAAGCTAATTTTGCAAAACTATAGTTAAAAAAAGGTGACGCAAATCTAGTTATACCATCAAAATCAACACAAAACTTTTCATGCTTTTCAATTAATGGTTCCATTAAAGAAGCAAATTGTTCACCCGCCATCTTGCTTGCCGCCTGTTTAGAAAAATCAGATATTTTAATTGTGTACATAAATTTCTCCTATTTTTATTTTGAATTTTAAATTGTTTAACTTTTTATAATAAAACTAATAATTGTACCCTCTATCGGATATTGTAATGTATGAAATATCTCTTTATTATTATAAATATAACATATATCATTACAAATTATACTTAACTCACCATTATTTCGTTTAATAAATTCCAAAAATTCTGGAAGTCCTACACCTCTCGGAATACAATCGTCCAGCTGTTTGGTAGAATTATTAATCTCGAAAGACCATTTGATAGCTTCTTTCGAAGAGAAAGAAGGATTTATTTTCCGCTTTACAGATGTATCAATTCCAATTCCCGTATCATATACTGAAAATGCCAACTCCTGTCTTTTCGGAAACCAATGACCGCATCCATATATGCCATGTTTTGCATGAGAATGTTCTACTGCATTAGATAATATCTCGTACAAATTCTTAAATAATTGTTGATCAACATTAGATTCCAGTTCAACCGGTGAATGAATTAATATTTTATTTGTATAATCAATTATCGCATCGTCATTCATATCAATTGAAGTAAATGGTATAACATTTTTATTATTTGCCGAATATGGTTTTTGTTGCATAAAATCACCTTGCATAAAATCATATAAACCAGAATCATATATATAAGTATACAGCTTAGAAGGATTTTTAACTCTAAACACCACAATTTTACTATCACTATGCGCTATTACCCCAAGAGCCCCTATAAATGATGTAAACAAAGCATGACTAAAAATACAATTCTGAAAATCTAAAACTATTCTATCTTCTTTACAATTAATAATTGTATTTTGTATTTCTGAAAGAATTTTAATTGTTTTATATGAATCTGGTAAAACCCGAGGCATTTCAATTATTTTTTCCATATTTTATCACCATACCAATAACTTAACTTCATATATTAAAATTCATTACGTATAGTATAGCTGATAGGTGTATAAAAAACAATTATCTAAATAAAAAATTTAGCAAATAAATAATCCGCTATACTTATCTCTGGTATAGCGGATTGCCTCTCACAAATATCTTAATTAAAATTAACGGCTTACTTGGTACTAGTTTTCCAAACTCTCTCCAACCACCCTGCACCGCTTCCTGCAAAAAGCAATGCCATAGGCTAAAATATCACACCGGCCCTCATCTCGCAGAGCCTCATCATAGCGCTTATTCTTAATCTGTGCCATCGCAGCCTCGCACGCTGCGTCAAGGTCCTTCATCTCCTTAGCATACTTCACCTCTATAACGATTCCGGCGTCCGGGTCCTCAGGCTCAATCAAAATATCACTAAAGCCATCTCCCGACTCACGATTGGACTTAATCAGCCAGTCCGGATTGCTTCCGCGAAGCAGACCGAGAAGTAAGCCATGATAGAAATTCTCCTTCATAGCATCAGGCGCCTTGGTATCGAGTATGCTAATCATGCGGCTCATCACGATATTAAGCTGCCTGGCAATCTGTTTCTCATCCTTATCTAAAATTGCCTTTGATAAAAGCTTCATAGTATCATCATCATTTGCAACAACAGCCTTGAACCACTCCTGAATTTGGAGAATAAATACCTCACGCACCTCTTTATTAGGAATCACAAGCTTATAGGCATAGCTCTCACTATCAGGCACCTTGGCCTCTCCGATTTGGGTGAGATAGCCTGTGGTAAAGAGTACACTCCACAGATTGTCAATAGTATTGTCAATCTCATCATAAGTCAGGTCAAGACGAAGCTGCTTCTCCACAAATCCACCTGCCACGAGCTTTTCAATCTCATCCCTTGTGGTCTGGTCAGCCTTGTCCACGAAGCGCTTCACCATGTCGTTGCCACTGCTGTTAATCCAGAATGCACTTGTTCTGGCTGCCGGATCTGAAACAAGCTTCTTAGCAAAATTTATCACATCCCACGGACAATAAATATCCGCATTACCAAAATGATAGCCATCATACCATTCCTTTGCATCATGATATCTCTCGCTCCTGTCATAGTCTGAAAGAAGCTTCATGACCTCATCATCAGTGAATCCAAACTGCTCATCATGGTCGATATCCACAATAGAATTGATTTCAAAATTATTGAGCCCTGTAAAAATGCTCTCCTTTGACACACGAAGACAGCCTGTGAGCACCGCAAACTGTAAAAACTCATTGGTCTTGAGCGCCTGCCCGAAAAGGCCCCTGATGAGAGAAACCATCTCTTTGTAGTAGCCATTCTGAAAAGCTTTATCGAGTGGCACATCATACTCATCTATGAGGATAACTACCTTCTGACCATAGTGCTTATACAACATCTGTGAAAGAAGCTGTAATGACGATATAAGCTTATCTTTACTGAAAACAAAACTGCCGTCCTCAATAATAGTCAATCCCTTATACTGTTCTCTCTCAAGCATCGTAAGCTTATCACTGTCAGCCAGAAAAGAGACTCTGCTTATTTCTTTGCCAATAACTCTTACAAGAGCATCAAAAGCTTCGTCATACGTCAATCCCTCCACACCCTTGAATGAAAGAAATATGACAGGATACTTCCCCATATGCTCATCACAAAGTACTTTGTTGCCGGAAATATATAAGCCGTCAAACAAAGTCTTATCTGTGCCTATCTCAAAGAAGCTTTTTAGCATGCTCATATTGAGTGTCTTACCGAAACGCCTAGGGCGGGTAAAAAGAGTCACCTCACTCCAGTTTAATAATAGCTGCTCTATAAGCCTTGTCTTGTCCACATAATAAAAATCCGATTCGCGCAGTTTCCTAAAATCATCAATTCCAACCGGTAACTTCAAAGTATTTGCCATAAAAGCCTCCAAAAAATAATCCGCTATACTTAACTCTAGTATAGCGGATTGCCATGCAAAATACAATTTAATTTATTCCACAATCATACCCATTTTAAAAGATTCAATAGCTAATTCCAATACCTGCGGATTACATTCTCTATATAATAATTTAATAGTGTCAGGCACCAATATTCCCAGCTTTTGGGAAGTACATAATCATCGGCACCTTGAATCTGTGCTTCAGTCATACACTAAAAATATTTTTTTGTTCTATAAGTTATATTGACATATCTGTTTTGGTTATTGTATATTTCATATTTCTCCAATCAACCTATTACTGCCAATAATTCAGCTTTATTTTCTCCCAATTCACAAAACAATTCGCGCACTTCATCTTTAGAAGCATTACCATAATATCCATTTATTTTATTTTTAATAACACCATTTTCTAGACAGCACTTAATTTCATTTTCTAAATTATCAATCGTAACCCAATGACATATATCTCTAATATTTCCGATTTCTAATCTATATGGTTCAACTGACTTTTCGCCTCTATACAAAATAACTCGCCATTCATTTTGCCATGAAAATTTATCCATTTTATCAAAACAGGTCCTGTTATTTAATATAGAACTAGAATAATCCCTCAAATTTATCATATCGTCCATTTTTACAGTCATAGAATATCCATCTCTAGCTGATTTTCCATTCAGTTTAGGCTTTCTATATTTCACAGGTCCACATATAAACTTATAGTTTTCTCGCTTTACCGCTTTTTCTATCTTGCTGATCAATTCTTCCGGTTTATCTATTACTACAACATATTCTCCAAAATTATTCATTCTCTCGGATATTTGATAAATATAATTCCTTAATCCCCATTGCATATATTCTTCATACATCAATCTGTAAAAGCATAATGTATTAGCATAGCCAAATCCCTTAGCCCGTAAACTAATATCTGTCATTAATGCACTTTTAAAATTTTCGTCCATTTTCAGCTTATCAGCACTTAAATTACATACAACTCCTTCAAATAAATCCGCCTGTCCTTCAGATAAAATATGTTCCGACATATCAATCTTATCCGGAAATGGAATCCCATTTGCCTCAGCATATCTTCTTTTCTTAGCCAACTCGAGATAATATTCATTCCAAAAATAGTTTAAAGTATTCATATATAATGAGCCGTTCAAAAAGTCCTTTAAATACTTCTTTTTATTGCTCTTATCAGCGCTAGATATAAACTTTAACAAAATATAATTTTCTTCCATAATCTATTCTCCTCACAAATGACATTATACGCGCCGAATAATACCTATTTCTCAGCTTTCCCCCAGTTTTTCACATTGCCGGTAATGTCTATCAAAAATGACTCTCCCGTAATCACATTATTAACGATTGCTCTTGCCATATTCATCATGCTAATATGTTGCGTATCATAGCTAAATTCAACATCATATGTAAATTCAATTTTGTCAATTTTAATATACTCATCTTCATATTCAAGATAAGCATTGTCAAATTCAAAAAGATAGCGCCTATCTCTTCCTTCTTCATCACTTGGTAATTTATCAATTAACTGTTTTACGGTAATTCTATCCTCATTAGTTAACCCTTTATTCTTAACAATATATGTTTGATCCGATTTTTCTTTAAAGCTTGCAATTTTCTGTTTTATTTCGTTTTCTTCAGTCCATTCTTTATTTACATATATATGCGGTCTAACATTTACAACAAATCTAAAAGTGTAATTAATATGGATATCCTTTATATATCCTCTCCAATCACTTTCCAATGGTTCTCGAATCTGCACCAGCTGTATTCCATATGTTTTTGCTACCTTTTGTGCTCCTGATTGAAATCCATTCCTTGCAGCAAATATACCGTGTATATCCCCTATATCTAACAATGTTGCTCGAAAAGCTTCTATTTTCTCAGCTGTCACCGGATTTTTATAATCTTTACATTCTACAGCTACACGATATGTTACTGTACCACATGTAAATTGCCAGTACACATCAATCTGATGTTCTCTACTAACACCCTCAATTTTCACATCATGTTGAACCACAACATCTTTCAACCCATCTGCACAATTTAATATTTTGTATATATCTTGAACAAATAGTTCGTACTCTTCTCCATTTTTTTGCATATTCATTTCCTGTGTACTACTTTTCAAATTATTATTGATTATCGTATTTTGATTTAAGTATAGCACAAATACCATTCCCTGTCTTTAATGATTTTTTCTACTCCACACCATTCCAATCTTATCCAAACAAACAATTGTTTCGTAAGTAAGTAATCATCGGTACCTTGTATTTTAATAAATTCCGCCCATCGTGCGGCACATTTATTACCTACTTACGTTAGGTTTAAAAATTTCTGGAAGTTCACATTTTTACTATTTGACATGTAGCGGTATGACCAAAATCAATGTACGATATAACTTTAGTAATTAAATTCAAAGCAAAGGAGATCATTATGGATAACTTAGAAACGCTTGTTGAGAACTATCTGGAATACTGCAGTACGCAGAAATGTTTAGACCAAAAGACACTGAAGGCATACAGAATTGACTTACGACAATTCTCTGAACAGACATTTCCACACGAGGTTATAGAAATCACATCCAAAACACTTGAAGACTACATTGCAAAGCTTCACCAACAATATGAGCCTAAGACAGTAAAGAGAAAAATAGCCTCACTAAAAGCTCTTTTTCATCATCTTGAGTACAAAGAGATAATTAACCGGAATCCTTTCAACAAAATACAAGTGCGCTTTCGTGAACCTGTCATATTGCCAAAAACAATACCTCTACACACTGTTGAAGAATTTTTAACTACTATTTATGCGCAACGCAACAATGCCAAAACTGATTATCAGAAAAGAAATGCTCTAAGAGATGCTGCAGTTGCAGAGCTCCTATTTGCCACCGGCATGAGAATTTCTGAACTTTGCACACTGAAAAGTGAAGATGTAAATCTTTACGACGGAACCATTCTCATATATGGCAAAGGAGATAAGGAAAGGCGTATCCAGATTGGAAACGATGCAGTTATTAGCATCTTAGAAGAATATAAAACCGATTTCAAAACAGAAATCAAGAGCTGCAATCATTTTTTTGCAAATCAATCTGGCAAAGCGTTATCCGATCAGTCAGTCCGCAGAATGATAAATAAATATGCCTCTCTTGCCGGTATCGATTTACATATCACACCGCATATGTTTCGACATACTTTTGCCACCAGCTTATTAGAGGCGGACGTTGATATTCGTTATATTCAAGAAATGCTGGGACACAGTTCTATCAATGTTACAGAAATATATACCCATGTAGCTATAGCAAAACAAAGAGACATTTTAACCACCAAACATCCTCGAAAAGATTTTCATATATAATTCTCTTCTACAATCCATCGTTTTCATGATGGATTGTTCTTATTTTAATGGATAATTAGAAGTTATCCGTTATTATGGTATAGTTACCATATTTTATTCATTTGGGAGACAATTATATGGACGAAACATATAAATACGACGTGGCATTGTCATTTGCCGGAGAAGATCGAAAATATGTAGAAGAAGTTGCATTGTTTTTAAAAAAGAAAAACATTGCTGTTTTTTATGATTACTTTGAAGAAGAAGCTCTTTGGGGAAAAAACCTAATTTCATATTTAGAAGAAATTTATACCAACAAATCAAAATACTGCGTAGTTTTTATATCTCAATATTATGTTCAAAAAGAATGGACCTGCTATGAGAGCGCAGCCGCAATGGTTCGTTTATTAAATAGTAATATGAAGCAGAAAGAATATTTACTTCCTGTCAAATTTGATGAAACAAAAGTATCTGGGGTTTTAAGTACAATTGGGTTTATAGATGGCAAAAAAAAGACCCCGGATGAATTAGGTAATTTAATAATTAAAAAATTACATACCAGCGATTTAAAAAATAGTGAATTAATGTCTATTGAATTATTTAAAAATAACTTAATCACAGTTCTTAGCAAAGATTTTCCTCCTTATTGGGTTATTAACTGCGAAGAAACGGAACAAAATATACGATTTCAATATACATATCATGATTTTCTTTATTATTTGGAGTTTGTTTTTCAAATGGAAGAAAAAGTTCTGTTGCTAAATGGGGGATATACGGATTTATTTTTTGATACTCATACATTTATACCTTCTGCTAAGATTACACTTAATTTTGAGAATGAACTTATTTCCAATGGACAAATAGTAAATTTTGATTTTTTTGATGATATGAATACATATATTTTGCCTATATCGGAAATAAGTGGACAAATCAAAAAGGAACTGCTAAAAAAGGGAGGACTTTAAATGATTCCTTATGAAAAGCAATTAGAACAATTTTCTCAAGGGAATAAGAATTCTCTGACGTTCATAGTAGGAGATAAAGGCTTAGGGAAATCATACTTTATACATAAGTACTATAAAGATAAAAAAAATATATTATATATTAAGGACCAACTATTTAAATCATATTTTTTAGAACCTATTATAACTGCAATATCACAATTTGATTATTCTTTCAAAATAAAACATGATGATTTAAATATGCCCCATACAATTCGTAAGATACTTCTTGACATCTGCAGAAAAAAAAACGTTGTCATATGTTTTGAAAGTTTTAACTCTTATTCGGAAGATTTGGCTGAATTTTGTGTAAGTTTTTTACAGGCATATCTGGATTGTGATAATAACAAAGCTTTTATATTAATTGAACTTGACAGCGATATAAATAGTCCTGAGGATATTTGGTCCCAAAAAC
>ENA-UONW01001121-UONW01001121.1-human-gut-metagenome-genome-assembly--contig:-CS52-NODE-1121-length-34701-cov-22.309329_pt1 | contig 34701 bp, 27 predicted proteins | sample MGYA00242463_ERZ724010 | MGnify/ENA metagenome assembly ERZ724010 | reverse complement strand
AGATTGAGAAGAAATGGACACAGCCTATTCATAACTGGGGATTGATTATGAATCAGTTTATACTCATTTTTGAAAACAGAATCCAGATATAAGAAGTAACTTATAACTGAATCCTGTTTACATTTACACAAAATATTTTGTTGTACCTTTGCTAAACTTGGCCTTTAGATATACTCTCTGCAGCAGCATCAAGCAAATCTTTAAAATATTGCCAAACTGTTCTCCCGTCTGACATATTATAATTAACAACATCAGCTACAATCGCATTCGTAACTTGGCTACCTTTAAGTCTTGTAGCCAAGGAATTCAAAGGTCCTTGAGTCGAAACTGAAATGTGAGCTGCAGCATTTCTAATCGTTTTCAGATCCTTCAAATCTGACATTACTGATGATACACCAGTTTTTATCGGATTATCAGGATTAAAATAAAGAGTTGATAACTGTACTATCTTATCAGGGTTAGTCCAATCAAAATACGTATTTGTTCCAATCAGAAGTCTAGATGCATGTTTTTCATCTCTAGCTCTCACACAACAAGGAACTTGATTACCTTGTGTATCTAATTCTCCCATTAAATATGAACAACTGATATTTTCAAGAAAACCTTCCCATGCTATAGAAAAACGAACTACAGCAGCAGCTATCACAAACTGTCTATATGCTTCTGTATGTATATAAACACCTGCAGGATTTTGTTGATGTGCCTCTAATATGTATGATTCGATGTTTTGAACAGAATTTCGATATTTTTGGAGACATTCTGAAGTTGTCATAGATTGTATTGAATAATTAGGTTAACTATATAATTGGTTCTTATTAATCTTCTACTAGCATCTGTAGTTGCTCTGTGGCAAGCACTTATAAACTCATAATCAGCATCAGTCAAATTTTCTGTTCCTTCTTCTGTTTGATATACTTCCTCTACTCTATCTAAAGCACGTGAAATTCTAGCAATATGAGTCTCATTTTTAGGATCAATAACAAAATCAACAGAATCTAAATTAGGAAGGCCATACTGAATATGATATAAAGAAGTAAATAATGAATAGAAGAAATGGATACGTCTATATTCAGTAGTTTTTAAGCCATCAGGGAAGATAATATTAATTAAGGATATAATACTATTGAACTTCTCATGGAGCTCTTCATCATTTATATCGAAGTCTTTCTCATATTTGTCATAGAAAAATTTTATTTTTTTCTTTTCCTTAATACCTTCAATCATTGCAATGAATAAATCGGCAGTAAGACTTACATCCTCCATTCGTAAACATTTCTGTTCTGAAATAATACAATTTTCAGTCCAGAATTGAAAATATTCCTTAGATACAGAATCAACTAATAATTTAAATGTGCTAAAATGGTTAGCATTAATCTTTTCTTGTTCATTTAACACAACTGCATAAGAATTCAATCTACTAAAAACATCAAGCACCTGAGGGTCAGGCATGTTTACCAATAAGTCACAAGATATTTCATATCCTAAAATAGCTGATTGAATATCAGGATCAACCTCCCTGAGTTGTGAAAAGTATAATCCACCGTACTGAGAATTATGTTTCTTAGAAATCTTAAAACCATCATTTATAAAAGACAATATAGTACGTAATCTTTGCTGACCATCGACAACCTCACGTACAGATTTACGAGTTAAAGCATTTATTTTTTGTCTAATAAATACTTTTGGTATAGGAAATCCCCTTATAATAGTATCCATTAGAAATGAACGAGCATTATCATTCCACACACTCCTACGCTGAAACTTTGGATTGAGTTCTAACTGATTATTTTGATGCCACTCCAAAAAATCATTAATACTATAAGTACGACTATCGTAATTTTTCATTTGAATAAAATTTTAAATGTTTCTATTTTAGATTATCTAATATGTTTATCATATTTCTTTTTTCTTTATTCATGATGGGTAGTGTTTCAAAAAGTGTGTCTGTAAAGGATCTACTCAAATCTGTAAGTTTCAAATGACATTGCAAATTTAATGTATTATTTTTAATTATTTTGTAAAATCGAGAAGATTTCATAATAAAAATGTACAATAACAGGTAATCATGTCCTACAGAGGAGGAATCCGTCGAGTATGTATAGACTGCATTCCAAACGGTAATTGTATGCGGCAACTGTCCTGCTCATGTTGCTTCATCATGTATCCCTGGTTATGTTCGGCAAGGCCCGGTCAAAAGCTTTATTCTCCATCGCAACACTTCTCCTCAGAATCAATAACGACTTTTCATTGATCATTGGCGTCTTCATGCGTGTAACTCTGCAGAAATCCCTGTTCTGCCGTTCAAACAAGTTTGTAGTATAAATCATAGACGGAATTTCAGGAGCATAGTTCAAATATATCATATATGTGTATTGAAGTCTGCATTATTACGGAGCAGTTTAATTATTAGGTAGTCCTTGCCACACCTGTCACACAAATCATGTCAGCCGGCTAATGCCGTCTCCAGGGTATAATCCCTTTGCCTGGTACAGAAAATGTCTTTCAAGTCTGCTAGTCAAAGTACGGCATTGTCTCCATGCCGCACTTTGACTAGCAGACTTAACTTAAGGTTGGCGACGCACTGCTGGAGCGGTGAACTTCTAACCGATGACAATATCAAGCCACCTTATCCTGTATGGCATCATAAGGCTAACTATTTCCATACCACGGTACTTAAGCCTGTCGAATATTTTTTCTTTTGCTGCATGCTTGCACATTAGCTCAGAATGTTGTAATTTTTCAAATCCATTTTGTTTGTATTTTAGGTCTTATCACGTAAAATTACAAACTTGTTTGGACTGGTCAAAATTTTGGTTGGTCCTTTTTTAGAATTTCTGCCGACACACTTTTGGGAACACTACCTAGAATGATATATTATTCATTTTATATGCAAAATATTTGGAATCGTATCAAAAATATGTTATATTTGCATTTTAACGCATTTTCTGAGAACTTAAATATAATTTCATTAACCACAATCAAAGAAAAACATGAGAAAAACAAACAAAATGCTTGCATGTATGCTCATGCTATTGATGGCCATGTTATGTGTTCCTGCAGATGTCGGGGCACAGATAAAGTGGCAAGAGAATTTTGATTATCCCACAGGCGACCTGTATGGTCAAGGCGGTTGGGGTAAGTATGGTTCAAATCCAAACGAGCCTATACAGGTAGTGGATCAGGCACTCGACTATGCCGGATATCCGGGAGGAGTAAAAGGTAAATCAGTAAAACTCGGTCCTGCTTCATCAGGTGAGGATTTGCTGGTGAGATTTGATCCCAGTGAAGAAGGAATAAAGAGCGGCACAATATATTATTCAGCCCTCATTAATGTCTCTGAAGCACCAACCGGTCCCGTTTATGTGATGACATTGCTGGCACGTACATTCAGCAGCGTTGTTAAAGACGGAACAAGTCCTACAGAATTAGGCCGACTGTATGTTAATGCCGGTGACGATGAAGGACACTATAAGCTGGGTGTTGAACGCGGAAGTACAAAAGCCGTTTATGCAAACAGAAGTTTCAATATAGGTGAAACTTATCTCGTTGTTGTTAAATATGAGATTGGCGCAGCCGGTGAGCGTTATGACGGTGTTACGCTGTATGTTAATCCTTCAAGCTATACAGAAGAACCAAGTGCTGCTGATGCCGTGTTTGATCCGTCGTCATCAGGCAGCGGCATATCTACATGGGGACTGCAAGGACTTGAACTGCGCCAGGGAACAAACTACAGCGCAACAGCACCTACTTTACTTGTAGGGTCGTTGCGCGTAGCTGACAGTTATGCTGAACTCTTTACAGAAAGCGCCGGACCAGGCGAAGGCACACCAGCCTTGACATTGAGCGAAAGAAGTCTTGACTTCGGCACGTTGTACAGCGGTGACATAATGACAAAGACAGTAAACGTGAAAGGCGTAAACCTGACAGGTGACATAACAATAACTGTAGACAATGATGAGTTAAAGCCGTCGGTTACAACTATATCTGCAGCAGACGCAATGGCAATAGAAGGTGTGGATGTAGAATTTACGCTGACACCGACAAGCGAGAACGGCAAGGCGACAATAACATTTGCCACTGAAGGAGCTACAGACGCAACACTCGGAGCGACATGGAGCACTATCGCTGTGAAAGACATTGCCACGCTGAAAGAGTTTGCCGCAGAAGACGGTGACGCATATCTCACCTACCGATATAAAGGCAAGGCTGTTGTAACGTTTGTAGACAAGAGTCTGGCAAGTCCCGTTTACTACCTTCAGGACGAGACAGGCGGACTGCAAGTGAAGAACGACTACGACATGATGACCGAGACGTATAAGGAAGGCGACATGGTTACAGGATTTATAGGAATGATAACCAGTTCGTTCGGTGTGAACTCATTCATTCCGCTGACAGCATCACTCGGTACACTCGTTTCAGAGAACAACACTGTTGAGCCTGTAACAGTGACGCTGGCAGACCTGAAGGCTGCAGCTGCCGACTATGTCAACAGACTTGTGAGAGTGGCAGACGCGCAGTTTAAAGACGTTGCTGAAGGTGCAACATTTACTGAAGGCATGGCACAGCCAACGATAACAGACGCAACAGGAGAAGGTAAGCTGAGACTGTTTAAGGGCACAACTCTCATAGGAAAAGCAATACCGACAGAAACGGTACATATAACAGGACTGTCGACATCAGCAAGTGCTGTAATTGTTGCGCCGCGCAAGGCTGAAGACATAAAGTCGGCTGTAGCATCAGAACCTTCGTTGACTGTTACCCCTTCAAAATTTGAAATGGCAGCAGGACTGGTAGGTAAGTCGTCAGAATTTGGAACAGTGCATATAAGTGCCGTAAACATGCCGGCAGCAACCAATCTTGAGATTATCGGTAAAAACCGCGATATGTTTGAACTTTCGGCAACATCAGTGCCCGCAGGAACAAACGAGACCGACATCGTGATAACATATAAGCCAACGGCAATAGGAAAACATGAAGGACGCCTGTTTATAGACTGTCCAGAAATGCCGTTGCTGTCACAAAGCATAACTCTGTCAGCCTATGCTATAGACGAGCAGAATCCGCCGACAGTAACAGTAAGTCCTGAGGCATTGCCTACGTTTGAAGCCAAGGTCGGCGAAAGACAGGAGCAGACAATAAGCATAACGACAGCCAATCTGCCAGACTATGCATACATGAAACTGAAAGAATCAGGCTCGTTCCTGTTAAGCACGACAATGCTGATGAAAGACGCTACAGCAAATGTGAAAGTTACGTTTGCTCCGAAAGAAGCCGGAGAATATGAAAACGAGATTGAGATATACGGACTCGGACTGGACACATTGAGAGTGAAGATAAACGGTAAGGCAGGTGAAAGCACTGAGCCGGAACCTGAAAAGGAAGGCGACGAGTTGCCGCTCGACGCTTCATCACCGATGAAACTCATAAATGAACATTTTGACAATGTAACAAAGAACAAGCCTCTGAGTATTGAAGGGTGGAAGAACTTGGCAATGGAAGGCAAGCGTGCATGGTGGGGATATGAACTGCCTGAAACTGACGAAACTGCCGGAGAAAAGGTAGCTAAAGTTACTCCTTACGACAGCAACGTTGCCGAAGGCAAAGAGACTACTTGCGAGATGATGCTCGTAACTCCACCACTCGACTTTAAGAATTCAGAGTCGAAGATGTTTACGTTCAGGGTGAGAGGCGACTATCTGGCGGACAACCAGACAGACCTGTTGGAGTTATGCTATATAGACCTGGCTGAAGGTGACATGTTTGTGGCACCGGTTGAGGGATTCACTATGCCGAACACTGAAGACCAAAGCGGAGAATGGCAGGAATATCACATAGACCTGACCGGACAAAACATCGCAGATGTGTTCTTTATGGGATTCAGATTCAAGAGCACACGCGGACGTACAAACTCTGCAACATATTATATTGACGATGTAAGTTACGGCCGTACAGATCTTGCTGTGATACAGCCTTCGCTCAGACAACTTGTATTTACGTCAACAGTAGGCAAAGACGCTGTGTCAGAAGAAGTAACTGTTACAGGAAATAATTTGGCAGAGCCTATAAAACTGACTTTAGGCGGAGCTAACAAGAGCAAGTTTAAGCTGTCAACATCGCAGTTGCCTATAACAGGAGGCTCATTCGCCGTAACATTCAATTCAGACGAAGTTGGCGTACATGAGGCATACGTAAAACTGGCTTCACGTGGAGCCGCTGACATATACATTCCTATTTCAGTTAACAATGAACTGACTGACGGCATTGACGGCATAAGTGCCGAGCCGGGCAACATAGAGGTGTATGACATTAACGGAAGAAAACTCGTTGAGAAAGAAATGTCAACACCTGCACAGGCAACAGAAAGTCTGCCGGCAGGAATATACGTGATAAAGCAAATGACTGGTGACGGAATGAAGGTAAACAAGGTAAGAATAAAATAAGGAAGATGTTATCTTGATATAACATTTTGACTTATATGACTATAATAAAAACTCCCGACTGCACGCTTCTGCATGTCGGGAGCTTTTGTTTGATAATCTATAAAGTAACAATGGCATGAGATTTTGCAATTACCCCACTCCATCATTAAATGTATTAATTGCAAATAACGTGCAAAAAGCACAGATGAATATCATGGTGTTATGATTTTTATGTGTACTTTTGCACAAATCTTCAACATAGATAAGTTTTAATAAGGACAAAAGATAACGGAGGTATTACAAAATGAAAGAGTTTGACACATACATCTTCGATTTGGACGGTACGCTACTTTTTACACTTGGCGATCTTGCCGCAAGCACAAATTATGCCATGCGCGCATTTAATTTGCCTGAGCATACCATAGATGAGGTAAGAATGATGGTTGGTAACGGTATAAAGAAACTTATAGAGCGCGCCATTCCTGGAGGCACCGAAAACGGACAGTATGAGGAAATATACAACACATTCATAGAACACTATCTTAAGCACAGCGAGGATACGACAAAACCGTATGACGGTATAATGGAGATGCTGGCAACACTGAAAGAGCAAGGGAAGAAACTTGCTGTAGTAAGCAATAAATACTGTAAGGCTACAGAGGAGTTGTGTCATCATTTCTTCAGCGACTATATAAATGTAGCAATAGGTGAAAGCGACAAGATAAGAAAGAAACCTGCACCTGACACAGTTAATGAGGCACTGAGACAACTGGGGGCAGAACGTGAAACAGCAGTATATATAGGCGACAGCGAAGTGGATATACAGACAGCACGCAACAGCGGAATGCCTTGTATAAGTGTGTTATGGGGATTTAGGGATAAAGATTTTCTTATAAAAAACGGAGCACAGATTATGGTTGAAAAGCCGGCAGAAATTGTTAGAATTTTAAAGTAACATCTTTATTTTAGCTATCTGTCATTTATCCCAAATAGATAATTAGACCATTATATAGTTTTATTATTTTATGCATTTATGTTTTCAGTCGTTTTCTTGTCTTATATTGGTGTCTTTTCATACGCTTTTCTTGACATAACCCGCTATGCCTACGAAAAATCAAACAAAAATCAGCTCAATATTAAGTAAAGATACGTGGTGAATCATAATGCCGGATTTTGGTTAACTAATTCTTTTACGAGAGTGAAATTATAATCAATATTGTAATTTATATTTTTAATTTTTGTATTTTGCAGCTATGTGTAAATTCAAAAAGTTGCCAAGATGCAAAATGTCAAACAAAAATAAATTACATGATTACTATATATAAAAAGTGAGACTGCTTCATCAATATATTTTGAAACAGTCTCACGAATCAAATCATTTACACTTAGAATGTGCGGCTAATAATATGTAATCAAGTTAGTCCCAAATACTATTATTATTGCCAAATCCGGGTGAAGGGTTATCGTCAAAGCCTACCCCCTCATCATCGGCAAAAATACCATTGTCGGAAGGGCTTGAACCTCCCAAAATGTCAATATTGCCTTTAATGTCAACAACTTCAATAGAAGGCTTAATATATACTTTCTTTTTCATTTTCTTTTATTATTATTTGTTTACTAAAACTTTCTTTCCACCAATAATATATACACCGGCCGGCATACTTATACGTGTTGTGCCATATTTTATATTGTAAGAATATGTACGTCCGTCAACTGTAGATACGTTTATCATACGGGCACCATCAGACTTAACAACTAAAGATCCATTCTCTGAATATATGGTATATCCGAGATCTGTATTGTTTGTGACACTGTTAACACCAGTCGTTTCTTCTTTTACAACATCACCTTTAAGTGAGAATGCCTTAAACATTGTAGATGTAAGGTCTTTTGGCTCAAAATAAGCTTCAAACTGACGTAGCGTAACAAGATTGGCATCTTCGATGCTTGAAGACTCGTCCCATTTGTAGAAAGAGCCTCCGTTACGGTTCATTACATAATATGTTGAAGGCAGTTCAAAAGTGTATGGGTAAGGTGTCATGTCCACATTTAAGCCCCCACTATTATAATTTGGTGTTACGAAATCCGATTTATGGATTAGCGTTGCACCTTTTATTATTGTAGGGCCTACAAAAGTCAAAGGTATGCCGATAAGGCTGTTTTTTCCTTCATCAGGTACAGAAATTATATAACTGTGTCCTGCACGGATGGAATCTACATCAGAAGAGAATGTAAGCTGCTTGGCATTGTCTGTCATTTCGCGTAACCAGAAGTCGCCTGTCTTTGTAGGCGTTGCCCATGACATTTGTCTGCCGTTGGCTTTCTCAATGCGTATCACCGTGAACGGCAAAGAAAGAGTCTCCCATCCGAATCCCGTAGTGCCGTCAGAACTTTTTATTACACGGTCGAATGTTCTGGTATATGTTATTTTTATATTTTCAAATGTCATATTCTCTAAATTGTTTACAGTGATGCCATGCTGCATATTGAGCACGCCACCGGCTGTTGAATATGCACGCGGGCCGCAAATTTCATTGTCGCTATCGTATGTATCGTTTGCCAAAGTCAGAGTTCCATTGCCTTGCAATGATACAGTATGACCATTATCAATGAGGAAGGACTCAAACTTTGAATAATAAAGACCCGCCATTTCGTTGTTGTTCTTAAGAACGATATCCATATCGACGGTACCTGTCTGTATAGAACCTATACGTGCATTGTCAAGAGTTATAACAGCTTTGGCTTTTGGTAAATTTGTTGCATAGCCACTACGTAATCCAAAATAGAAGCCATCAAGGTCTAAGACTTCGCTGCTGTTGCTTTTAGTCCATCCTCCAGTCAAAGTAACTTCCATTCCATCATATATATAAGGATAGAAATAATTCTGACCTTTAGCCAATCTTTCTTCAACAGCCTCAGTTACGTTCAAATAAACATCAATTTTTACATTAGCCTCCTTTATGCCTTTACCCTTCAATGTGTTCAGCAAGGCTGTAAGGTCAAAAGAATATACATCATTGCTGACCGTACCATAGACATATTCATCTTTGTTTTGCCCATTTTCCGCATAAGAAACCAAAGCACGCAATTTCCACATTGTAGATGAAACAGGTGAAGAAATTGAAGGCATAACCTTGTATGTGTTATCAGTCCATATTGCCGAACCAGGTTTCTTTCCACCGTCATTGAATGATACAAAGCTTGTACGCATCAGCTGCACTTTCATCTGTCCCTGAGCATCATCGCCCATTTCAACACACTTTCCTTGAGTGCTTCCATCGTGCCAGCGGTTATACCACTCATTTATTGTATATATTGTTCCGGGAATCCGGTTGGCATTCTCCTCACCTACATAAAGATTTTTTGAGCCTTTGGGTACGTATAGTACAGAACCATCGCTAATGTTTTTGAATACGCACCAATTTACAAAACATGGAACAGGATTGTAAACATAAACACTTTTCAGATTACGGCAACTATAGAATACATTATAATTTATCTTTTTTACATTCTTCGGAATATGCACTTCCTCAAGTTTAGAGCAATACATAAATGCATTTGAGCCAATTGTTGTGCAGCTGTTAGGCAAATATACAGTTTTTAGGGCAAGTGTATATCCGTCACTGTTATATATTTCTTTATAGAACGCAGCTTCTGGTATTGTATTTGCCGGATGACTGCCATTGGCTATAATATTAACGGCAGACATATCAAGAGTCTCAAGCATCGGCATATTATCACGTATATAATAGAAATCATCTGAATTCATATCTCCGGTGACGGTAAGTCCTCCAATATAGCAAGGATTAATGTTCTTGCCATTGATAACATCTGCAAGTGAACCGGCCTTTCCTGTCAAATCTACTGACACATTGTTATAAAGTTGGCTTTTATCTATGAGCTGCGCCTGAATTGTTATCGGTTCAGTTGGAGTAATGTAAAAAGCTCCGTCAAAAAGATTTGCAAAATTCTTACTTGCAAAATAATCTTTCATTAGATACTTTTTACCATTCACGCTAAGAATAACTTCATTGTCTGATACCACAGAGGACGTACGCTTGGCAAAGAACAAAAATGGTGTGCCATATGTGAGTTCCTGTTCAGTTTCACTTATTGTTTCATAAGTGAGACTCGTACTCGTTATTACACGTTTTTGCAAAACGACTCCCCCTGTAGAAGCAGTCTCGAATTTCACCTTTACTATGCCATTATTTATTGCCGGCAATGATGTTATAAGATCGGGACTTTCTCCTGCCAAAGGTTCTATGAGTTTTATATCAAGCTTACGACTACCATTGTTTATGTTGTCTGCCGTGGCCAAACGCAAACTATAATTGCCAAGGTCGACACCTGCAGGTACAGTGAATGTTACACCTGACAATGTCAATGTACTTAATGTCCTACGATAGGTAAAGCCGTCTGCCGAGTCAAAGTGCTTTGCAATTTCAAGAGTATTGTCAGGTTGTGTTATTACAAGTTGACCATTATTGTCTGTACGGACAAGAACCGGGAAAATGTATCCGCTAAAAGCTTTGCCATCATCAGACCAATTTTGAAGTGATGCAGCTGTAACATTAAAAGGCTGACCGGAAACAATGGAACTTACTGACATGGAGAGACCATAAGAACCTTCATATGACACTAATTTAAGTGATGAAACATCAGCACGTGCCTGTGCAGCAGTACGTATTCCACATACCATTTCAGGTGTATCACTATAGGTCTTGTCGCCTATTGTTACACTGAAAATATTGTCAACCCACTGAGAATTTCCAGAAATATGCATACCTTGTCCTCCATTTATGTGAAACAAATATCCATAAGGTGCTTTTGTATCTCTTTGAATGCCGTCGATTACGAAAGCATGCCGTTCTGAATAATTCAGTGAAGATGACGCGGCTTCAGAGTTGGTTACAGCCGGCTGAGTACCAGCACTATAGATAACAGGCATACCATTGTTTATATTACGTACAATGAGGGCAATCCATTCCTGGTCGTTCATACCGCTGCTTGCCCTCAGGTAATATTTTACGCTGTTGGAATCGTACCCGAATTTGTTAACCAGCTGTACAGCAACTTCAGACAATGCGGCAGAACTCTCATTTTCACCATACTGAGTGTTTATACTTTCTGCGGCATCATACATAAGCTGAGACAGTCCATTTGTACCGGTAACCGTGTCATAATTGTAAGTCACCGGAGACTTGTGATAATCCATAATGATGGTCATTGCTGTAGCCATACACCCCATAGGATAATCCTTGTCCGGATTGTGAGATTTGTAAACTGAATTGTAATCTCCTTTCTGCTGTATGTCTGTGTTTGTAATAAAAAACAGCTGCTGAGCTGAAACTATCCACACTGACGCAAGAAGAATAGCAATAGAAGCTAGAAATCTTTTCATTTAATAAAACTAAAATTAAAAATTAAACAATCTTTTTTATTTTACTAATAGTTATCCATTTGAATGCATATCACATGCTTGTCAAAATTTTCCGTTGGCAAATTTATGTATAAACGTATATAAAGCCGAACGTCTTATATTTTGTTAACTAAAAAATACAGCATATTAATGTTTTTATTTAAATTTTTTACCAATTAGTTATACTATCATGACTAAAATATTTGCAATGCTATTTAAGCCGTTGAAACTGAAATATAAAAAATAATAAAGGAGCAAGACTTCTTCTTGTGAATTTATTTCATCATGAAACACATTTTAGATAATACGAAATATTAGTTAAGCTATATAAGCATAAAATCATCGAGTATATAATGCATTCAATTACATTTTGACATTTATAGACTTGTATCGGATCTCATATTTCTTGTCAGCTTCTCAACTTATTATTGCGTCTTTCTTCAGTAGTTTACTGCTTATTTTTTGTCAAATCGACAATCTTAATACTTATAAAGAAGCAAAAAAACTTTTATATAAACTAATAAGATACATAATTTAAAAACCAATAAATTATGTATCTTATCTATTAAAATTGCATATATTGATATAATGACAATATAGATGTAAAATATTATTGCAATGTATGGCTGTCAACAAAGCCCTGAAATTGATCCTTGTAACTTTCAGAAACAGGAATCACGGCATTGCCTATTATAATCCTGCCACGGTCAATCATATCAACTTTGGTCATATTGACAATAAACGACCGGTGTACACGCATAAAAGGAGGATGTGGAAGAAAATCTTCCAATTTTTTCATATTCATAAGTGAGAGAACAGGTTTCTTGTTGTCTGAAAGATATATTTTAATGTAGTCTTTAAGTCCTTCTATATAAAGAATATCATCAAATTTTATTTTAATAAGTTTATATTCACTCTTTATATAGAGAAACCTATCTTGTGACATTGTTTTCTGCCTGTTCATTGTTTTAAACCATTCAACGGCCTTATTTACAGCCATGATAAAACGTTCGTAACTTATTGGTTTCAGCAAATAGTCTATGGCATTAACCTTGTATCCGTCAATAGCATAACGGTCAAAGGCTGTAGTGAATACTATGCGTGTTTCTTTAGGAAGGATATTTGCAAACTCTAGTCCACTAAGCTCCGGCATCTGTATATCCAGAAAGAGCAGGTCGACAGGATTATTACGTAATACCTTCATTGCTGTTATCGCACTGTCGTAAGTTCCGGTCAGTTTCAGTTCCGGGGTTTTCTCGGCATAGCTGGCAAGCAATTTTGCTGCCAGCGGCTCATCATCTATTATCGCACAACTTAGTATCATAAATAGTTATTTTAGAGTAATATATTTTTTCTGTTTCATCGACACCTTTCACCCATTCATATTTGTCTTTATAGGCGAGTGCCAAACGGGTTGCAACCTGTTTGAGTCCTATACCATGACCACTCTTGTCGGTGTCATTCTTAGGAAAGTTGCTGTTTCGTATTTCAAATTCAATTTTCTCACCGTCAGAAAAGAGTCTTATTGAAATGAAACTTGAAGCAGTAGGACTAATTCCATGTTTAAAGGCGTTCTCAACAAGTGAAATCAATATAACGGGAGCTATATATACATCGTTTTGCGGAGGTATTGATATATCTAACGTTATCTTTACATTCTCACTTATTCTTATACGCATAAGGTCTACATAGTGAGTAATGAATTCGGCTTCGTCCTTTAACGTTACCGCATTTTTTTGTGTGCCGTAAAGCATCTGACGTAGTAAGGCACTTAATGACAATACTGCTTTTTGGGCTTTAGTCTGATCGAATGATATCAATGCATAAATATTATTGAGAGTGTTAAGCAGAAAATGTGGATTAATCTGGTTACGCAGATTTTTTAATTCTGCTTCAGTCTTTTGTATTTCCATATCACGGCGGGCAGACTCTGCTTTCTGCCATTTCATGGCAAGTCTTAAAAGAGTTGCAACAACAGCAGAAAAAGCAAAAGAAAATCCATTGCGAAGAATCAGAGTTAATAAAACTGACATCTTTGTAAAACGCTCATGAGGCGGTGGAGGCCAGCCTGCCGCCATCTCACGGGCATGAATGTAGTCCATCATCTCTTGCATACACATTGCAAAGATAATAATAATGACTACATTTACCAAAATGTAAATGTTCTTTCGGTGATTAGAAATTATATACCGAGGAACAAGCCAAAAATAATTAAGATAAAAAATGATGCACATAAAAGCCGGGAAACACAGGCGTATAAGATACATGATTATATCATGCTGTATACGCTGCGGCACAAATATCACAGACGGCAAAGCCACTATAATCCAACAAAAAAGATGGAAAATGACTAAAAATGTGCTCTTTTTATTCATAATATTTTTTTATATTTATTATTTCTATTTTCTGCTATAATATAACGTAAAAATTTTTTATTCGTACCTAATGGCCTCTATAGGATCAAGCTGAGCTGCCTTCTTTGCCGGATACCAACCAAAGAAAACTCCAGTGGCCGTACAGACAAAGAAACTCAGGAATACACTCCACGGCTGTATAAGCACAGGCCACTTGGCAAAAATATTTACACCGAAAGTGGCCCCTACCCCTATTAACACTCCAATAACACCGCCAGTAACACTTAAAAGTATTGACTCAATAAGAAACTGGCTGAGAATGTCAACACCGCGAGCTCCGACACTCATACGAAGACCTATTTCACGTGTACGTTCTGTAACACTTACATACATAATATTCATGATTCCGATACCTCCGACTACAAGAGATATGCCGGCAATACATGCCAACAGGATAGTCATAAGGTCTGTGGTTGAATTCATCATTGTTGCAAGTTCCTCCTGAGAACGTATGTTAAAGTCATCCTCGTCTCCCTCAGAGTCTTCTGTCGCTTCTTTAAGTTTGTGCTGAGTGCGCAGTATTGAGGTAATCTCTTCAATAGCCTTGTCTGTTAAGTCTTCTGTCAGAGCAGAACAAGAAATACTCTGCACATAGGTTATAGCGAGAATACGTTTCATGACTGCTGAATAAGGAGCAAGGACAAGGTCGTCCTGGTCCATACCCATAGAGTTGTATCCTTTACTCTTTAATACTCCTACAATGCGAAATGGTATTGTATTAAAACGTATAACCTTACCTACAGGATCGGAGCCGTCAGGGAAAAGATTGTCTACAACAGTTTTACCGACAACACATACTTTAGCACTCGACTTAATGTCTTCATCTGAAAACATTTCGCCGTCTTCAACTTCCAGTTGACGTATTGTAAGATAGTCCTGATTAATGCCATAGATAGTTGAAGGGGTGTTATTGTTTCCGATAATAAACTGTCCTGAACTGCTGACAACAGGACTTATGGCACTGATATATTTGCATTGATCTTTGAGTGCCTGATAATCAGTAAGCTTAAGAGTCTCCATTGAAGAAGCCTCCTGACGCACACCTCCACGCATATCCTGACCGGGCATGATCATTATCATGTTTGAACCCATCTCGGCTATTTGTTTCTGTATGCTCTGTTTACTGCCCTGTCCTATGGCCAACATTGTGATAACCGAAGCCACACCAATGATTATACCAAGCATGGTAAGAAATGAGCGCAGCTTGTTTGCGGCTATCGCACGCAATGCTATTTTAAAAAGATTTGTTATACTCATTTATTTTATATCTTTTTTCGTCTTGACATTTAAACTATATAAAGATACAGACCATAACGATATTATGAAAGTCAGTGGGATGTATCTTTGTCATATCGAGTCATAAATGACGCCGGCATCAGTCATCTCTTGCAGGGGGCAGTTCTGAAAGTGCTTTTTCTGCCGAGAGAATGTTATTATTGACAACATCACTTCTGATAATTCCATCACGTAGAACAATATTACGGCTCGAATAGTTTGCAATATCCGGATTGTGGGTTACAAAGATTATTGTTCGCCCTTCTGCATGAAGTTTTTGAAAGAGGACAAGAATCTCGAACGATGTACGTGTATCAAGATTACCTGTTGCCTCGTCAGCCAACAGAACGGCCGGATTGTTAACCAATGCACGGGCTATGGCAACACGTTGCATCTGACCTCCTGACATCTGGTTGGACTTATGATACAGACGATTGCCTAATCCAACAGCTTTCAACGCCTCTATAGAACGCTCACGACGCTCCTTTGCACTGACACTAGGATTATACATAAGTGGCAGTTCTACGTTCTCAATACTGGTAGTCTTTGGCAGAAGATTATAGTTCTGGAAGATGAAACCTATTTTACGGTTACGCAATATGGCTCTCTCGGGCTTTTTCATCTTTCGTACCGAAATTCCATCAAGATAGTATTCGCCACGGCTAGGAGTATCGAGGCATCCTAACTGATTGAGGAGCGTTGACTTACCGGAACCAGACTTGCCCATAATAGTAACAAACTCGCCTTCGTAGATCTTAAATGATACGCCACGAAGTGCATGGACTGTTTCGTCACCTACATGGAAGTCACGATATACATCCTTAAGTTCTATGACTACCTTGCGATTATCTGAATTAAGTTCTGACATCTCTATTTTCATTATTTTTTCTTGTTCTGGCCCGGACCCTTTGGAGCAAACGGGCTTGACTCTTGCTCTTCTGCTTCGGCTGCAGGAGCTTTGGCACCTCCGATAGCAGCGTCAACTTTAATCTCGGTTACAATCTTAGTACCTTTCTTAATACCTCCGAGCAACTCTGTGTTGATGCCGTCGCTAATACCAACAGTTACAGGATGAGCTTCGAAAACATTATTATTGAACGTCCATACCTTCTTTGTGCCCTTACAATCCTTAATGGTTGCATCGCCAATAAGTTCCTTAGTAGGAGTAAAGCGCAGTGCCTTGTTGGGGATACTAAGAACGTTAGACTTTTCGAGAGTGTAAATTGTTACATTAGCCGTAAGACCCGGCTTTAATTTTAAATCTTTGTTAGGAGCACTGATAACAACCTCGTATGTGACAACATTGTTTGTTGTTGTCGCTTCCTGTCTTACCTGTGTAACTGTTCCACTAAAGGTGTCGTTAGGATATGCATCAACAGTGAAAGATACACGTTCACCTTCTTTTACATCACCTATGTCAGCTTCGTCGACGTCTGCAATAACACGCATGTCTGTAAGGTCGCGCGCGATGGTGAACAGTGTAGGAGTCTCAAAGCTTGCTGCAACGGTCTGGCCTTCTTCAACTTCCTTTGAAAGTACCACTCCGTCAATAGGAGATGTAATCGTAGCATATCCAAGGTTGGTCTGAGCTTTCTGAACACTCTCTTTCTTCTGCTTTACTGCGTCTTGTGCCTGGCGATATGCCAATAGTGCATTTTCATAATCGTCAGCACTGATCAAACCTTTTTTGTACAATGTGTTATAACGTTTATAGTTAGCCTGCTGGTAACGCAAATTGCTTGTCGCATCACTCAAATCAGCCTTTGCTATATTTAATTCACTCAAAAGGTTAGTCTTGTCAAGTTCAGCTATAACTTCTCCTTTTTTTACAACACTGTTATAATCAACATAAATCTTATCTACAATACCTGAAACCTGTGTACCGACATCAACCGAGGTTACAGGCTCTATGGTTCCTGTAGCCGTTACGCTGTTAGAGATGTTGTTTACGCCAACAACAGCTGTGTCGTATGAAACCTTATGCTTTTCATTGCCACAGAAAAACAGACTGCAGCAAACTGCAACAATGACAACGATTGCCAAACTGATAATAATCTTCTTTTTCATTTCTATCGGATTATATTAAATTCATTTCTTCACCTTTATAAAAATTAAGCAGCTGCATGTAAAGTATTGTCATATACTTACTTTCAAGACGACTCTGTTGAGCATTGAGCAAAACAGTTTTAGCATTAGTAAGTTCTACAATATTCTTCAAGCCCAATCTGAACTGCTCACTTAACAGTCCATAGCTTTCTTCTGCACTGCTTACACTGACTTGAGCAGACTTAAAACGTTGCTGGTTGGTCGTGGCATTAATCCAAAATCCCTGTATGGTAAGTTCCAGATTACTTTTGGCATCTGCCATTTCCAATTCTGATTGCTGGAGGCTCATTTTTGCTTTGTTAACTGCAGTCTTAGCCGACCTGTTGTCAAAAATAGGTATACTTAAAGTTACACCGACAGATCCGCTCAGATTACTTTTCATCTGGTTGCCCCAATTTTGTCCAGTACCAGTCAAAGTGTTTGTTCCGATACCCCCAGACAGACTTACAGTAGGCTTATAGCCTGCTTTGGCAATTTCAATATTGAGATTGCTGCTCTCCATACCGAGCATTGCATTCTGTATTTCAGGACGCAATGATAGAGCATTAGTGAGTACATCTTTTGCCGAAGGTATAGCTGACAATGCCTGCTCGTCGGTTGATGCCGGCAGGGCAATGTCGAATACGTAATCATAATCGAGTCTCAAAAGATTTTTCATCTGTAACTTATAATCTTCAAGCTCTCCTTTTATGTTTACAAGATTATATTCGTCAGTTGCAACTTGCGCTTCGAGCTGTGCCAAATCAGCTTTTGACAAGGAACCAACCTCATACATTTCCTTTCCACGTGCTGCATTCTGCCTGCTTATATCAAGAATCTGGGCATTAACATTTACAGCCTCGTTGACATATAGTATTTGGACATACAACTGTACTATCTGTTCCTGAATGCTGTTAACATTTTCGTCAAGGCTCAGTTTTGTCTGACGGCTTGTAAGTTCCTGAAGTTTTATATTGTTACGGTTTTTATTGCCATTCCATACTGTCCAGCTGGCATTTAATCCATAATCGCCAGAATAGCTGCCTTTGTCTGAATAAGATTTATCTTTATCCAGAAATGGCTGATAACCTGCCTGATGCGTAGTTGAAAACGACAATGAAGGAAATAGTCTGGCATTAGCTTCCTTTACATCTTCCTTAGATGAAGCAACAGAAATGATACCTGTCTGTATCTTTATGTTGTTTTTAAGCGCATAATCAATGCAATCCTTCAAAGTCCACTGTTTTGCTGTTTCTGAAAAAGCCCAACTTGGTGCCAACATCAGAAGACCGGCAATAAAAAACTTTTCTATCTTCATATCCTTACATATAATAATAACTTTATGCAAAAATAAGAAGAAAAAAAATGCAAGAAAAACAAAATGGATATATGTAACTACTTAGTAGAGACAATTATCCATTTTGTCGATTTTCATATAAAGTCTTAATAAAAGTTATTTGACTATGACAAAGAATTTAATCTGGCGATATATTTTCCCAGAATATCGAACTCAATATTAACTTTGGTACCTATTTTTATGTCGCAGAAGTTTGTATGCTCGAATGTATATGGAATTATTGCCACCTGAAAAGTATCCTGAGTAGGATTGCAGACAGTAAGTGATACTCCATTGACTGTTACACTGCCCTTGTCTACAGTGAAATAGCCACGGCGTGCCATATCCTTGTCAAATGGATATTTAAATGTAAAATATGTACTTCCATTAGCATCTTCAAGTGCTATGCATTCAGCTGTCATATCGACATGTCCCTGAACAATATGACCGTCAAGACGTCCGTTCATGATCATTGAGCGCTCAACGTTAACTTTATCGCCAACTGACAAAAGACCAAGATTAGAGCGGTCAAGAGTTTCTTTCATTGCAGTTACAGTATAACATCCATCGCCAAGGCTTACAACAGTAAGGCATACGCCATTGTGAGAGATACTTTGATCTATTTTTAACTCACCGGCAAACGGGCATGTTAATGTTAGATTGACATTGTCCTTATCCTTCTCTATTGCAGAGACTACAGCAATATTTTCAATAATTCCAGAAAACATGTTTTTTGATTAAGTTTTAATTAAACAATATGGGCAGGATTTAAATCCTGCCCGTTATATCAAAAAAGACCGTACCAGTGATGTGATGAAACTCCGAGCTATATAAGATTTGAGAGCTCTCCGCCTTTGTAATCCACCGGCTTTACAGCTATATCAGAGATATTGTGGCCCGCCATTAGCAAAAGAAGTCTTCTCGGTTTTCAGTTTTAATTTGATGAGTATCCCGATCGAACTAATACGGTCTGTATTTTTATCTTTTTCTTGTTGCAAAATTACATATTTATTCTCAATGTTGCAAATATTTCAATACGAAAAATTTATTTTTTAGAATTGTATATAATACTTTTTGATTTTTCATTTTTTCTCATAAAGAAGCTGTTGTCTGTCGAACATCTCTGACAGCCAGATGCTTTAATATAATATGGATATAATATGACTATAAATATTTCAGGATAATACAAGTAATACAATTAAATATGAAATTTTATTTTGAATAATTAGATAAATATTATGAAATATGGAAGTAGCAAACTGATTATTGCAAATTTATATTAGCAGCAAAGGCACATGTCATTTCTACCTTATTATATTATATCAGTGTGAACAACATAATTGACGTCATTATGTAAGAATTTATGATTAAATAGATTTTAAAGCTATTTTCATACATAAATACAAGAAAATAGTCATATTGACATTTAAATTAAAATATAATCAGAATATATTCTTATTTCAAAAATAAAATGTAATTTTGCGCCCAAATTAAAACTATAGAAATGAAAAAGACCACATCAAAAAAAATTCTAATCACGGTTGGCGTATGTGTTGCCGTGGTATGTTTTCTTTGCTATTACTATTTCTTTTCGTCAATGTCGACAAAAGATAACAGCATATTTGTATATATTGACGATAATGACAACATCGACTCTGTGTATACAAAACTTGAACCGATTGCTACCGGACATGCCATGACAGGATTCAAGGCTCTTGTAAAATGCAGCTCATATAGCGATAACATCAGAACAGGACGCTATGAGATAGAAAAAGGAAATGGTGCTTTTACTGTTTTTAGAAAATTGAAAAATGGCTTGCAGGCATCTGTAAATCTTACGATACCAAGCGTAAGAACTGTTGACAAGCTTGCTGGTATAATTTCAAAAAAAATGATGATGGACAGCTTAGCGTTATATAATGCATTAACCGATTCCGTGACATGTGCAAAATATGGTTATACAACACAAACAATATTATGCATGTTTATACCAAATACGTATGAACTTTATTGGAATATTCCGGTAAATAAATTCCTTGATAAGATGGACAAGGAATGTAAAAAATTTTGGAATTTTGAAAGAACGCAAAAAGCCAAGGCTATGAACCTAACAAAAGAAGAGGTGATAACAATGGCTAGTATCGTTGATGAGGAAACCGCAAATGATAAAGAAAAACCTATGATTGCCGGAATGTATTATAACAGATTAAAATCAGGAATGCCATTACAGGCTGACCCAACCATAAAGTTTGCCTTAAAGGATTTTAATATCAAACGTATATATAATAACATGCTTGCGGTGAAAAGTCCTTATAATACATATAAAAATATAGGATTGCCTCCAGGACCAATAAGAATACCTTCAATTGCAGGCATTGACGCTGTGCTGAATCATGTTCATCATAATTACTTGTACATGTGCGCAAAAGAAGATTTCAGCGGTACTCATAATTTTGCAGAAACTTATGAAGAGCATTTAAAAAATGCTGCAAAATATTCAGCAGCATTAAATAACAGAGGAATAAAATAAATATATTGTATATTATTATATTTGAATCTGCACAAGAATCTGGCCTAAAAATTATATAACAATAAAAAGCCATAGTCTTGTGCAGATTTTATATAAAAACACTCAAAATAGACAGACTATTTACACGACAATCGGTAAATTGCCATAAAAAAAACAATATCTAATGGCAATATTTAAGTTTGTCTTTGATTATTAATGACATAAGCCACATAAAAACAATAAAAACAAATACAATTTGTTTTGTATTGTCTTTGGTTTGCATTATCTTTGCACTATAATTTAGAATTATTATGGTAAAGAACGAAGAGAACAAGAATGAAGAGAAGAAGAGTCTTAGCTTTGTTGAACAAATAGTTGAGAACGATCTGGCAGAGGGTAAGAACGGAGGAAGAATACAGACACGTTTTCCGCCTGAGCCAAACGGATATCTCCACATAGGACATGCTAAGGCTATTTGCATGGATTTCGGTGTCGCTGAGAAATATAACGGCATCTGCAATCTGCGTTTCGATGACACTAACCCCAGTAAGGAGGATACAGAATATGTAGATTCTATTCTTAACGATATTAAATGGCTGGGATTTCATTGGGAGAACGTTTATTATGCCTCTGACTACTTCCAGCAGCTTTGGGATTTTGCCGTATGGATGATTAAAGAGGGCAAAGCATATATAGATGAACAGACAAGTGAAGAAATTGCCGCACAAAAAGGAACGCCAACACAGCCAGGCACACCATCACCATACAGAGACAGACCTATTGAAGAGAATCTTGAACTCTTCAACAAGATGAACACTCCTGATGTTGAGGAAGGGTCAATGGTGTTGCGTGCAAAGCTTGATATGGCAAACCCGAACATGCATTTCCGTGACCCAATCATGTATCGTATAATACATACTCCACATCATCGTACGGGAACGAAATGGCATGCATATCCTATGTATGATTTTGCACATGGTCAGAGCGATTTTTTTGAAGGTGTTACCCATTCTATCTGTACACTTGAATTTGTACCTCATCGTCCTCTTTATGATAAGTTTATAGACGAGTTAAAAACATATAAAGGAGAAACTGATAATATCAACGATAATCGTCCACGACAGATTGAATTTAATCGTTTGAATCTTACTTATACAGTAATGAGTAAGCGTAAGCTTCATGCTCTTGTTGACGAACATAAAGTAAACGGATGGGATGATCCGCGTATGCCGACAATCTGCGGTATGCGCAGAAGAGGATATTCTCCAGAAAGTATAAGAAACTTTATTAAGAGTATAGGATATACAAAGTTTGATGCCCTTAACGATATGGCACTTCTTGAAGCTGCTGTACGTGATGATCTTAACAAAAGAGCCATAAGAGTTTCAGCTGTGGTAAATCCTGTTAAACTAGTTATAACAAATTATCCAGACGGGCAGACAGAAGAAATGGAAGCAATTAACAATCCGGAAAATGAGGCTGACGGAAGCCATTCTATTACTTTCAGCAAGAATCTATGGATTGAACGTGAGGATTTTATGGAAGATGCTCCTAAGAAGTTCTTCAGAATGACTCCAGGAAAAGAAGTACGTCTGAAAAATGCCTATATAGTTAAATGTACAGGATGCACAAAAGATGCGAATGGAAATATCACAGAAATACAAGCAGTGTATGATCCTAATAGCAAAAGTGGCATGGAGGGAGCAAACCGCAAAGTTAAAGGAACTCTTCATTGGGTAAGTGCAGACTATTGCCATAAGGCAGAAGTAAGAATATACGACCGACTGTTTAATGTTGAAAATCCGTCTGCTGATGAAAGAGATTTCAGAGAGTTGCTTAATCCGGACTCACTGACAATACTTCCAGAATGCTATGTTGAGAATTTTGCCGCAGAAAAGAAACCGGGCGAATATTTACAATTCCAACGTATTGGATATTTTATGGCCGATTTAAACTCTACACCGGACCACTTGGTATTCAATAAGACTGTTGGACTAAAAGATACATGGTCAAAAATTAATAAAAACTGAATAAATGTCATATAATAATTCTGAAGATTATTTTGAGTCAAACGAATTCAAAAACACTCTGAAAAAATTTGAAGAGGCCGAAAAAGAAGGTAAAGAAATCATATTGGATTCGGAAGAATTTGTTGATGTTGCTGAATATTACTATAATCATGATAACGTTGAACAGGCAATAAAAATAATCGACAGAACAATTGACTTATATCCAGGAGCGGCTGCACCTCTTTTATTTAAAGCAAGGATGGCCCTCCTGGATTATAATGATATAAACAAAGCCAACTATTATGCTGACTTGATTGAGGATAAGACTGATCTTGAATATTTTTATCTCAAAGCAGAGATAATGATTGTTGATGGTAAAGCTGATGAAGCTGATGAATATCTTGAAAACCGCTCTAACGAGATAGATGGCGATGATTTTGATTTTTTTGCCATAGATACAGCAGCCATTTTTATAGATTATAATATGACAGATAAGGCTGAAAAATGGATTAACAGATCAGAGGCCACCGATTCAGTTGAATATAAGGAACAATATGCCAGAATCATGATGGAGCATGGCGAATATGAAAAAAGTCAGAAGCTGTTTAATGAGCTGATTGACAAAAACCCCTATTCTACACAATATTGGAATTCGTTGGCATCGTCTCAATTTTTATGCAACAATCTTGAAGAAGCCATACAAAGTTGTGAGTTTGCACTTGCGATAAATCCAGAAAATGCCACAGCTCTTTTAAATAAGGCAAACGGACTTTATAATCTAGGTAATTATAAAGAAGCCTTAAAATATTACACAAGATATTGTGTACAATGTCCAAAAGATGAGAATGGAGAAACACTGATAGGTTTCTGTAATATGCTGTTAGAGGATTATAAAAATGCCATTAAGCATTTCCAAATTGCAGAAAAGTTGTCTGCTCCTGATTCTCCAATGTTGACAGATATCTATAAAGATTGGGCTTTTGCGTTATGCAGGCTGAATAGAATAGACGAGAGCATGGATGTACTTGACAAAGCTAAAAGTATTGCCAGTGACCAAAATGACTTGTTGGTTTATAAAGGAAGTCTTCTTCTTGGAAGCGGAAAATTCTTTGAGTCTAAGAAATATTTTCTGAAAGCAATAAAAGACTCTAATTATTCACCAGCTATTGTTATGAAAACGGCAATAGTGATTTATGAGAGCGGAAATATTGATATTGCATATAAAATGTTTCAAATGCTTTATAAAAAGCATCCTGAATATACAAGCGGCTATCCGTATTATGCAGCTTGTTGTTACTCGCTAAAAAAGAATGAAGAATTTCTTTCATGTCTAAAAAAAGCCGTTGAACATTCGCCTGAAGATACTAAAATTGCTCTCGGTAAATTGTTTCCGGATAATATTGACATTAAAAATTATTATCAATATATGCTTAACAAGCTTGGTAAGGCATAAGGCTTATATTGAAAACAAGAGTATTAAGTCAAAATAGTCATTAAATGTTAAGTTTCTCTTTGGCCGTTAACGCTTGATACATAGATACGTATACAACAAAAATATAAAGCCATGCCGTATGTGATAGATGAATATATATGTGGAAATGATGAATTGGCTGAGTATCTTTAGATACACGCTAAAATGTATTAATATAACTCAAGCATATAAAAAAGTCACATCAAATTGCCTAATTGCCGTTTTGATGTGACTTTTTGTATAAATAAGAATAATCTTATGAATTCTTATTTCTTCTTAATTCCTTTATAAACGAGTATTCCTACAATTATTACAGCCAAAGCTAAAAGTACATAGCCTATTTCATGACTATATTTCGTTGCTCTCTCATATACGTCGGCTGTTGTCTTTAAATCGGTAAAATGAAAGATCATATATCCGAGTGCAGCCAAAACAGAATTCCATACAGCAGCGCCAAGTGTAGTATAAAGCAAAAAATGGTCTAACCTCATCCCGGCGAGACCAGCTGGTATACTAATAAGCTGACGTACGGCCGGGATTAAGCGCCCAAAGAATGTTGATGCAGCACCATGCTGACGAAAATAGTTCTCTGCATGCTCAACTTTTTCACGGTCGATCAGACACATATGTCCAAAACGGCTGTCTGCGAATTTATATACGATAGGTCTGCCAAGCCAACGAGCAAGATAGTAATTAACAAGTGCTCCTATATCAGCACCGATAGTGGCAAACACGACTACGAGGAAGATGTTCATGCTGTCGTCTGTCATGGCTTTCCATGCTGCAGGAGGCACGACAACTTCAGAAGGAAAGGGTATAAATGAACTTTCTATTGCCATAAAGACTGTTACGACCCAATAGTTCAAATTTTCAAGTACCCATCTAAATAATTCTGCTGAATCCATTTGATTTATAAATAATTTTTTTGCAAAGTTATGGTTTTTATATATAAAAAACGAATAAAATGCTGACTAAGCACAAAATTCATGAAAAATTCGCAACGATATATTTTATCATCAAAATTCTTGCAATTCTTTATAAATTCGCTGTACAGGCAGTCCCATGACATTAAAATAGCTACCATGTATTGACGTTACTCCTATATATCCAATCCATTCCTGTATACCATAAGCTCCTGCTTTATCCAATGGTCTATAATGTTCTACATAATAGTTTATTTCTGAATCAGACAAATCTTTGAATGCAACATCTGTTACTACAGAAAAGTGTTTTTGCTTATTGCATGAAGTTAGACATACGCCTGTAACAACATGATGTATCTTACCGCTTAGTTTATGCAGCATGCGTTTTGCATCGTCAATACTCTTTGGCTTGCCTAACACTTCGTTTTCTAGAATTACTACAGTATCTGCCGTAATAACCAAATCACCTTCACCAATTGTATTTTTATAAGCATCAGCCTTTTTTGCCGATATAAATTCTGCGATATCCATTACAGACAAGCTTTTGGGGTATGACTCATCTATTCCGGGTATTACGTGTATGTCAAATTTCAAATCCAGTCCGGACAAAAGTTCTTTTCTGCGTGGACTATTACTGCTTAAAATTATGTGATAATTTGTTCTCATAACTAAATTGAATTTCTACCATCCAAAGGCTTCTGCATTATTGAGCCATTTTCCTTGAGCACGAAGCACCTGCTCTATTATATCGCGGCCACAGCCATATCCTCCTTTACATTTACTTATATATTTGCTTATCGACTTTATATCAGGACACGCATCTGAAGGACAACACGGACAGCCACAGCGTTGCATTATTTCATAGTCTGGAATATCATCACCCATGTATATAATCTCCTCGTCTTTAAGATTATATTTTGCCATAAACTCATCATATACCTTAATTTTTACTGCGCATCCCATAAATATGTCTGTCACACCCAAACGTTCATAACGCATGCGTATGGCTGGAGTGCTGCCTCCTGTAAGTATGACAATTCGCAAACCTTGCTTTTGGGCAAGTTGTATCGCATAACCATCTTTAATGTTAACTGTACGCATGGGCTCGCCTGATGAATGCAAAGGAATAGTCTCTGCGCTTAAGACACCATCTACATCAAAAATGACAGCACGTATTTTCTTTAAATCATAATTTATCATCAGTTATTTTCTTTCTTTTGTGCAACATGGTGAATACTAAGGCTCATACACTCATAAATCTGCTTGAAAATAGGATTCTCACGTAACATTTCAGATTGCATTCTTATCACATTCTGATCATAGCGCACAGCCGGACCTGTTTGTGCGTCGTCAGGAGACATTTGATGTACCTTTTTTGCAGTTTCATCAATTAAAGGCAACATTACATCAAAAGGAATATTATGTTTTGCAAGTATCTCTGAAGAGATTTCATAACAATGGTTTACAAAGTTACAGGCAAAAACAGCTGCTAAATGTAAATGTTTACGGGCCTCTGAAGACAGAATATATACACGTTGTGAAATGCTTTCTGCTAAATGTTGTGATGTTTCAAATGTGTAGTTGTCATTTCCTTCAATGAAACATGGGATATCTCTGAAACTCAACAATTTAGTCTTAGAGAATGTTTGCATGGGATATAGTACACCATAATGCAGAGCCATACCTTTAAAAACATCTAAAGAAACACTGCCTGATGTATGCAGAAAAATCTTTTCTCCACGATCTTTGCACAATAAAGGCACTATTTCGGCTATGGCACTATCCTTCACAGAAATAATATATACGTCAGCATCTTTCGTAACATTTTCAATATCTGTTACCGGAGCTCCGCCAACAGCAGTGGCCAAGGATGATGCCGAACCCATTGTACGACTATATACCTGCAAGATATCATTGCCAGCATCTAATAAGGCTTTACCTAAATTTGTTGCAAGATTACCGGCACCTATTAAAACTATCTTCATCATCAAAATTTATTTATATGAACATTTTCCCATTTCAGCGCATCTTCATTCTGCAATGCACGGTTTTCTTTCTTATGTCCGAAGCCTAGTATACAAAGAATATTATAATTTTCAGGTATCTCCAATATACCACGAATAACAATGTCTGCTGACGTACCATCAGACAATCCACGCCCTCTCATTTGAGCCCAACATGAACCTAAGCCAAGTTCTTCTGCTTGAATCTGCATTGCGTAAGCCGCAATTGAGCCATCTTCTATCCAACAGTCATTTTGTATAGGATCGCCCAAAACAGCTATGACCAATGATGACTTTTCAAGGAACTTAGCCCCCATGTCTTTTGCGTCAGATAGTTTTTCGATGGCCATTTTATCATCAACAACAATAAAATGCCATGAACGTCGACTCTTTGAACTTGGAGACATTAAAGCCGCACGTAATATTAACCTGACATCTTCTGAATCTATTTCTTCATCCGTGAAATCTCTGTAACTACGGCGTTTCTGAACCAAATCTTTAAAACTGTTCATGTGTAGTAAATGCGTTTGATTTATTAAAGCTCTACAAAGTTAGACATTTATAAGTCAATTCAAGGCATACCTTATTGATTTTTTAGAAAAGATTTATTATTTTTGCGGTATGAATGAAATAAAAGTCGTCATTATTTCAAAAAGCGAGAATTTGCCGTCTATGCAATGCAAAAAATTGTTCCATAGCGACGAGATGTTTAAAATCATAGAGAAAACTCCCGGGCAGAAGCCCTATATGGTTATAGCCTATGATAATAATAACATCGTTGCTCATATGCTGGTAATGCTAAGGCGCAGAGGCTCGTTATTTCCTCCATATCTTTTCACCCAAGGAAGAGCATACGGGGAGGGTGAATACGCACCAGGCTGCAATAAAGAAGAAATATTCGGCGAGATGCTCAAATGCATAACAAAGGAACTGAGAAGAGCACTTTGTCTTTATATTGAATTCAGTGATTTAAGTACAAAAATGTTCGGATACAGCAAATTCAGAAGCAACGGATTCTTTCCAGTGCACTGGATGGAGATACATAACTCTCTGCACAGCATGAAACCAGAAAAGCGACTTACCAATAAAATAAGAAGAAGCCTTATTAATGCCAACAAATCCGGACTGAAGACAAATATTGCAGTAACGGATAAAGAATTTAATGAATTTTTTAAGATTCTAAAAAATTATATTTCAATAAAAATACGAAGATACATACCTGACGCCCGACTATTTCGTGAGTTGTTAAATTGCGGATACGGCAATATATTTACCACTTATCATAAGGATATTATAGTCGGAGGCTGTATTTGTGTATATTCAGAGACAAACTGCTATATGTGGTATTTGGCTTCTAAAAAGAATTTTTACAAGAAACGCACTAACGCAATAACTACATGGACCGCAATAAAACATGCATATGAACAAGGCTACGAACATATATATTTCATGGATGTAGGACTTCCTTTTAAAAGAAATAATTTCAGAGAGTTCATATTAAGTTTTGGCGGCAAGCCAGTCGGAACATACAGATGGTTCAGATTTTCAATAAAATGGATTAACAAGATTCTTTCATGGTCATACAGGGAATAATCATGCCATGCCAAAACAATAATCATTAATAATTCTCGTTATATACGAGATGAAAATAAAACAATTATATATGGCAGTGCTGATGCTTTTATACGTGATAAACGTAAAGGCTCAGACATTTACACTACAGGGAAAGGTTACCGACAGCAATATGAACCCTGTAGAACTGGCGACAGTATCTGTGGTTCAGCAGGGAAAAATGACTATGACTAATCTAAAAGGTGAGTTCTCAATGCAACTGCACTCATCTGATAGTGTTGTCGTCAGATTTTCAATGGTTGGCTATAAGACAAAAACACGTGTATTGCGTCGTCCGAGAGGCAAGCAGACTCTACTCATACAGCTTTTTGACGACAACCAACTTGCAGGAATAACCGTTACAGAGAAAAAAAGACAGACAGGAAGCACACAGCAACTTGAGACAAAAGATATGAAAAACTCACCGAGTGTTACAGGCAATGCCGTTGAGGAACTGATACAGTCGCAGGCAGGCGTTTCTACTCACAGCGAGTTGTCCTCTCAATATAACGTGCGAGGCGGAAGTTTTGATGAAAATAGCGTTTATATCAACAATGTTGAAATCTATCGTCCATTTTTGGTAAGAAGTGGTCAGCAGGAAGGCTTGTCTATCATTAATCCTGACATGGTTGAGTCAATAGGTTTCTCTACGGGTGGATTTGAGGCAAGATATGGTGACAAAATGTCATCTGTTCTTGATATCAAATACAAAAAGCCTAAGAAATTTGAGGCTAACGTGGCCGCCAATCTGCTTGGCGCAAGCGCTTACGTCGGATTTAGTACAAAGAAGTTTTCATGGAGCAATGGTATAAGATACAAGACCAACAAATATCTTCTCGGCTCACTTGAAACAAAAGGCGAATACGAGCCTAACTTTCTTGACTATCAGACATATCTTACCTATGAGCCTACCAAAAACTGGTCGATAGAGATTATTGGCGATATTTCGGAAAATCATTATAATTTTTATCCTGAAGACCGCGAAACAAAGTTTGGTACGATGGAAAACGTGAAGTCGTTTAAGGTGTTTTTTGACGGTCAGGAAAAAGATGTATTCCGCACATATTTCGGCTCATTAAACATATCGAGACGCTTTGGCGAAAAGACAAAATTGTCGTTCATTGCATCTGCATTTCATACTAATGAGCAAGAAAGATACGACATACAGGGACAATATTGGCTTACACAAACCGAAACAAGCGAAAATCTAGGTGTCGGTACATACATGGAGCATGCCCGTAACTATCTAAAAGCAACGGTAAAAAGTGTAAAGGTAGCTCTTGAACATAAGACTAAAAAACATGACATACAAGCTGGGCTGACTTATCGAATTGAGAATATAACTGAAAATAGCAAGGAATACGAAATGCGCGATTCAAGCGGCTATAGTATTCCACATACAGGCGAAGACCTTTATATGATTTATTCTCTTAAGGCAAAGAATACACTTGACGCCAACAGGCTCGAAACTTACATACAAGATACATGGCGATTCAGCAGCAAAGGCGAACACACGTTCTTTACTCTCAACTATGGTATAAGATTCAGTCACTGGAACTTTAACAAAGAAAGCATTATCAGTCCGAGAGTGTCGCTCGGTATTGTCCCGGCATTCAATCATGACGTAACCATGAGATTCGCCACAGGTGTGTATTATCAAGCGCCATTCTATAAGGAATTGCGTGACACATCAACGATAAACGGAATAACCTATGCAACGCTGAACAAGAAGATAAAGAGTCAACGCTCAATACATTTCATAGCAGGCTTCGACTATCGTTTCAAGATGAAAGACCGTCCTTATAAGTTTACGGCAGAGGCATATTATAAGGCTTTATCGAATCTTGTACCTTACACGGTCGACAACGTTAAAATTGTATATGACGCAAGTCAGCAATGCAGCGGACACGCCATGGGACTCGACCTGAAACTCTATGGTGAGTTCGTTCCTGGAACAGACTCATGGGTAAGTCTGTCATTGATGAATACAAAGATAAACATCAACGGCAAAAGTATACCTATGCCTACTGACCAAAGATATTCTCTCAACCTGTTTTTCACGGACTATTTTCCAGGCACAGACAAATGGCGAATGTCGCTCAAATTGGCTTTTGCCGATGGTCTTCCATTTGGAGCACCCCACAGGCAACTCGACGAACAACCATTCCGTGCTCCAGCATACAAGCGTGCCGATATAGGCATGAGCTATAGACTGCTGAACAATGAAAAGGGTGATCACAAATCCATATTCAAAAATATATGGCTTGGTGTCGACTGTCTTAACCTTCTTGGCATAAACAACGTTAATTCATATTATTGGATTACTGATGTTACAAATCAACAGTATGCTGTTCCAAACTATCTTACCGGACGACAGTTTAATGTCAAGGCTTCGTTCGAATTCTAACAAAAAAATGCATAAGAACAAAACATGCACAACTCAGACTTTTAAAATCAGAGATTCTGATAGCACTATAGTTAGCAGACTTCAACATTATATTCAATGTATCAGAAATATTAACATGATTTGTTCTTATGCATTTCCTTTATTTTATACATATTGATACGATATCAATATACCTTTTAATCTTCTTTTATTTTGTGTTTAATCAAAATTGCATTAATTTTGCAATAAAGAACAATAGATGTGTCGTAGTGATACATATATGTGCATAAACTCATATCCACTACACACCAACAATGTTACTAGCTCATGGCAGAAATTAAAAAATTGATACTGTCGCTTGGAAGCAATTATAATCATGAGAAAAACATCACTGAAGCCATATCATTGCTGAAGAAGATGTTCGGCAAAGATAAAATTGTTTTCAGTAAACAGTTATGGACAAGTCCGGTAGACATAAAGTCGGATAAATTTCTTAATTGCATGCTGTTCACTCACACTTCGTATAAACTCGATGAAGTGGAACGCAGCATGAAAGAACTTGAGCGTATTTGTGGCAGGACAAAAGAAGAAAAAGATGTAAATATTGTAAAAATAGACATCGATATTCTACAATACGGAGATCAGAAACTGCATAATAAGGATTGGGCACGCGAATATGTCAAGGAACTTATGAAAGAGTGTCCCTTCTGAGCGAAATAAAGTTGTTGGTAACAATAATTTAATTAATTGAATATATAAACCTTTTTACATAATGCATAATGAAAAAACTAAGAGTACAAATTTTAGCTATATTCTCAATATTTTTCTGCTATGCTACAGAAAGCACATGCCAGACTTTTGATGAATATTTTACAGACAGGACTTTGAGAATTGACTATATATTCTCAGGCAGCGCAAAATGCCAGACAATAAGTCTCGACAAACTCAACACCATGCCTCGCTGGTATGGCAAAAAGCAACGATTAGCACAGGTACCTGTTGAAGGTAATGGACAAATAACTGTCAAGACACATAACTCTGATAAGGTTATATATAGAAACTCCTTCTCCACTCTATTTCAGGAATGGCTGTCGTATGACGAAGCAAAAACTACAAGCAAGTCGTTTGAAAATGTATTCCTTGTACCAATGCCAAAGGATACCGTTGATATTACTGTTGACTTGTATAATAACCGTCGTGAAATAAGTGCAACATTTACTCATACAGTTATTCCTAACGACATACTTATCAGACATATAGGCGAACGTGACATTACGCCGTATAAAGTTATTCAGCAGGCAGAAGATACAACCCGATGCATCCATATTGCATTTGTTGCCGAGGGATATACAAAGGATGAAATGAATGTATTTCTTAACGATGTCAACACAGCCACTGAGGCATTATTTGCCCATGAACCATTTAAGTCAAAACGCAAGTGCTTTAACATCGTGGCTGTAGAATCAGAATCAAAGGAAAGCGGAACAAGTGAACCCTCAAAAGGTATTTGGAAAAACACCGCATTGCATTCTCATTTTGACACATTCTACAGCAACAGATATCTTACGACATTAAACATAAAGGAACTTCACGACTGGCTTGCAGGTATTCCTTACGAACATATCATCATATTGACAAATACAAACGAATATGGCGGAGGAGGCATTCTCAATTCTTACGTCCTGTCAATGACTCATCACAAACAATTCAAGCCAGTTGTAGTGCATGAGTTTGGTCATAGTTTCGGAGGCCTTGGCGATGAGTATGCATATGAACAGGAACAAATACCGATGTATCCTCATGACGTAGAACCATGGGAGCCTAACATCACCACATTGAAAAACTTTCATGGCAAATGGGAGAACCTGATAAAGCCCGGAACTCCCGTACCTACTCCTGAAAGCACCGATTCAAAGACTATTCAGAGTAGAATCGGACTCTTTGAGGGTGCCGGCTACAGCCTTAAAGGCGTTTACCGCGGCATGCAGGACTGCAGAATGCGTACAAACGAAAATCCAGAATTTTGCACTATCTGCCAAAATGCCTTGACAAACCTGATTGACTTCTATACAAAATGAGATATTTACTGATTTTAATATTCTCATTAATAACATTACAAAATTATAGTGTTGTAGGACAAAACAGCCAAACAGACACCAAAATGTTAGAACGTGCCTTAGACTATTTTGCAAGTGAAAAATATCATGAGGCATTACTGTTACTGAAGAAACTTAATGAAAAGTATAACCTCAATCCACGTTTCAAAGCATACTTAGGTGTCTGTTACTTTCATGAATTTGAATACGAAAAAGCTTGTCAGTGTCTTGATGAAACCATAGATAAGCTTAATGTATATTCACCTGCTGAACGGAGTGTATATTATAATGTAGCTGCTGAAAGTCATTTTATGCTCAATGAGTATGAAAAAGCGATCCCGTTATACGAAAAAAAATTGTTGGTATGCAGCAACCAAGAAAAGGGAGACATATATTATAGGTTGGGCTTTTGTTATATGTTCATTAACAAATGGCAATGCGCATCCGAATATTTCACGTCAGCCATGAACTATTATGCCGCCTTTAACGCAGGACAGAAAACGACAAGAATCGCGCAACTCGAAAGAATGATAAAGGGATGTGAGGAAAAATCAGGAAAGCAATAGATATACTGTTCTCAAAAAGATTAATTGCCGGCACTATAAAATATTTTGTGTAAATGTAAAATATAGGATTCAAAATAGAGTTCTGTATTTTTATTTTATATATTTACACCAAAAGAATAATATTATGCGAGAAAAGAATCAAGTAGTGCCGGATGAGATGTTAAGTAAGGAATTCA
>ENA-UONW01001112-UONW01001112.1-human-gut-metagenome-genome-assembly--contig:-CS52-NODE-1112-length-34842-cov-128.958634_pt1 | contig 34842 bp, 31 predicted proteins | sample MGYA00242463_ERZ724010 | MGnify/ENA metagenome assembly ERZ724010 | reverse complement strand
TTGCAAAGATAATATTTTTCATTTACCCCACCTTACGCTGTATTGGTGGTTTACGGCAAGACCAGTATGTTGCGCATCGCTAGCACGCTGATTAGAAAAGAGGTAAAGTACTTCACATAATGGATTATTCTTCTCGGTACCACGAATATCTCCCATTGGCTTCTCAAAATCTGCTTTTGAGAAATAATCTGTGTCCGTGCCACTTTGCCCAACAATCTTACAGTCTTCTGTCTTTATATCTACAGCATAAGACACAGGCTTGCCATTCAGATTGCATCCTTTATGCAGAATGTCATCGTCATTAAGAATCAAGTGTAAGAGAACCTGACAAAAATCCTCAAACTGAGTGCCATTGAAACTTGACATATCTCTGACTATAGCATTTTTGAATTGCTTTGCAAGCATTCTTGTTTCTTCCTTTGCCATAATTGCTTCAGTCTTTGTAAGCGGTCACTTTAGGTACGTTAAGCCATAAAATGAATGCTTTTTTATTATCTTTTAAGAAAAAATCATTTGAATTTATTCCCAAGCAGTAACAGTATCCAGCTGCCATCTATGAGCGAGTAAGTCTACCAATTTGTTCTTTACAGAACCCACAAAGGTACTTGCTCTTGTACTCGGTTCGAAACTTACGAACCATTGAGGCATAGTACTTGCCTTCTTCGTTTATATTCATTTTGTCCCAAATTTAAAATTCGGGGCAAAGGTATATATTTTAATTAACGTACGCAAGACGTCCTAAAGTGACTGCTTACCTATATTATAAGTAGTTACACCTATCAGTTTTTTTGAAAAATGTTATATTTGTTCCCCACCGCAGTATCGCTCTGCGCTTGTCGCCACTCGAATGAGGAATATTGTTTTATTCTACTTTTGATAGGATTACATCTGGGGAGGTTCCCATCAGGGTTATGGCAGAAATCTTATGACCGCCATTGGCATTTAAGGAATGACCACAATGATAGAGGCTATCGTCTATGATAAGCCAGCGGTCATGAGACTGCTTTTTCCATTTGCGAACATCTATATGATTATCGGGGAATAGGCGGTCATGCTCATCCATGAGACGTTGCATACCTTGACCTACACCTGCAGTATAAACTGTCGCTGTAACCTCTGGTTTACGAACATCTAACACACTTAGGGTTAACGATGAAACATAGCCATCTATGATGATTACCCGATGATTGGCTGTACGAATCAAGTTCTCCAAAGCAACTCTTGCTGTATAGAAATCACCTTCGAAGAAGACCATCTCGGCAGGAGGAGTGGAGGTTCGAATGAAGAAATCGAGCTGCTGTTGCTGCTTGGCTTGGACGTCCTTTATTCGTTGCATCTCATCATGCTGCAACATAAGTTTGCCATCAATACGTTGCTCCATTTGAAGCATCTGCTGATGTACAGCATATCCACGAAGAAGATATTCCTTCAAGACATTGTTAGCCCATTGACGAAAGCGAATACCTTGATGACTATTTACACGAAAGCCGACTGATATAATCATATCAAGATTATAGTAATCCATATTACGTGTAACCATACGATTGCCTTCTTTTCTAACTGTTCGGAATTTCCGAACAGTTGCAGACTGCACCAATTCTCCTTGCTGATAAATATTAGTAATGTGCTCACTAATATTAGCTTTACTAGAACCAAAAAGTTCCATCATTTGAGCTTGCGTAAGCCATACCGTATCTTCTTCTATTTTTACTTGAAGAGAGATACTTTCATCTGGTTGATAGAGTACTATCTGTGAATCATCAGCCATAAGCTGTATATTATTGTCGTTTGCCATAATCATACATTTTTATTGCTAATATAGCGACAAAAGTACGATTTTATTTCGTAATCACCAAGGATTTAAGAGAAAAAATGCATTTATTAACCTATGCTTGGCTTATGGCTAAACATTACAACACACAGAATGATTCTGCTTCCTTACCAGTTCTGCGGCGATAGTCATCGCGCATACACTTTTCCATTTGTGCTATGTATTCTGCCTTTCGCTCCCTAGAAGCCTTGAAGCGACACATAAAATCTGCCTTTTTTTCTTCTATGGTCATAACGTATATTTTTTCGACTCCCCTGTCCCCCTCTTGCGAAGAGGGGGTCCTTAACCTATACCCAAGCCCTAAATCCCTACCATAGGGATTAGGGATGTAACCGCCCTACTGTGCTGTTTTTCAAAAATCATCCCGTCCTTCTTTTTTGATAAAGCGAGCTGCACTCGGCAATTTGAAAGCAAGCTTTCATTGCACTCATTGGCATCGCTTTTTCCCATTAAAGAAGGCTCCACCTCTCATCTCGGTCTTCTTCAATGGTCTTTACACCCCCTTCGGTTCCCCCGTTAGCGGGGGACAGAAACCTCAGGGAAGAAGAGGAAAACCGCCCTCCGGTGCTCAGAACCGCTACGCTCTAAGGTTGGCGGGGCATCAAAGCCCTCGCCATGGGTGTGCGGGATGGGACCGCCTGGGTATAACTTGCTATTATCTTGCTAAAGGTACTGGGTACTACTCCTATTTTAAAACCACCCTGTTTTGCAATAAGTCACAAAGAGAGCGTAACGTTTTTAATGTATAAGGGCGAATCGTTCAGCATCGCATGCTTCGTATCTTTCTTTGAGAGATTGGCATGCTCTGTAGGAATCTTCCAATCGATACCGAGGGTATCATCGAGAATAGAGATACCACCATCTGCCTCAGGATGATAGAAGTTGCAACCTTCTCTTCAAACTCTCGCTCGCTGAAATTGTCGAATTTGGTATCAGGGATAGCATATGGGGCACTTTTGCCTGGTTCCGAAAGCATCTTATAAACATCGGAGCGGAAGCGGATTTCATTAAGATTTTTGTCCTCAACTCTCACAAAGACAAAGGTGGTAAGAAAACAGCCTCACGGATAACACGTTTGCCACGGCTATTGATCATGACACGTCTTTCCAAAGTGCGTCGGATCTGTTGCTACAAAACCATTTTCTGCTACATATCCTTCACTTTTTGCCATGGCTTCGCCGTCGTCCCCTGCAATAGTGGACGTAACCTGTGATTGTATATTTGTCTCTTTCATCATGCGAATCAAGTTCGTTTTTTGATGACGTTCATCTGAATCTCGATATAAGAGACACAGAATCTCCTTGCAAAAATACGAAAATTGTTGGAAACTAGCAAATTATGCGTGTTAAAAAATTAATATCATTCTACGAAAATCAACATTATTTTACTATTCTTTTCGTACATAATTTCCTAAGTCGTTGATTGAAAGAAAGTTTTCGGTTTTTCTGTGTCTCTCATGTAAAGATTCTGGAAAAATGGTTCATTTTGGTTCATTTTACAAAATCCCTCTTTTTATTCTTTTTTGTGGCTTATAGGGCTGCCACTATTTTGGCGTTGGCATCATCTACTTCTGAGCTTTTGATGGAATTGAGATAGATTTGCGTGGTGCCTTCTCCATCTTTCGTTTGGTTGCAACCTTTGTGATGATGACAGATACACCTGATAATCATCCCGTCCTTCCTTGTTGATAAAGGCTTTTTTCTACCTCTCCGTCTCTCCTGCAAGGAAAGACTTTTTTCGAAAACCTACCCGTCCTTCCTTACCCTTAAGGAAGGCTCCACCTCTCATCTCGGTCTTCTCTCCTCAGGCGAGAAGAAGGAAACCGCCCTACTCGGTACTGTTTATGCCCCACCTGTCCCTCCCCAGCGGGAGGGTCCTTACCCTATACCCAAGCCCTAAATCCCTACCATAGGGATTAGGGATGTAACCGCCCTCCGGTGCTCGGAACCGCTACGCTCTAAGGTTGGCGGACCATCAAAGGTCTTCGCCATGTTGTGCGGGATGGGACCGCCAGGGGACAACTTGCTATAACTTGCTGGTTGAGACCACCATTTTTGTTCCTCATTGCAGTATCGCTCTGCACTTGTCGTCGCTCGAATGAGGAATATTGTTTTTATACTACTTTTGAGAGGATTACTTCTGGGGAGGTGCCCATCAGAGTTATGGCGGAAATCTTATGACCGCCATTGGCGTTTAATGAATGACCACAATGATAGAGGCGGTCATCTATAATAAGCCAGCGGTCATGGGACTCGTTTCGCCATTTTCTAATATCTATATGATTGTTGGGGAAGGGTTAGCGATGAAACATAGCCATCTATGATGATTACTCGATGATTAGCAGAACGAATCAGGTTCTCCAAAGCAACTCTTGCTGTGTAGAAATCGCCTTCGAAGAAGACCATCTCTGCAGGAGGGGTCGAAGTCCGAATAAAGAAATCAAGCTGCTGTTGCTGCTTAGCCTGGGTATCCTCAATATGGGTCATACGCTTGTCCATATTCTCCTGTAAGGCTATCAAGTGACGATTCACGGAATAACCTTGGAGAAGATATTGGCGTAAAACAGATGTAGCCCAAATACGGAATTTTGTACCTTGTACGGACTTTACCCTATAACCTACAGATATTATAACATCTAAATTATAATAATCAACTTGATATGTTTTGCCGTCTGAGGCAGTGTAGGCAAATTTTGCCCAAACTGATTCTTTCTGCAATTCTCCTTCATTAAATATAGTTCGCACATGCTTGCCAATAACACTCCTATCACGACCAAATAGTTCTTCCAGTTGCCTTTCAAAGAATGAGGATTATATTCTTCCGGTATCTGATTGCCTTCTGCCAAAAGCTTAACTATCCCCATAAGCGTTTCTACAAATTCTTTATCTTTCTTAAATCTTTCTTGAACTGCGAGGTCTTTCGAATTTCTTTCATAAACCCTATTCCTCCATTGATGCCATGAAACTTTCTAAGCTATCTACTCGAACTACTCCCGCATCATGACCACTCTCAGCCTCTTTCATTGCTGCCAAAGTTTCTGCGTTTGGAACATCTTCCAAAGCAGCACTCCTTGAAACTGGGGAGTCTGAAACTATTTTAACGCCTCTCATAAGAGAGAGGACATTCTTTAATTGCTCCAACAAAGATGGACTATCTATCTGTAATGTTAACTGTGCCATAACTTCTATATTTAATTCGCAGCAAAGATAAGGGTTTTCTGTGAAACCACCAAATTTTGGGGGAGTTTTTGATCCTTGCTCTAATCTCCCACAGATTTGGCTTTACTTCCCGCTGGTCAGTGGGTCCGGTGGACAAATCTCCCTTCGGCCGCCGATTTTCAATTCACGGATTTGCACAGATACTCTCGTTGCAGCAACGGTTCTCACTAAGCTTCGCAGCAATAGATATTTCTCTGCACGCGAATTACGCATTGATTTTACTGAACACGAATTGCACGAATTACACGAATAAGTTGCTTAGTATCTAAAGATTCGGGAGATTCGGGAGATTCGTGTTCAAAAATCAATACTCAACATTATTTTTTAAGTCGCACACGGATCTCACGGATCTCAAACTACTTCCATCCTCTCTTTGCCTTGATATGAACAGAAGACTTCAAGAAGTTGAGCATTTATAATATAGAAATGATACCAAGTAATAAGCTTAGCACTCCCAAAATAGCACCAAGCCATCCCAAGCGCACACTTAACTTCGAGATTTTATCTCCTGCAACAAGCATGTCATTAGCCATCTTGATATGAACTAATGTAGCATTAGCCCGTCTGCCCTGAAAGACATTTTCCACTCGCTCCTTTATCACCTTTATATTATTTATAGCATTGTCTGTATTAAATGCACATGCCTGTAGCGTATGGTTATCACCAAGAGCTTTGTGATAAGAAACATTGTTATGAGAATACAATAAAGCACGATAATAGACAACCTCCCCTAAGATATCTATACATCTTGCATCAAAACTTTCAAACTTTTCCTTGTACAAGACATCACGATAATCTGGTGAATCCAAGATACTCATAAGATAGGATGCATCAAATTCCAATTGTTCAGTAAAGTCTCGGAATCGTTTTTCATATTGGCGCAAATAAAATATTAAAGGTTTGTTGTCTGGAGAAGAAATCTGAGAGTCGCTTTCCTCCGTACATACATAAGCATCAAGAATGGAATCACAGTCATCCGTATGATTCTTATGTTCATGATAAAATCCCTTGACACAATGATATATGGGGTTTGTCAAAGCCTTAATTAGCAATTCTGTATCAGCAACAGACACGTCAAATGAATAGAGGATAAAGCCATTATCGTTAGAACCCTTATGCATCAAAGAAAATTCCACATCAATTCCATGCAAGGAGAGAATTACGATAATGTTTTCTTGTGAATCTAACTTCAATGACAAATGGCACTGGCATCCTACTTCATCAGAAATATCTTCTTTTTCTAAAAAAGAATTCTCTGACAAGGGAACTGGTGCCACATGATATATGGATGGAATCCAAAAAACGCAATACCCATTCATCATTTATACTCCTAAAGCATAAAAACGTTGTCCATCTAGTCGTTCCAAGCGAGTTGGCTCACGATAGAATTTTTCCTGCTCCTTGCCAAGCTTGGTTATTTGCCAAGTAGAGTTTACTTGTTCCAACTTATCTTTTGTAATGCCTTTCTTGATAAAGCCCATACGACAGAATTGATTGAAGAATTTTTCTCCAATCTCGCCGATCAATTCTTTTTTGCTACCATGTTGTTTGTTTGCAATAAACAATATGGCTTCTTTTCTATCGTTAATCATAATTCCTATCTCCTATTAATCTTTTCGGCTGCAAATATACGACTTTCTTCCATAAATACCAAGGAATTAAGAGAAAATCTTCACTACGCAACCAATTTATAAGTTATCAACCTATTTTGTTTCGACTCCCCTGTCCCCCTCTTGCGAAGAGGGGGTCCTTACCCTATACCCAAGCCCTAAATCCCTACCCATAGGGATTAGGGATGTAACCGCCCCTACTCGGTGCTGTTTTTCTAAAATCATCCCGTCCTTCTTTACCATTAAAGAAGGCTCCACCTCTCATCTCGGTCTTCTCCCCTCAGGGAAGAAGAGGAAAACCGCCCTCCGGTGCTCAGAACCGCTACGCTATAAGGTTAGCGGGGCATCAAAGCCCTCGCCATGGTTGTGCGGGATGGGACCGCTCTGATTATAGAGTATCATAGTGATGCTATCTTATCTGCTTATACATCTCCTCTAAACTATCAGCAATACAACTCGCATCATCCAACTGATTACATAGATATGTTGCTTGAGGCTCAGGATTGTTATTTCGAATCATCGTTTTCAAAGTTTCTACTATAATCTTCTTTTGAGCAGATTCTTTAATATTTATATTGTAAGCCATCATACATTGAAATTATTGTAACTATGATATTTGCTTCAAATCACTGGTGTTTAAGATGATAATCGAAAATACAATTATGGCTCTTATCAATAAGATTCTCAATCGTCAAATTCTCCAAAAGATTATACTTTATAAGTAAATCTCTTAATTTTGGAAAAGAAAAACTATTATAGAAAACCATTAATAATTCTCTTGTAGACATCTGAGCTTGAACAAATTGGACCAATTCGAAATATCTTTTGGATATTTGCTGCCTTACAACATAATTCTCTATATCATTTAAATCCTCTTCTTCTGACTTACTCACAAAACGTAATATTCTGTATAAATGCCTAAAATAGTTACCACATTCTTCATGAACATTGAAAAAACGTCGATAAACAAATTCAATTTTCTGTTCTACATTCAAATGTTTATAAGCCTCAAACTCTTCATTAGTTATCTTATACTTATCATTCAGAAAACAGAACTTTGATTGCGTCTTTATTGTTTCAAAACTAAACCGATATAGGTTACCATTAGAATCCTCAAAATAGTTTTCCGAATGAGCATCGCAATAAGCAAGTTGATCATCAATTTCTTCTGGATCATATGCGTGGCAATAATGTCCATATTCCATCGAATCAAATAGATTCTTTAAAACAAAGCTACCCATTCTAAAAAAATCCTGTCCTTTCACTGGAATTTTTTGTATCTTTGTTGGATTTTGCATGTCAACACCTTCGTAGTTTGTAAACAAAGAGTTTTTAATATCTCTTTGTTCTTTCAATAATTCGAAAAATGTTGTTTTAAATTGCTCTTGTCGTTGTAAGTCAACTTGCTTTGCATTAAACTTCAATTGCTCAATTAAAGTATATGCAAGTAGAACGATACTTACTATGCCAACAATAGGCGCTGTTGTGCCACCTATAGTGTCTCCAATTTGACCCGTATTCATAAAAGATAACTTATCACAAAAGGGTCTCGTTAAAAGATATGGTGCGAGCAATATCGCTACAAGACATAAGCAGACGCAAATTATTATCTTTCCTTTTGAATATTTCATTTGTATACAATTTAATCAAGAATAGTCTATTAAAGTGTAACCATCTATATTTCCATACACCCTCTGAACCGCCTTTTTTTAAAGGCGATTCAAGAGATGTTAAAAATAAAAAATGATTGGATTTAACATTTATTTTTGCATAACGCAAGGCAAAAGTGCCACTTTTTCTGCTGTACAAACAGGCTTGGCAGTAAGACGACTAACTAGATCCTTGATGTAACACCCAGGAGATAACTTGTTCATATTACAGCTTTCTATGACAGAAAACATGAAGGCATAGTCAAGCGCAGAATCTTCACTGCCGATGTTCAGACAGTTCTTAAGATTCAGCTTGATGTGTCTCATCATTTGTTCTGCCAGGTTGTTAGACAACTCAAGGTTGTCATCCTGCAAAATGGTTTGCATTGCCGACCATTCAGTCTTGATATATTTAAGAGCCTTCTTTGTCAAAGCGCCCAAGCCTTTGTAATTCGATCCAGTAAATCGCTCAAACTTCTCCTTGATTCGGTCCATGATAGGCTTGCTCCTTTGAAGCCTTTCCACAAGAACCTGGTCGGCTGTTAAACCAGCCTTCTTACAGTCATGCTCGATTCCAAACAGTCTACCTATCTCATCGATAAACCACATAGACAAGGAATGATTCTCTTCCAAGGGCTCTAAGATCTCATCAATCATCCAATTGTGAGTCTTCTTGATAGTCGCCTCCCAGACATCTTTCATTTCCTTGCGGATATAAGAGATTATCTTATGTACGATGACTCTCAAGGTATTCTCATTCATATTCAATCCCATATGAGATAGCTTCTCTACAATTCTCGTAAATGGAGTATTGTAAGCGAAATGCTCGGTAAGAACATAAGTTATCTGTTCCAAGTCAAACGTAACTTCATTTCGTCATTCATTCCTACAAAGGTACTACCTTTTTTCTGACATATGCAAGTTTTTTCGAAGATTTTTTTATAACTAAAACACTAATAAACAGATAGTTAAGCAATTAAGCAACATCTTCTTTTATCTGCATTTTAGTGACCATCAAACTTCTCGTTAGAGGCTGTTGCATTTAGCTGAATACCCATGTTTTGCAACATCACTTTTGCAAAAACATTTGCCATATTGCTTTGGTTTTGCATATTCTGATAAGATTCCAAATCCCAAAACAGATAGGTATCCCAAATACCTAAATCTATCTCTTTCTTTAGAGTAGTCATTTTCTCTGGAATTGCCTTTCCATTAGCATCGAAATAAGTATCCCAATTGGTACGTAGTCTAAAGACGCTTATAACATTAAACTCACCTGGGGTAAACAACTCTATAGGAAAATTAGGATGATTAATGACATTATTCGTTTTGTCATAATCACATTTAGAAAAGTCTATATCTACATATTTTTTAGCTACAGCCCTAACTGCCAACAAACGAGAATTGGAAGAGAAATAGGCATCAACATCTGAGAAAAATAATTCATCACAATTACCCTTATTGATTTGTTCTATCATCAAATTGATCGTATCTCGGTAAATTTCCTCGTGCTCAAACCGAACATGTTCAATACAAAACACATCATCAACAGGTTTTACAATAGGAATACCAAGCTTACATAAAGCAACTAATATTGCTCTTTTCTCTACTATGTTAATCTTATTGTTAAATTCCGAAGCAGCCAAGTCATAAGTCTGTCTTTTCTTTGCATAATTCAAGAAGATTTTCAATGCCTTGATTGCTATACGACGTACCTTGACGATTTTTCGGCTTTGAAATCGGTAAGAAAACCATGCTCCAAAGAAACCACCAGCGATAGCACTCACAACTATAACGACTATTTTAACTAATATAGAAACCATAATATTCCTCCTAATTTTTATATTTATTTTTTAAAGTCCATTACATACACTAAATGAGTTTGTGTAGGTTTATTTCCACTATGCATACTTTTCTATTTTTCTTGCTATTATCGCAAACTCATTTATCTTATTGTATATCCACATATAAGCAGTACCGTAAGTATCCGCTCAACGTCGTATTGCATATCTCAAAATAATATTGTAACTTTGCACGGCGGCATCATTTTTCTAATTTTGAGACTAGAATACAAAGTTTAGCCCTCCATCAGCACAAGCTAATGGTGGTTATACCTTAATTTGACTAAATTTGAAATTCATTTTTATTGTTCCTAATCTTCCCAGAACTCAGGAAGAAGAGTATATAAGCCTTCTTACCCATCACCATGTCACGGATCAAGCGTTCGGTATCATTGTTGTCCAAAGGCATATCTGGGATGTCTATATAATTGGTCAGCTTATCATAGATATAGATGGTTTCACGTTCTTCCTTACTAAAGACTACCCGCTCACGCTTTTGAGTAAATATCATTCTGACAAGAGAGTCTATCTGTTCGGTCTTAGCTCCACTTTTTTGTCTACATCAGACTCACGCATATTCTTCGCCTCATTATCACCGATTACAACCTCGGCGAACTTTGGCTTACTGCTTAATTGTTTCTTACCTTGTACCATAATTAGAATATTTAAATTAACGATGCAAAGGTACGAAACTTTATTTAGGCGCACAATACGGCTTTCACCGAATACTTACATTGCGAGCCTCCAGCTCTGCTAATATGTTATCGACTGGCATGTCAGGGATTTGCTCCTTGACAATGCTGATATATTTCTCGTTTGTCACTACCCACATATTTTCGACTGGGCAGATTGGCTTCTAACTACTGTCAAATGAATGAGGGAACGACCCACACCCATCACATCAATGAACTGCTTTGGGCAATCGGGGGTTGCCATTGACCAGAAGCGGCTGCCTACGCCGCCAGCCATGATAATAATATGTATGTCGTGCAACAATCTTGTTATTTTTACCTCCAAGTTTCCTTAAAGGATTTTTTTTCGAATCCCTCCTTCTCCCTTTAGCCAAAGGGAGCTCCACCTTTCTCACCAAGCCTCTCTTCCCTCAGGGACGAGAGGATGTAGCTGGCTACGCTATAGCCTCCGCCAGAGTTTTGGTATTGTCAGCGGAGCCTGTGCCCTAAAGGGCTGCCAATAAGTGTCTACGCAACAGAGTTGCGATTGTTTGTCGGCTAGCGCATCATCAAGATTCTATCAATCTTCCGCTCTCACGCAAACGTTTTTTAAAACCTTGCATTACAGTATCTGCCCATTCATGAAGGTTTTCTTTCATCACCTGTTTTTGCTTTTCATCAAAACCGGAATAGGCTATCTGTTGCTCTATACAGGTCTGAGCCGTTTCCTTAGCTAAGTCCAGTGTATGTTCTGTCACTTTGCCATTTGTTAGCTTCTCGCCTAATTGGGCGTAGAAGTAGCCTTCACAAAAGGCTATACAATATTCTTTTGCTATCATAACGCTAAATTGTATCAATTAATGCACTTAGAAAACAAGTTTATATAGGAAAACATACGATAAAACAAGTAATCCTTTCATGATTCATTTCTTTGCTTAAACTGAAGTTTATTTCTTAAAATCATTGATTCTCAGTTTCTCTTTCAAAGAACAAACAAGCAGTTGCCCATTCTTCTAACTAAGCTATAGCCATCCAAGCCTTGAATTACCACCTTACTTTCATCGGCTGCATGAACTACGCAGTTCTTGCATTCATACAATCGGATGCCCTTACCTACGCTGCGGCGATATAGCCATAGCCAGTTTCCGGACGGCTTGGCTTGTTACCGATAGTAACTATGGCGTTCTTATCGGAAGTATAGCTCAATGCCTTGCTGAGCACTCGCTGATACTCCGTGGTATTAATGACGAGGGTGACAGAACAGATTGGCTTCAATCTATCTACTGTCAATTGAATGAGGGAACGGCCGACTCCCATCACATCAATGAACTGCTTTGGGTAATCGGGAGTTGACATAGGCCAGAAGCGGCTGCCTACCCGCCAGCCACGATTACTATATGGGTATTGTTGTATTGCATAATATCCTTTTTATATTAATTCAACTCAATCCTTGTCCCAATGCATTAAATATGACTCGGCTCGTGTGCAACGACACCACCATCATAAAGAGCATTCGGAAGTAAAGAAGCAGCATATTCTTCGCTATTCGCTTGTTGTTATTTGATTGAGTTGACATAAAAATCTGTGTTACATGTCAGCAATCTTATTCATAGAAAGATGCTAACCAAGAATTTATTTCATTTGTATTTTTCATCTGTAGCAATTTCTGCTCTTCTTTTTCTGTAAGCCTTGGAACACCGATTTTTTTAATATTTGCTCCATTCAAAGAATAATAACCAGAAGTATAAGGCTTTCCATTAGCCACCACATAATTCCAAAATATGTTTGACTCCAAGACCTTTTGAAGAATCTTCATTTGTCTCATATCATTGCCGACAAATGCCATTCCGTTATACAGTAACAAATTAGGGTCCTTTACTATAATACAAGTCAACGGCTTGTTGGCAATCTTTGGGAAGAACATTTTTATAGGTGGCATAACCAATGACTGGGTTCGACCATAAGCATACCATGCTGGATATTTTTGAGTTTTACCTTTATCTCGACCATTCAACACAGTCCTTTGTGACTTCAAATAAGAATAAGCACAAGGAAACTCGTTTCTGAAGTATTCTTCTTCAAACAGAACAGCCTTGCCTTTTGCATCTATATGATAAGGAAATATCACTTTTCGTAAAATATCTTCTAAACATACGCCTGCTTTCAATTTATTGGAATTTACAATATTCTTGCAAACAATTTTTTCTATAGGATAAATTACATTGTTCTTTTCCAAATAATAGAACACATCATCTTCCTTTACAGGAGAGAATATATAGGTCTTATTGCTTAATGTTGCTATGCCATGACGAGTCTGACAATATTTAAACAAAGGAATTCCCACCGATTCTATTTTATTAGCAATTTCGTTTTCATTCAAGTTCCAACCACAATCTGCATCTAATGATGAATATTTAATATCGATAAAGCATAACGGGTTGTTCAACATTGCTTTTTCATTAAAGCAATAATGGAGAACGTCGCTATTTTTCTTTTCCATAAAGAACAAACATGTGTATGTACTCTTCCCTTTAAAAATTTGATGTCCCCGAAAGTCAATTATGCTAATATCATAATGGTTGTTCATGAAATATTCTCTCAACTTACGCGCATTAAGACTTTTCAGAAAAGAATTCATCGTGATGTAGCCAAGTATACCATTATCTTTCAACATCTCAATTGCTATCTGAAAGAATGGGATGTACATGTCTGTAGAACCAGAATCGCAGACATTATACCTCTTCGTTTTCATCTTGGTATTTTCCTCCATATTACGCCCACATACGTATGGTGGATTGCCAACTATCACATCAAAATTGCTATAACAACTATCCCATGTCTCCGACTTAAAATCCAATGTGTCAGCACAAAGTAAATTGAATTTGAAATCCGTAACTTCATTATCTGAAACCGCCAACAAGTTCAATAATATTTTGCATCGTTCTATCGAATATGACTGTATATCTATGCCATAGATATTTTGTCGGAATATGTCATAATAAGATTTCTTCGTCTTACGATGTATTTTTTTTGCAGCATCCATAAGAAAGCCTCCACAACCACAAGCTATATCAGCAACATGGATGTCACATAAACTATGGATAGTATCCAAACATCGCCCAAGTATATAATCTCGAATATTTTTAGGTGTATATATAGCACCTGTCACTATTCTATCTGAAGGAGAAATGACAAACTCAAATAGATTAATCATATCTTCTAGTCTTATCTCTTCCACATCTTGTGACTTTAGAAAAGAAAGAACTTTTATTAGCTCACTATAATCTTTGTCATTTTCTGAGATTACATATTTGCCTATGAAGTGATTATACTTATCTATCTTATTATATTCAATATATAGTGATACAAAAATTCTATTTATCAAAAAAGAATCTTGCGGAATATTACGCTTCAAAAAAACAAATATACTTTGTATCATTATTTAAAGAATAGGTTTATATTTTTCTTATACTCACGCAAACAATCCAAATAATTGTCTTTAAAAATTATATTATCTGCATTATCTAGCATTTTAGCTTCAAATTCTTTGCAGATTTCATCCAATTGTTCGATATTCCACAAGTACTCATGCTGAGTTTTGCCCAACTTCAGATTATCATACATCCATTTTCCAAGCTTGGTTATTGGAATAATAGCTCCTGTACTTGATCTCTCAAATTGTGCTTCATAATTAGTAGTACAAGGATCTATCCAACCTGTATTTCCTACTAATGATATGTTTTCATCGCCACTTGGCCATTTCGCTCTCTTGGCATTGTTGCATGAATGACAGGCATATACCAAATTAGAATAAACATTGTCTTTCATCTTGTTCATCACATCTTTTGGAACAAAATGATCTATCTCAAAATACTCCTTTCTTGGATTATCCAAATCATTACAGTAACCACATCTATGGTTGAAATCTACAGCAAGTCGGCTACGATATTTTTTGTAGTCATTTTCTACAGAAACACCAGTACTTCTTTGCGGACATTTATCTCGGAATTGCATCTTCACTTAAGGATTTTAAAAGTTCTCTTGAATTTTGTACTAATTCTTGTAAGTCTTTCAATGGCTTAGTTTGTAATTGCTCTGCAGAAATATGATTTGCTTTGGGGTCGATAGCATTTAGCTCCAAATGCAAATTAAGCAATTCATGCTCTTCTTCTAAAGACAAGCCATCTTTAGTTTTCTGCTTTTCTTCCAAAGACATCGCCTTATCTTGTATAGCAGACACACGTCTTTGGTATGCAGCTATAGAATTGTTTACATTTTGTATCAATTGTCCACGATATTCATCATTTTCAACTTTCTCTTTATCATTAACGAGATAGACATCATACATTCTGTTAAGAGCATCAGAGACAAAAGAAGTAACCATAAATACAGGAAAGTACTTCTTGTTATTGTTGAAGTACTCAACAACTTCGTCACCATTATATGGAAGATCACCACTCCCAGCCAGCTGGAAGTCAATGGCTAAAGCATCAAGACCATTCTGTTCGATTCTTTCCAATAAATCATTCAAAGTTTTTACTTCGTTCAAGTCTTCGATTACATCTAATTCGAAGTCTTTTTCAAATTGGCGAGCAAAAGAGGTTCTGTTTCCTTTGTCGTCATCTAAATATCCTAGTTTATACATACCAGTATTAAATTTTAAACATTATTTTTACAGCAAATCCTTCTGACTGATAGAGAACTTGCACAGAACTACCATTGTATTCGTTAATCGTAGCCTTAACAATATATAGCCCTAACCCAGTTCCTATCTTTTCTCCATTTTTATTACATTTGGATGATTCAAATGCATTGAAGATTACAGATGGATTGTTTTGGTATTGTTTATCAAGTCCTTTACCTGAATCAGAAACTATAATAGTAAGATAATCATCCTCTATTTTTCCTTCTATGCGGATATTGCGACCTACCGTGGATCTTTTTGCTTTAATGGCATATATGGAATTAGATATCAAGTTATTGAATATCGTATCAAAGTCTATAATGAAAGCCTTGATTTGCATATCGTCAGAAAAACCAGTCACATCAAAATCTATGTTTAGTTCGTTCATTACAGTAATCCAAGTTTTCTTAAACAAGTCGAAATAGCTTTTTAGATGAATTAGCTTTCTCAAACGCTTATCCTTACTTATCGAATTGATAGAAAACTCTAACCAACTACGGACTTGTTCATCATAGTTTTTTTGAGCTTTGATAACCTCATAAGGATTCTGATAATCCTTTAATCCCAAATACTTGACTTTATCTATCGAAGTTACCTGATTCAATGCATACAACATATTGTCATATCTACTTTTTGTCTGGATAGACAAATTGTTCAATTCATGAGAAAATGAGGTTATGATTAGTCCTGTACTTGCTAAATTTCTTAAAAGTCTGACTTCCTCCTCTTTATCCTCTAATTCTTGTTTGACAACTGTATATCCTTGACTTAAAGCATTATAATTGGCCTGCGTATATTCTCCAGCACTTTGTGCTTTGTCTGCTTGTTTTTTGGCATTTTCTCTTGGATGATTCAAATCATATAACAAAGACAGATTATACATCACAGTATTTCGGTCTGTCTCCATTATATTTATGATTCCTAACAAGATTTTCTTGAATAAAGAAAAAACTTCATTTTCCTGCAAGCCCTCACGTCCAGACTTGTCTTGCAGATACAAATTGTTAAGACGTGATATTTCAACGACACCAACAATTTGGTTCTGTCGAATATGATAACCTCCCATTCTTTGACCTGCACCAATCGGGTTTTGGGAATATCTATCACCTAAGTGAAGCCAATCATCACCATTTTCACCATACGGACGAACACGGAACTTGTCACGGTATATCTTTACTCCAATATTCTTTTTCAACCATTGTCTACGATGCGTTGGCGAGAACTGACGATATGGATATTTTGCATCAGATTTCTCACTACTAATATCAGACTTTGAACTTTTCACGAAATAAAAATCAAAACGAAATGCACCAAGTTTTGAAGCATACTCTTCCAGCAACTTTGAATCTCGCATTCCAAACAGTTCATTCAATTCTAAATGCATTTGGTATGATTCCTGCTCAAAATCTTCCAAGCGATATGGAAAACGTTTCATATCGTCAAGTTCAAAAAGACCTCGATATTCTGAGCGCAAGGCATTTATATCCAATTCATTTCTTTGGACATCAACAAAAAGTCCATCTTCATTGCACTTTGCAGATACTTTATAATCAAAGTCATCATAATATTTTGCCTCTACTTTTCCATAATTGTCATCTCCTGCAACATACAAATATTGTAGAAAAGACGGTATGTCAAATGGTGGAATCAAGTCTTGAAGTGATATAAACAAATGGCGTAATGAATCTTCATTCCATGAATCTGCCAATTGCTTTACATTAAGAATTGTGCCTGTTGCAAAATCTGGAAGCGAGATATTGAAACGCTTTGCTAAACTTAAAAGCTTTTCCTGTATCATCGTTAATGGTACAACCTCAAGGTCTGCCATTATTTCATTGATTCTCTTTCCTGGTGCATTGAAATCATTCCAATTAACTTTCCAAGTATAGGCGTTTTCACTTTCTTTATGTGTATACATAATGGCTTGTCCACCAAGTCTGTTCAAAGCAAATCTGCCAATGCCTTTTGCACCAGACTTTATACGTCCAGTAGTTGTTTCTATATGACGCTGCTTATCATCAGTACCTATTTGCATCCAACAATCTTTAATGGTTTCTATATCCATTCCACATCCGAAATCTATTATGTAGATATCGGAATAGTGACAGTCCGTACCATCAAAGAAAATGTAGCAACAAGGAGAATCTGCATCATACGTATTCTTTACCAGTTCAATTATAGCACCTTCTGGGTTCGAAAAGTTTTCCGAACCTATAAGCATCGCTGTTCTGGCAGAAGCAGTAAATGGTATTTTCATTCTAAACTCTTTAATAAATACTTAGTTCTGTTTACTATGAGTTTTTTGAAAACTCTAAAAGTGGACGGTTAAGGAATCGAACCTCAAACCAGGCTTTCGCCTTTGGCTATAGCTATCAAGTTCTTTGAACTAAAATTTCATTCCGATCTACTTTGTTTGTACCGTCCAGTATAGCCATAGTCCACCCAAGCAAAATCATCAAAAAATTATAAATTCTCATCATATCATTCAGTTTTGTTATAAAGTTAAAGAAACTTATTGTTGTCATTATAAAAGAAAAGAATGTCAACGAAACATCACTAGACAATAGGAATGAAATTATATTCAAAGAAACTGTTGATCATTTTAAATTAGTCTCTGCGGTAAATAGTAAATCACCGTTAGAACGTAACTACTGATTTTCAGCAGTTAGTACATCCAACATTTTTCCCCCCAAAACATATTATTAATTGGTATTGGCAGAGCTGCCAATTAGGCTGCCTTGACATTCACCTTTTTGTTCGAGTTATAATTACATGAGATTAGGGACATGATAAGATTTTCGAAAACCTACCTTCAATAGTCTTTGCGACCCTTTCGGTTCCCCTTACAGGGGACAGGAGCCTTCCTTACCGTTAAGGAAGGCTCCACCTTTCTCACCAAGCCTCTCTTCCCTCAGGGACGAGAGGATGTAACCGCCATACTCGGTGCTCGGAACCGCTAGCTATAAGGTTGGCGGGGCATCAAAGCCCTCGCCATGGTTGTGCGGGATGGGACCGCCTTACTTTAGCATGCTGATTGGGAGCGCTAGGCTAATGTTCCGGCTTCAACATAATCATATTAACTATATATAAGTATTTGGATTTACCATCATAACATCATACGGTGAAGAAGCATTGATTGTTTTCAAAGAAAGCTGTTTCATGTCACCAAACATTTACAAACTTTGGCTCTTCTCCTGTACGAGCTAAATAATCCTGACGGAGCATCTGCTCTAACTCTGCCATACGCTTTCTTTTATGCAACAAGATCATTCTCAACTCAATCTTCTTCAACGACTTCGAGTAAATTTCTACTTATCGTAAGCGTTGCACCACTGATATACTTGATTTCGCTGCCGATGACGGCTTTCTTGCCATTATAGCTCTGTACGTATGCTTCCACACCTTTCATGCTGCCTGCTACCACTCGCACTTTGATTCCTTTCTTTAAAGGAACAGGGGCAGCAGTAACAGGCTCTTCATCATTCTCTACAAAATATCGATAGTTGGCAACAACCTGGTCGGGAATTTGATATATTTTCCTTTGACCTGGCATCGTCAGCATCTTATACACATCCGAACGGAAGCGGATATTGTCAAGTTGTCTCGGAGAAACATTGCAAAAGATAAAGGTGGAAAGAAATAGCTTTTCTTTCACTTTTCTCTTATTGGAACGTTTGTCTATATAAACTACTTTTACCTTGGGAATCCAGTAATCAAACCAAACATGATTGTGATTAAGATTGATTCGTATAGAATCAGCTATTCTCGTTTCACAGTTCACTCTCACTACAGCCACATACCATCCTGCATCAGCAGGTTTTTCAAGCCCTTCATTAGGCTTTTCCGGAACCTTTTTCTTAGCGTTTTCTTCACTTTTTGCCACGGCTTCGCCGTCGTCCCCTGCAATAGTGGACGTAACCTGTGAGTGTATATTTGTCTCTTTCATCATGCGAATCAAGCTCGTTTTTTGATGTCGTTCATCTGAATCTCTACATAAGAGACACAGAAACTCTTTGCAAATATAAGATAATTGTTGGAAACTAGCAAATTATGCGTGTTAAAAAAAATAATAAAAATGATAGGGACACCTTCGTCTCTACCAAAGAAACAAAGATGCCCCTATATATAGTAAGGTATCAGATAATGTGGGTATAAAAGGATTATCAAAAATATTTAAAAACCAGAATATACTATCTTACTGAAATCTTCTGACCTTTAGCCTGAGCACAGGACTGGGTAGATGCCTTCACGATGTAAATGCCGGATGGAACTCGCAGAATCATTCTCTGCTTGGCAGGCAACTGATAACTGTGAACCATCTTGCCATCCAATGTAAATACCTGAACCCTGTCAAGTTTCTCACTACCCAAGGCAGAAACAACGATCATGCCTGCAGCTGGTGAGTAAACCTTCACCGGTGCGCTCTGCTCTTCAGTCTCCATGCGGTCGATGCCGGTTGAGGTACGGGTCTGGGTGAGGAAGTATCTTCCGTGGTCACCCGCCTTCACCTTCACAGCCTCACCATCATGAACTTCTGTAAAGCTTGCCGATGCAGCATCATAGAGATAAACCGGAGCATCGAGCTTGTTCACACCCTTCAGGGTAAGTGAAACCTCTTCAGCCTGCTGGCTCACGATACCGAGCGGAATCCAGGACAACTCAGGAACAGCATTCACAGCCACCGCCTCGTTGCCGGCAACGGTATAAACCTGCGGAACATCCTTCAGGTTCTGGTCATACAGCAGATCCACATCCTCCTGGTCATCATAGTCGGCAGAAGCCTCCGGACGCAAAGCAATGCGTGCCTTTGAAATCTGGCCGTTGGAATTCTCTGTCGTTGCTTCAATGCTCTTGACATAGTCTGATGCCATCAACAGGCCAGGAGTGATAGTGCGGTCAACACACATCGTAGAAGTGAATCTTACATTTTCTACCGTTTTTCCATCTTTCTTCTTGACAAAGAACGACTGGGTAGGCTGGATAGCGTAGTTCTGCTTATCCAATTCTGCATTGGAAATCGCCTTCACCTCGCCATTCTCTACCATCCATATTGCCTTTTGCAAACCAGTATTAGCCTCGAAGAACTTAGCCATCGAGATAGAGCAGGTATATGGATTGGCCACGAGATAGAATCCGCTGGCGTTATCTGTTCCCAAGGCCTGGGTCTTCTCTGCGAATGTCTTCTCTTCATTACTGTAAGCTACGAGAAACTTGCCATGGCCAGCATCTTTCGCAACCCGAGTCTTGCTTGAAGAGTTCTCATTACCATTATAATCGAAGTACTTATATTCCTTATCAGCCTTTGGTAAACGGAGGAGCGCTTTCTTAGTCTTATCCTTCGGCAGGAGGGCATTACCCGCCTTGATAGAGAAGCCACCGAAGGTTCCGCCTGCGGCATAGCTCTCGTCCACCTTATTATATACATGGCTCCAGTAGCCGAGATTCATATCAACATTTTCTGGAGCAGCTACACTTGGGTAATGAGATGCAGGATAATCACTCTTAGGTGTGATTTCCTTCACATCACTCTTCATCCAAGCTCTCTGATAAACCGGATACTTGCTCCGGCTATATGCAGCAGTACTGGTACCAGCCACCTTATCATCAAACTTGATATCCGTAAACGCCTTGGTTTCCTGTCGTCCATCCTTTGCTGGCACATACATATCGCCGGCGAAGATATACTGCAGAGGCGAAGCCATGGTGTACCACTTGTTAGGCTCCAGCTCTTTCTCTACCCAAGCCTTGTCATATACCAGATAGCACTGGTCGCGAAGCTCGCCCTGAGGTTTGAAGTAAATCTGATGGCAGGTATTGCCATAGAACTTCTCGCACTTCAGATTACCATCAGTACCAAATCCCTTATTGGCATCTGCCTCATTCCAGATAGCCATGAAGTCGTACTGGATATACTTCGTGGCTTCATTACCCTTGCCATTGGTCAGTTTGGTAGCAATCTGATTGGTGCTACGGTAAACCACATTGCCGAGGTCAGGGAATGGCAAACCATTCAGATTGCCGATGGTTACCTTGGTAAACTTCATTGGCACATAGCTGTTCTGAGTAGGAATATCCTTCGCAGAAGTTGGCGTACCCGACATACTGCTTCCATAAGCCAGATAATCTGTATACTTATCATCATACAATTCTGCAGATGAAGAGCGATGCCAGTTGGCATCATTGTTCCAGTTGGCATTCATACCGCCATCCGCCGTAGGCGTCCAGGTTACGAACTCCGGAACGATCTTCAACTTGAGATAAGACTCACCAGGGCAGTTGGTAGTTGCAGCAGAAGCAGCTCTCTTCTCGTAAGCGAATCGGAGTACATAGTAATATCCCTCGTGGAAATTAGCAACTGCATCATTTTCAAACTTGAGGTTGAGAGTAGTCTGAGTCTTTTTATTAAAAGCAGGCAGTTCTTCGTTCTCCAATGTTGCAACCGTTTGATTCAACTTCTTTTCCCATAAAGGATCATTCGTAGATGCAACAATTACGCTCTTCGAATTAACAGCAGGGGCTTTACTATCATCAATGAAAGTAAGAGGTTCAGTAATAGCTGTTCCATCTCTCATCGTAGCACTATGAAGAGGTACCTTCAAATATCCCTTAGAAGCCTTCAACTTCTCCAGCTGTAGCAAACCGATACGAAGCGATGCCTCATAACTGCCATCATTGAATGGATAATCCACATCATTGAAACCGAAGTTAAGCTGTGGGCCATCCTTCATTACACGTAAATCTACCGGTATAGCACCTGTACACAACAGATAGGTCTTACCATTTATTTCGTATGGAATATAACCATCTGAATTCAGAGTTCCTTTTGGCAACATAAAGATTTTATGTGTTTCACTCAAAGGAAGCTTTTCCTTGCTGATAGTGATTGTGTTGCTGGCTGTTTCGTTCAGCTTGTTGGAAGCTACTGCAGGATCATTAATATACCAGAAGAACTCCACATTATCCAATGTTATCTTACCACCACTATTAGGATCGGTTGTAGTCAACTGTCCCTTAATGGTAACCTCATAGCTGTCTGCTTGATTGCAAGGAATTTTATAATCCGTTACGATATTGCCCTTGGTATCAGTAATGATTGGATGCTGGCTAATCATTTCAAACCAGTTACTATATACTGAGCAGACTTCAGCAGGTGTGCCCCAATTAGCATTTCCCTTGGCAGGATCTTCTGTAGATACAGATACGTAATACTTCTTACCCGTAGTCAAAGAAAAGTCCTTATTGCTGATAACAATATAGGTTTCACCTTCACTATCTTGCTCAATCATATTAGTACCATCGATTTCAAAGTTCTTACAGGTTTCCTCTGAATCGTATACGTTTACTGTACCATATTCTGAACCAGAAACATTATTCTTTGTACCATTCTTTTTATCCGTTAAGGTGTAAGAATAAAATCCATCGCCCGTTACAGGTTTTCCATCTTCACCCACAAATCTGAAATAGATCTTTGTATCTTTATGTCCCAAAATCGCATTCAAAGTCTCGTGGATAGCACGAATCTTCAGCTTGATATTTCCCGTTGCAGCACCATCACAAATAGGCTTTTCCTGAATCACCTGAACCTTAGCAGGCGCTAGATACATACGGATATCATCTACAGCATAGTCGGCACCATCAGTATTGCTACAGTAATTATCAATCTCCAGTCGGAAATCTGAATACTGCTCTACATTTGACTCTTTTTGCAAAGTAATCTTACCATATACCTGGTACCAAGTTGCCGGTTTCAAGTCTTCTACATTAGTCTTAAAATCACCAGACGCAAAACTATGTATCAGGTGTTTTTCAACAATATCATCATTGACATTTCTTTTAACACCAAATAGTTTAAACATAATCTGTGGCTTAGTATCCGCTTTAGTCATGTCAGCAACACCCGCTGTGAAGATAAGTTGCTGTCCTGTACAGAGATCTGCCGTGAAATCTGCAGCGGCGATTTTTCTACTTTCGTCTGATGCATCCACATAGAGGAAGTGGCCATACTGAGAACCATTGGTTATCTCATAAGTCTTATCATATAATTGTCCAGTTTGCCACCAAAGATATCCATCGCTAAGTGACTCACCATTACCGGAAATACCATTAACATTGGCAGATTTATACAAGCAATAATCTCCATGAAGTGGAGAATGACCGATAGCCTTCAGACCATTATAATTAGTAGCATCGTAGTCAATCAGATCACGATATACGAAACTATAAGCACGGCGATCCCATTTAGATGGTAAACGGTCCTGGTTGTCGTTCGGGTTTGTAGGAGCAGCCACAGTCTGTTCTACATCATCATCATCAAATGTAATTGGCTTAGTAGCCATTTTATAATGCTCATCAAGATAACTAATCAGTCTGTTATTTAATCCAGCCTTAGTTATCTCATCTTTAGTCATCGGATGATTATTCATGAATCGAACATCGAAGTTGGCAATAGGACAACGGTTTTCGTCATCATCCATTGCATATGCAACTATGAATACAGGATCTCCATATTCAAATGTAAAACTCTTCGAAGATCCATCCATAGATACAGCCGCCCACGATAGTTTTCCAAGATTTTCCATCGTTAAATCAAAGAAGCGTTTGTCTGTTGTTCCTAAATTGCGACAATAAGTCTTGGTCTTATCGTATGCCCACCATTCAATCTTAGTTGCCTTGCATAATTTATTTTTATCGAAGTTGGATTCTACGAGTTTGTCCTTTTCATCTACATAATATACCCGATTAGTGAAACCTTCTGAAGAACCATTTTTCTTATATACACCATTTGCTAATGGATGGAAATAATATTTCGTAGCATCTGACAAATCCAGTCGAAGAGTAACAGTAGAAGAACTTTTATCCTTCATACCAACTGTTATATACTTACCATCCTCATAAGTTCTATAACCTGCTCTTTCAAGATTTTTGCCAATAGCCGTATTCATAATATTGTCTGCTAACTGCTTGGCAGAACGGATATGGAAAATGTATCTGATAGAGAGCGTAGGCTCGTGTACCAGATAAGTTTTTGTTGCATCTAAACCATCAATATAACGGCTCACATCACAGGCAATGTCTTCACCAGTCCATCCATCAGATGAAGCTCCTGCAGGTGCAGTATACATAACACCAACATTCTTACTAACAGGGTCTTGAGGAAGATTGAAAGCTAACAAGCCATAATCATTACTTCCCGATACAATATGATTCAGAAGAGTTGATGCTCCGGTCCCTGTAACTGGACTTAAATTATCATTAGCTTTATCTGTTTTAAAATCATACCATCTGAAATAACCTCGTGGCTCAAGTGGCGATCCCGATCCTATTCCATTTTCATATTTGTCGAATGGCAGCACTAACTCTACTTTCTCTTTATCATCTTTCACATAGACATAATACTCCCATTCAGCAGTCTGCTGCATACCCTTTTCGTCAAATGCAGTATTAGCATGGCCTACATAATGATTGAAAGGCATGTTGTACTTTGTTTCCAAAGTAATATTATACAATGCATCCAAAGTTGGCTCCTTCTCAACAACACCATATTTAGTAGTCAATTCAGAGACATTTTTGGAAATAACAAAAGATAATTTTATGTTATCCCAAGACTCACTACTAGGCAACTCTAAGGTAACATCCAAGTCTTTTGCTTGGATTGAGGAACCTGTATTATTAAAGTAAATATAGTCAAAAGCATTACGCTTCTGTATTTTTTCTGAAGAGACTGTAAGATTATCTACTTTGGTGTTGTTATTTGTATGTTTTATAGTCCAACGTATATAGAAGTCCTTAATATCTTCTTTAGACGAAACTTCTAAAATCTTTTTTATTTCATCATATACAGAAGCACCACTGAAGATACATTTGTTTCCTTCTTTTAAAGCATAAGCAGATTTCACCAAAGTAGGATCATTTGCCTTGGTGAAAGTTACAGCATCAATATCACTCTGAGAATAAAGCTGATAAGTATATGTAACATCTGCCGTTGTCTTATCTGTTTCAAAATTATTCGTATTAGAAGCCTTAAAGATAATTTGATACCCAGATAAGTCTAATTTGTCATTAGAAAAAGTGAAATTAAAAAGTTTTTCTTTATTACCCCATTGATAAACTTTCTGTGAAAACATATAATAATTTCCACTTTTTTTTACTCCTCCATCAGTATAATCATTAGGAACATAATTAGGAGAAGTATCTCCCCATCGAGCTAAGCCAAAATTATCTAAAGAAACTTGATTGCCATCTTTATCTTTAAAATAAATCAAAGCATAATCGTATGCAAAAGCATTATTCTTCCACATGATGTCACATAAGTTAATGTTAACCTTATGTACATCATTTAAAAAGACATTCTCTCCCCATATAGCATTTGGCAGCAATGCAAGCATTGCTACCAACATATATCTCATTACACTATTAAAAATCTTAGACTTAAACATAAGCTTCAATGTTTTTTAATATAAGTATTATTGTTTTGTTCTGAAATAGTAACTCTGTCTCGTATATTTACGAGCAGCAGCATAGCTTCTTAAATCCTTGGTGAATAGTATCTTATATGTTAGATACTTGCTCGTTTCACCTGGCACAGGAACGGTGACCTTGTAGAGGGCGCTCTGCTTGTCGGCTTTGTCATCATTGAAGATACCTTCAAAATAGCCGGTGGTTGTATTCCATGATGGAAGGGTTTTAAACACCAACTTGGCATTAGCTGTTTCATCAGCCATACCTCCTTCTTTGATTAACTCCCATGTTACTTTGGTATTATCGATACCAGTAACCTCTGTGTCATCACTTGCCTTTACCACCTTTGGCTGAATATGGAATTCCTCTTCCGGGTAATAACAGGTGTAGGAAAGAGTGGTTCCGTTATCTCTTATGGATGGATAGAGGCCGATGGCAGAGAAGGACTGAACATCAAACTTCAATTTGTAATCATCTAAAGAGATTGGAAGAATGTGATGGTCGTTACGAGCAATCGTTGTCCAATCCTGGAACAGGGCGTAACGCTTGACTCCTGCTGAAGTATTCAGGTTAATGATGAAATACTTGGAAGTATTGCCCGCTGCGCTTTCATTCACATAGAACGAAATCTCTTTATAATCCGTAGTACCTGCTGGTATCGTCACTGTAGGAGACAACTTATAAGTATAATTCTCCGTTGCAGCCTGCTCTACCAAATTTGGAATACATGTAACCTCATCTTTATCTGCACCAGAATGCTTTGGCAGCAGTTTGATATTCTCCTTATCTCCATTCTCACTACTGTTCTTTGTAATATCGCTGATGGTAATATCATTGATTACCAAATCTGTAGCACTTGGATTCTTAAACCGAAGTGTAACTTTTGCCAGCATTCTTACTACCCAAAGTTCGTTTATATCAGTCTTACCGGAAACATCTACCGTTACTTCCTGCTTATTGCTCATTGGAATGCCTTTGGTAGTAACATCGAAGCCATTACCGTTCATCTTCCATTTCATGTTATCGAAATGAACTTCTGCACCTTTAGAGATACCTAGTTCTGCAGCTGTAAGATTAGCGAAGGAATAAACCTGATAGGTAGCTTCTCCTTTAGGAAGATCCTTGATTGTGACTTCATCTTTAATGCGATTATTAGCCGATACATCCGTATTCTCTACAAAAGAAACAACCTTGTTGTCTTTCACAAAGGCTACTACCCAACTCTTCATGTTTTCTGCAGGTATGCCATCTTTCCATGTTAACTCAGTAGCTCTGGTTCCGGAAGAAGGAGCTGTAGAAAGAGTCATGTGGACGGTAACCTTGTCGCCTTGGTTATCGCCTCCACTGCCTCCCTGTATAGAGTCAGCACTATCTGTGGAGCAAGCCGAGATTAAGGCTAGCACCATCAGAATCAATGCCGTATGTATCGTTCTAATCGTTTTCATTTTCTCTGAAAGTTTAATTTCAAACTATACTTTCTGTTTATCTATTTGTCTTTACATTGTTGTCTCCTCGTGAGTATAGGTTGCCCATTTTCTCACGTTGAGGGTTACCTTCATTCCATCCGGTCCCTTACCGGTAATTCCATCGATACGAACTCGATAAATGTTATTGCGGACAATACCATAATGCATTGGGTCGGAAACTGTACCTGTACCCTTTGGGTCGCTATGGCGAATGACGTAGGTGTAGCATTTTGGAGTACCGACTGCACCCGTTTTAGGACTACCGAATTTACCATTAGCCATATCTTCAGCTGTAGCAACTTGCCATTGATCTGCATCATAATATGTACCCTTAAACACCAATCCCGTTGATGTTTCTAGAGAATTATCAAAGGAAGTATTCTCCATAACATAATCGAGAATATAGTATTTATAATTATACGGAGTTGTGGCCTTTGCATTATCATTATCTTTACCATGACTTTTATCGGCTTTCTTCACCTTATAAAAATCAGAAAAAGTCATTGACTCCCAATCCGTAATACTTTTCTTTTCATGACGATAAGCAACTCCTGTACGACTATTCGTCCATGGACAAATTACATAGTTCGTTGAATTATGATTTGCATCTTCGGTTTCCTTTGAAATGTAGTTTACTGTAGTTTTGTCGTTACCATCAGTAACTCTCTTTATGAGGTATTCACCTGAGGTCAAATCGTTATATGGCATAACAGACTCTAAAACAAAACCACCAATAACATTATTCGATGCATCGGTTACATTATAATTATATGTATATGTTCTAGGATCTGTTTTCTTATTTTCCTGGCAATAAGCATTTGGCATGATATCAATACGAGCTGCCAGTCTTTCAATATCTACATTCACAAGATAAGGATCTTCCAGAGAACCTATATGCCCATCAGGAGTTAGTTGGGCATCCTTTAAGGATGACATCAAGAAGTTGCTTGACTTTGTTATATCTGCATCATCTCGTGTACAAACATTCATAATAAGTTTATCACGAATATCTTTCAACTTTTTACCTTGCCATTCAGAAGTCATATCATCAGCATTAGCAACTACAAGCAGATGATAGTTCTTTTCAATAATTGCATTTTGTATCTGTATTGGTGCAGATTGCCATATTCTAGAATTACCACCACTAGCTGTAGAGAAGTGCTGAAAGTAAATAACCTTTTCTATGATGGCATCATCATCATTCATATCATTCTTGGAAGATGAATAAAGCAATAAGTTTAAGTTGGTAACGGTTCGCTCATTAGTTTCACCCAAATCATCACCATCACCATCCTCTCCACCAGAAGGATTCTCTGTAAAATGATACTTGTCATCTTCACCTGCCCTACTCGCTCGTGTATCTCCACTACCATCCACAGTCACCCTTACCTGCAGATATGTCTTCATATCCTTGTTGGGCATAGGCAAATCACTGGTAGTGTCACTTGCACAGGATGCAAACGACATAACCAGCAAAAGGGCTAGCAATGAGAGGGTTATAGTTTTCATTTTAAACATACACTTTCTTTTTATATCGGCTTGCTGAAAGCCGGGTAGGACATGTTAATGGAGTTCTTCGAACTGGATGCGCTTGCTCCAACTCAGTACATTCACACTGATGGTGATGTAGCAATACTTGAGCTTGCCACCCTGGATAAAGAACTGAAGTTTGTAATCATAGGCACGGTCTAGGAATTCCTGTGCACTGTAACTGTACTCCTCGCTTGTGCGAAGACGGCTCAAGAGGTCTGGCAGGTCTACATTGACTACCGTATTTCCGGTCTCCTTACTCTTAATCAGGAGGCGGCCATCCAGGTTGTAATCTTCGTGTTTCAGAATGCGGGAAGTCATAAAGTCAGCATGGGCTATCTTGCCCTGCTCGTCCTCATCTACTGTATTCCATGTAGCATGAGGGGTATAAATAAGTTTACGGCTCTCATCGAGAGAGTTATCCCAAAGGATGCGGGCATTGTGGTCTTCGATGGTCATCGTGTAGTCGTTGACATCCATATCCTGTGGAGAGTCAAGGTCACGAAGCGCCACATTGATCTTCTTGGTATCACGCACCAGAGGGATGGTTGCATAAGAAGGTTTTGAGGATGATACTTCTACTGCCTCCAGCAGTTTACCATGCCAGAGGGTATCGAGAGGAAGGCTGTTGTTGACAACCTCATCATACTCTCCCCTATTTTCATGATCGAGATTCACTTCCAGTTTCTGCATCTTATCTCCTGTAGCCGATGGAGCGGTACGAACGAACTTGGCACGGCCTGAAGTTAACTGGTCGGCGTAAGCATTCTGTCCGGCAAGGGCAAGGAACTGATATTTACCTGGCTGCAGGTTCTCGACGTGCATCACGTAATTTGGGTCTTTGAGAGGCGATGATAGCGCAAAATTCGTCTCGGTCTGTTGGGTTATATAGTTTCCGTTCTCGTCGAATACATACAGCGTTACCTGTCCAACATGGTCGTTGAACATGTCGGCACGCTGGAGGTTGTAATCATACTTAAACTTCACATATACACCATTAGGACAATCGCTGTAGTCCTGGTGCCACATATCGTGGCATGAGGTCGCGACGGTCAGGGTCATGGCTGCTGCCATGACACCCTTCAACCATTTATTTATCTTCTGCGCTATCATATCGCTAATCAATTATTATTTTCTATATTTTATCGTTTTATAATTACTCGCCGAGAGTTGCTCCCTGCGTACGCTTAGCCCAAGAAAGGACGTTGATCTTGACAGATACATACTCCTTCAAATTATCATCATCATCCGGAATTTTACTCAAATCAGGTATTGTAGCATGTCCAAATCCCTTTACGCCGGAAACACTGATTTCATACCAGTTATTACGAAGCACACCATATCGACCTAGCCAGTTTTGTTCTGCCTTACCATCATCATTTGGATAAGATTTAGTTTTACCATCGGCAGACCAAGGTGTCTCAGTATTATCAAAATGACGAATTGGAACATAATAGTAATTAATACCACTCTTAACATGCTCTAAATCTTTAACTTCCACTCTACTCTTCCAATTTTCTAACTGTTCTGTCGTAGGTGTAGTCGTCCAACGGCTATCAGCTTTAGCTGTTACGGTATAAGAAACAACACCCGCATCAGAAGAAGTTTCTGATACTGTCAATAAATCCTGTGCACTGACTGTACCAGAAATATGAGTTTTCAAATCCGAAGCGTTTTGAGCAACATATCGGGCAAGAATCAATTTCTCGATAGTCGTTTTATCATATACAACTGTAGGATCAGAATCGACAGTATAAAAATCTGTCATAGGAGTATACTTGGTAGGTGATACGTCATTATCTGCTGTAAATAACTGAACACCAACAATAGCACAAGTAGTACTTTGAATCTTCTGATTTAAAACATTAAATGTATTCTCTAAACAATACTTAATCGTTGTCCGATCGGTAGAAGTAACTTGTGAATTCCCTAAAGCACCAATTGTAAATGAATCATAATTAGGGTCAATAGCCCAATATGTACGATACAACGCTGAAGCAGGGATAGCTGTATCATCGTTCAAACTCGTTGTGCCAATAAATCGGAATTTAGATGTTGCACCAGCAGCTTCATATGAAGCCCAATCATTTGTCCAGCTGCGAGTAAAATAAGTCTGTTTGTTGGTATTTGCCAACTCCCAACCGGTAACTGTATAATAAATTTTCTTACTTCCATTCTTTACACCAGCTTCTTCAACTGCACCAGTATATTCAGATGTCTGTTCTGGCGTCATAGCAGTTAGCATTTCAACCTTAGCTAAAGCACGCTCTACAGAGATTTCTACAGCATGTGAAGCTGCAGATTCCGGAGTCTTCTGAATATTATCAGATGTAACAGGTACTAAAGTATTCACTTGACCATCAAATGGATTAGCACCTACCTTTGTTGATAATGGAGCATTCGTCATCAAAAAGCCTGTGTTTTTGAGGTCAGAAGAATTAACTGTCAGGATTTTAGACATTTTATCACCGACAGTATAGCTCTGGCCATTATCATTCAAAACTACCAAAGCATAAATATTATTAGTAAGCCCCGAACTACTAATCTTAACAGTCTGCTGATAACGGGTAGTAATTTGCTTATTTTCTGCTCCAGGAGTAGCAGAAGTTAATGTGAGAGGATACGCCTGTACAAAGGTTGCACTAGCTTCATCCGCACCATTAAAAAGCAAAAGCTTAGCATCTTTTACTTCATACTCTTCAGCAGCGCCATCTTTGAAATCATCATTGGCACGTGAAGTTCCAGGGTTCTGTGTTGGAAGATTGATGGCAACAGCAACATAACCATCACCATTCTCATTGAAACCTGTGTTGTTAGCACCACCATTCAGATCATCGCTACTTGAACAAGAACCGAGCATCAGCCCTGCCAATGCAACGGAAAATAATAAAGTTTTCTTCATCTTGTAAGTTATTATTGTTGTTATTAATATTTTATATTTTTACTTATAACCGTTTTTAAAAATCTAATTATATTACATTTTTATATATTTGGTTTACAATTCATCTAACACGTTATATTTGAGGTATTTTCTGAAGTTGTACTTAGAAAATTTTGACTGGTTCAGGAGACTGTTCCAAGCCAGGGCAGCACCCTGTCTCTATGGAACAGCTATATGAACCTAAACAGACAGTATGTATAACTTTATAGATTCTGTAAATTTTCTTTTGCAGAAGCAACGCCAGACTTGGCTGCCTGTTCCAGGTAATAACGAGCTTGCTTCTCGTTGCCCTTCAGCATCTCATAGACTCCTCGGGCATTTTGGGCATCGGCACTGTTGCCAGCCTTGTCGAGATATTGTTTCGCATCTTCTGCATCACCGGCATTCAAGCGGGTTATGGCTGCATTCAGATTCGCTGTCTCATTCTCCGGGAACATGCGGACGGCAATCTCCATCACATCATTAAACTCCTTGCTGCCAGGCTCATAGGTCTGAGCCACCAGGAACATCTCTTCCTGGCTCAACTGCTGTGGCTTGGTCTTGATGATCTCCTTTGCCTCTTCCACATCAAAAGGTTTCACCTTATAAGTAATGTGGTAGTCGGAATGGCGGAGGGCAGGATACCAGGTGTCGAGCATAAAGCGATACTCTGAAGGATACTGCTTCTTGATCTTCAACTCCCGCGCATCCGGATTCAGACTCTTATCGGCAATAATCGCCAGAATGGCATCCTTATGCTCAAGGTTGCTCCCTTTAATATAAGCTATCAGACCATCCCAATCCTCTGGAGTAGAAGAAACCGTGAAGAGATTGTTTGGCAACTTCACCATTCGGCGGACATATTCGGTCAGCGTTTTGGCACGGTTCTTTGCCAGATAATCATTATGGATGTAAGGACTCTCCGGTGATGCATAACCATGAATATTGATGCCGCTCACTTCGAGATTCTTATCTTCCTTCAATGCATTGATGGTGCGGATGATGCTATCCAACTGTGCAGGATTACGGCGATAATCTGGATGCAACTCTATGCGATCTACCGGGAAATCGATATAAGCACGCTTATCAAGATGACGGACCTTGACCGCTTCTACCTCTGGACGGACGAAAGAAGCTACCGGCTGGCGACGACGAGTGATGGTAAAATCAGTACCATCCTGCAAATCACCACAACCGCAGAGGTCCTCGTGAATTTCGAGATCGTAGTTCCTTACCTTGGAAGACAGAGGAACGGATGCCAGATACTTCACGGTCTGCTGCTTCTTGTTGTCTCGCTTCACCACGAAAGCCTGAGGAGAAAGCTGCAACTGTTTCTTTCCAACCCCTCGGTCAAACATGATCTGCTGTCTTCTACCGTTGATTACAATCTCAGGCATCTTGAGCAACTCTCCCTTATGCTTGATAATCGGAGTATACACAAGCTGGTTGTTAGTAGGGAGATCCAGGGAATCGAGATTCAAATCCATCATAACCGTAATCAGGTCATTGTGATGCGACATCTCTACATGAGATACCTGTATCTTTTCAGCAGCCAATTTGAGACTCTTGCAATCCTGGGCTGCAAGAGGCAAGGTCATCAAAAGAGAGCTGAATAATAATATGTAGTTCTTAAAATCTTTCATACTCATAGATTATGTTTAATGAGTTACAACATATAAATAAGAGAAATGGCTGCCTTGGTAGGACCCACGTAGTTGTCATGAGATGACTTCTCCTTCTCGCCACAGGCACCACACTTGAACTTTTCGTACTGGATATAATCATATCCGAAACCTACTGAGGTTTCCAGGTTCCAGTGCTTGGAAAGAGGCCATTGATAACCAGCGGTCACACCACCACCTACATACCATCCCTCATAGCGATGATTACGTAGAGATTTGAAAATGCCTAGGGGTAGCTTCACTCCTCCTGCATTAAACTGTCCGCCCATGGCATGAACACCCAAGAACCAGCCATTGAAGCTCTGGCAGAACCAGTAACGATATTCTGGTTGCAAAAGCCAATGACGGAGGCTTGACTGGTCGCCACCGGACTGTTTCCAAGGATTGAAGCCAAAGAATACCTGAGCGGTATGCTTCTTGCCTAAGGCAGTCTCGACACCGAGATTAGGAGTTGTTGTAGCCCAATATAAGAGGTTGGACTTGACTCCAATGTTTTGCGCATAATTAGCTAGTGATACAAATATGAGTAACACTGTTGCTAAAATTAATCGTTTCACCATCTATTAAAAGAGTTTAGTTAAATCTATTTTTTTTCGCTTTTATTATATAAATAGGTAATTATAAAATTAACCGTTTACATGATAGTTCGCATTTTCTTGGGGCAAAAGTAATAAAAAGAAATGAATAGGGGGGTATTTTTCGTAACATTTTGGTGGAAAAAACATTTTAGTACGTAATTTTGCTGATTTTATAATGAAAATCCACCATTCATTAACATTTTATACATAAACATCACTAAAGAAGATTCACCATAATTTTTGACAGGAAAATATATAAAGGTAAAAAGGTAAAAGGAGCTATAAAGGGTAAAAAAGTAAAAGGGTAAAAAGGTAAAAGGAACTGTGAGGAGCTGTGGGAAAAATCTGTGAGCATCTGTGAAATCTGTGGGAAAAACAAAAAAGCCTCAGAAATCTTTCGAAATCTGAGGCTCTTGATAAAAGGAGGCGGCTACCTACTCTCCCGCATTGCATTGCAGTACCATCGGCGCAAGTGAGCTTAACTTCTCTGTTCGGAATGGGAAGAGGTGGGACCTCACCGCAATAACCACCTGATAATGGGTTATGACGTATTTGCACACAAGCAAACGTATAAGTAATGTTGAATGTTGATTGTTGAATGTTGAATTACAACTTTCAGCACCATTCAGACTGTACATACAGTTGAAACTATGAACTTTCTAAAGAAAGTGTTCGGGCAATTAGTAATGCTCGGCTTTGACATC
>ENA-UONW01001099-UONW01001099.1-human-gut-metagenome-genome-assembly--contig:-CS52-NODE-1099-length-35005-cov-8.646810_pt1 | contig 35005 bp, 28 predicted proteins | sample MGYA00242463_ERZ724010 | MGnify/ENA metagenome assembly ERZ724010 | reverse complement strand
TCCCTGCACCCGCAGAAGAAAAGACAATCGGCGGTATCATCATTCCTGATACAGCGAAGGAAAAACCTCTGAAAGGTGAAGTGATTGCAGCCGGAAACGGTACGAAGGACGAGGAAATGGTGCTGAAAGCAGGCGACCACGTACTTTATGGCAAGTATGCCGGCACGGAAATCGAACTCGACGGTACCAAATATCTGATTATGCGTCAGAGTGACGTACTCGCCGTACTGGGATAAGTTTTCAATATTCAATTCTCAACTATCAATTAAATTAAAGAATCATGGCTAAAGAAATTTTGTTCAATATAGATGCCCGCGACCAACTGAAGAAGGGTATCGACACACTGGCTAACGCCGTAAAAGTAACTCTGGGCCCGAAAGGCCGTAACGTTATCATCGAGAAGAAGTTCGGTGCTCCCCACATCACCAAGGACGGTGTGACCGTTGCCAAGGAAGTGGAGCTGGCCGACGCTTATCAGAATACTGGTGCACAGCTGGTTAAGGAAGTCGCTTCGAAGACTGGCGACGATGCAGGTGACGGTACGACAACTGCTACTGTATTGGCTCAGGCCATCGTAGCCGAAGGCTTGAAGAACGTAACGGCTGGTGCCAGCCCTATGGATATCAAGCGCGGTATCGACAAGGCTGTTGCCAAGGTGGTTGAATCCATCAAGTCTCAGTCAGAGATGGTAGGCGACAACTACGACAAGATCGAGCAGGTAGGTACTGTATCGGCTAACAACGACCCGGTTATCGGTAAGCTCATTGCCGACGCTATGCGCAAGGTTTCCAAGGACGGTGTCATCACCATCGAGGAAGCCAAGGGTACAGATACTACTATCGGTGTAGTAGAAGGTATGCAGTTCGACCGCGGTTATCTGTCAGCTTACTTCGTAACCAATACCGAGAAGATGGAATGTGAGATGGAGAAACCTTACATCCTGATCTACGACAAGAAGATTTCTAACCTGAAAGATTTCCTGCCTATCCTCGAACCCGCCGTACAGACAGGCCGTCCTCTGCTGGTCATTGCAGAAGATGTGGATAGCGAAGCGTTGACTACCTTGGTAGTGAACCGTCTGCGCAGCCAGCTGAAGATCTGTGCTGTGAAGGCTCCGGGCTTTGGCGACCGTCGTAAGGAAATGCTGGAAGATATCGCCGTACTGACCGGTGGTGTAGTCATCAGCGAAGAGAAGGGCTTGAAACTGGAACAGGCTACCATCGAAATGCTGGGTACTGCTGAGAAGGTTACCATCACGAAGGACAATACGACCATCGTAAATGGTGCCGGCGACAAGGAGAACATCAAGGAACGTTGCGAGCAGATCAAGGCTCAGATTGCCGCTACGAAGAGCGACTACGACCGTGAGAAGCTTCAGGAACGTCTGGCCAAGTTGTCAGGTGGTGTAGCTGTACTCTACGTAGGTGCCGCTTCCGAAGTGGAGATGAAGGAAAAGAAAGACCGTGTGGACGACGCTTTGCGTGCAACGCGTGCTGCTATCGAAGAAGGTATCGTGCCGGGTGGTGGCGTGGCTTACATCCGTGCCCTCGAGTCACTCGAAGGTCTGGAAGGCGACAATGCTGACGAGACAACCGGTATCCACATCATCAAGCGTGCCATCGAAGAGCCGCTCCGTCAGATTTGTGCCAACGCAGGTAAGGAAGGTGCCGTAGTTGTTCAGAAGGTTCGCGAAGGTAAGGGCGACTTTGGCTACAACGCACGTACCGACGTGTATGAGAACCTGCATGCAGCAGGCGTGGTAGACCCCGCCAAGGTAACCCGTGTGGCTCTGGAGAACGCCGCTTCTATCGCAGGCATGTTCCTGACAACAGAGTGTGTCATCGTCGAGAAGAAGGAAGACAAGCCCGAAATGCCGATGAACCCCGGTATGGGTGGCATGGGCGGCATGATGTAATCGGCCGATTTCCCCTGATACATTAAACATATAAGCAGCCGCGGTGTCTTGTCAGAGAGATGCCGCGGCTTTTATTATATGAACCATTAACCATTTTAACCATCAATCATTAACTATGGCTTTTATCGATTATTACCAAGTATTGGGCGTGGACAAAAGCGCCTCGCAGGACGACATCAAGAAGGCCTACCGCAAGCTCGCGCGCAAGTTCCATCCCGACCTGAACCCCAATGACCCTACGGCCAAGGAGAAGTTTCAGGCCATCAACGAGGCAAATGAGGTGCTGAGCGATCCGGAGAAGCGTAAGAAGTACGACGAGTATGGTGAACACTGGAAGCATGCCGACGAGTTCGAGGCACAGAAGCAGGCCCGTCAGCAGGCAGGCGGCTTTGGAGGTTTCGGTGCCGGAGCGCAGGGTTTCCACACGGACGGTAACGGCACCTACTGGTATTCGTCCGATGGACAGGAGTTTACGGGCAGCAATGCAGGCGGCTTCTCCGACTTCTTCGAGGAGCTCTTCGGCCATCGCGGACGGAGTGGGCGGAGTACTCAGGGAGGTTTTCGCGGCCAGGACTATCAGGCCGAACTGAACCTGACGCTTCGTGAGGCTGCGCAAACTCATAAACAGGTGCTCAGCGTGGGCGACAAACAGGTGCGCATCACCATTCCTGCCGGCGTGGCCAACGGGCAGGTCATCAAGCTGAAAGGCTATGGAGCTCCGGGCGTGAACGGAGGTCCTGCGGGCGATCTCTACATCACGTTTGTCATTGCCGACGATCCCGTGTTCAAGCGGTTGGGTGACGACCTGTATGTCGATGTCAATACCGATCTCTACACGGCCCTGCTGGGTGGCGAACAATTGGTGAATACTCTGGACGGACAAGTGAAACTGAAAGTAAAGCCTGGCACGCAGAGCGGTACCAAGGTACGCCTCAAGGGCAAGGGATTTCCTGCTTACAAGCAGGAAGGCGTGCAGGGCGATCTGATTGTGACCTATCACGTCCAGTTGCCTACCAACCTGACGGAGGAACAGAAAGACATGTTCCGTAAAATTCAGCGTATGAACTAACTAAAAAACAAACCGTTATGCAGAATGAATTGATTGTTGTCAGCGATTATTGCGACAAATGTCATATAGAGCCGTCGTTCATCGACCTGCTGGAGGAAAATGGGCTGATTGATATCTTGTTCGACGAGGGCCGCCCTTGCCTTACTTTCTCCCAGCTGCCCGACGTGGAGCGCTATAGCCGTATGTACTACGACCTGTCCATCAATATGGAAGGTATCGATGTCATCCATCACCTGCTGGAGCGCATGGACAAGATGCAACGCGAGATACGCGACCTGCGCGCCCGCCTGCGGATGTTTGAATAAAAGGCTGAAGACCGTCGGCCAGGGGTCAGAGGGCGCATGCGTTTCCTGCGCAATACTCCTGGCTGGGTTTGCCGTTGTATTCGGGGTGGCGCTCCAGCCAGCGTACGGCATAAACACATGTGGCCACGCAGGCATAGCCCTGCTGGCGGGCGTAGTCGTAGGCGGCTTGTACGAGTGCCGAGGCGATGCCTCGTCCTTCGAGTGGTTTGGGGACAATGGTGTGACGGATGTCGAGTGCGCCATTTTCAATACGGTAGGCCACATGGGCTGTTTCGCCGTCCTGCGTCAGGATGAAACGATGCTGTTGGGGCTGGTGAAGAATGTTCATAGGATATTTGATTTTTTATTTCGTTTCAACAAAGATACAAATACTTTGAAACGGATAAGCGGATTGAAGATAAGAAATAGATAAAATGTCCCCGCAAAAGGGCTGGTTTTGCGGGGACGAAGGTTTAGGTTACAATTAAATTAATATGAAGAATCGAGTTTGGGTTGCAGGATCAGTAGCCGCCACCGAGGGCGTGATACAGGTTGATGACTCCTTGAATTTCATCAAAGCGGTCGGTAACCATATCAAGCTCGGCCTGTAGCAGGGATTGGCGGGCGGTGAGCACCTCCAGATAGTTTTGTGAGCTGTGTTGCATCAACAACTCCGAACTTCGTAGAGCCGAGCGGAGGGCTTCTGTTTGTTGCTTGTCAAGCTGGATACGTTGGCGTGCCGTCTGCCATTGTACAAGGGCGTCGTTTACTTCAGCACCCGCATCGAGCAGGCTTTGGTTGAAGGTGAGCAGAGCTTCTTCCTGTTGTGCTTTGGCTATCTTCAAGCTAGCGATGTTCTTGCCGCGGTTGAAGAGGGGCTGTACCAGAGAGCCGACGGCCGAAAGCAGCCATTGTCCTGGATTGGTGACAACGGCTCCCGCAGCATTGGTCCATCCGGCCGATCCGCTCAATGTAACTGATGGGTAGAAAGCCGAGCGGGCGGAGTTGGTGGCATAATAGGCCACGGCAAGCTGTGCTTCGCATTGGCGCACATCCGGACGTCGGCTCAGAAGTTGCAGAGGTACGCCTGTGGCTAGCGAATCTGGAAATTGCTGGGCTTCGAGGGTCGAACGTTTCACTTCCTGCGGCGTAAGCCCCAAGAGTGTGGAGAGCGAATTCTCCATTTCGTTGATTTGTCGCTCTATCGAGAGTATAGAGGCATCGACCGAAAGCTTGCTGGCTTCGGTCTGCGCAACGGCCATTTCCGTGGCCTGGCCGGCCAATTTCAATGCTTTCATGGCACGTACACTTTCGTCCCACGACTCGGCTGTACGGCGAGTGATGTCCAGTTGGCAATCGAGCATCAGCAGAGAGTAATAGCTGTTGGCGATGGTAGCTACCAACTGGGTTTGTACAGCCTGCCGGTAGGCTTCGCTTTGTTCGAGAGCTGCTTGTGCTCCGCGTTTGGCGTTGAGCAGCTTGCCAAAAAGATCTATTTCCCAGTCGGCTGAAGCGGCTAGGTTATAGGTCTTTGAGGCTTTGCTTCCGTCCACACTGGTCAGATTGCCTTGAGGCGTGAGCGAAAGGGAAGGCAGGTAAGACAAGCGTGAGGTCATGAGTAGTGCTTCGGCTTCCTTTACCTTCAGGCGGGCAATATTCAAGTCGGTGTTGTTGCGGAGACCCGTCTCGATGAGTTGCTGGAGTTGTGGGTCGGTAAAGAGTTCCCGCCATGAGAGCGATGCCAGCGAAGCGGTATCGGTCGGTTGGACGGGTTGTCGGTAGAGGCTGTCGGTTACTGCCACATCCGGCCGTTCGTAGGCCTTATAGATGTGGCAGCCGCTCAGTTCTACAATCAAGAATAAACATAGTAATATCTTCTTCATAACTGTATTCGTTTCCTGTTAGTTTGTATCCTTTTCAATTTTAGGTAATTTACGTTCGGGCATTAGCTTTTCCTGCAGATACTGGCATACCATGAATAGGGGTGGCACTATAAAGAGTAGGGCGATGGTGCCGATGAGCATACCTCCTACTGTGCCTACTCCGATGGAAATGTTGCCGTTGGCACCTACACCCGAAGCAAACATCAGTGGCAGCATACCGAAGATCATGGTGAGCGAAGTCATCAGGATAGGGCGCAGACGCACCTGGGCGGCCGAGATGGCGGCCTGCATGATGGTCATGCCGTGATGGCGGCGTTCGGATGCATATTCGGTCAGCAGGATGGCTGTCTTGGAGAGCAGGCCGATAAGCATGATGAGGCCCGTCTGGAGATAGATGTTGTTCTCCAACCCGAACATTTTGGCGAAAAGAAAACTACCTGCCAATCCGAAAGGTACGGAAAGTATGACCGCTAGCGGTACGAACAGACTTTCGTACAAGGCACACAGGATGAGGTAGATGAATACCACACAGATGATGAACACCAGAGTGGTGGTGTTGCCTGTACTCGATTCCTCGCGTGACATACCGCCGAACTCAAATCCGTAACCGGTGGGCAATGTCTGTGCCGCCACTTCCTGAATGGTTTGGATAGCCTGGCCGGAACTGTAGCCTGTAGCTGCCGCACCGTTCACCTGAATGGCAGAAAACAGGTTGAAACGGGTTAGCATCTCAGAGCCATAGACACGGGTCAGTTTCAGATATTGGCTGATGGGGCTCATCTCGCCGTTGTCGTTGCGCACGAAAATACTGTTGAGCGACTCGGTGTCGAGGCGGAACTCGGGCGGTGCTTGTACCATGACACGATAGAGCTTCGAGAAGCGGTTCATGTTCGAGGCATAATTTCCGCCGACATATCCTGATAATGTACTCAGCACGTCGGCAGGCGACACGCCGTTGCGTTTGCATCGGGCGGCATCTACTTCGACAAGATATTGGGGGAATTTGGTGTCGAACGAGGTAGTGGCGCGGCCAATCTCTGGACGTTTGTTCAGTTCTTCAAGGAATTGTCGGGTATATTTCAGCAGGTCTTCTGTCGTGCCGCCATGTTGGTCTTGCACATATACTTCAAAACCGCTGTTCACACCATAACCAGGAATCATCGGTCGGGTGAAGGGCATAATGTCGGCGCTCGATATGAAGGCTGTACGTCGGCTGATTTCAGCCATAACGGCATCGATGGCATCTTCTTTGTCCGGGCGTTCACTCCAGTCTTTCAATCGGATAGTAAACATACCGTTGCAGGCACCTTGTCCGCTTAGCATGGAGTTGCCGGTTGTGTTCGATTGGATGTCTATTTGCGGGATGGTGCGCAGGCAACTGTCCACTTGTACCATAACCTTACGTGTCTCTTGTACACTGTTGCCTGGTGATGTTCGTACATCAATAAATACGGTGCCCATGTCTTCGTTGGGTACTAATCCCGTTTTGGTAGTCATCAGCAGGAAGGCGAAACCTCCGCAGGCTATGACAAGCAATACACCTGCCAGCCACTTGCGTTTCAGCATGAACAGGACGCCTACCTTATACTTTGTCACCAAACGGTGAAAAGCCGTGTCAAAGGCAATGTGGAAGCGCGATGAAAAGCTTAGCCGTCCGCCGTCTTCGGCCGTTTGATGGGGCGTCATGATGAGGGCGCAAAGGGCGGGGCTGAGCGTAAGGGCGTTGAGCAGAGATATGGCCACGGCGGCGGCCATTGTCAAACCGAATTGGGTATAGAATGTACCGGTTGTTCCTCCGATGAAGCTCACAGGAATAAACACGGCCATGAATACGAAGGTGGTTGTGACCAAGGCTGAAGTGATACCGTCCATGGCGTCGATGGTGGCCAGATAAGACGATTTGTATCCTTCGTCAAACTTGGCTTGTACAGCTTCGACCACTACGATGGCATCGTCCACCACGGTACCGATGACCAGTACCAGCGCAAACAGCGTCAACATGTTCAAACTGAATCCCATAATCGACAGGAAAGCGAAAGTTCCTACCAATGACACAATGATGGACAGGGCTGGGATAAATGTGGAGCGAAGGCTTTGGAGGAAAATATACACAACAAGCACTACAAGGATGATGGCCTCTATTAATGTCTTGATGACACTCTTGATGGAAGCGTCAAGGAAGTCCTTTGTACTCATTAAGTCGACGATTTTGATACCTTTGGGCAAGGTTTTCGATATTTCTTCGATGGTCTGGTCTATTTCCTTGATGATTTCATTTGCGTTCGACCCCGAAGTCTGTGCAATCATGATGTTGCAACCCGGATGTCCGTTCACTTCGCCGATATAGTCGTAGGCTCGCGTTCCCAGTTCGATGGTGGCTACATCTTTCAGCCGGAGTATCTCACCGTTTGGTAATGATTTGATAACCAGGTCCTCATAATCTGTTTCGTTCTCATAACGTCCACGATATTTCAGGACATATTGGAATGTGTTGTTTGCTTCGGCTCCCAATGTACCGGTAGCGGCTTCCACATTCTGTTCGTCAAGTACGGTAGAAATATCTGAAGGAACCAATGCGTATTTCTGCATTTTGCTTGGGTCGAGCCAGATGCGCATGGAATATTCGTAACCGAAAACATTCACTTCGCCGACACCTGCTATACGTGAAAGGCGCGGCTCAATGTTGATCTTCATATAGTTGGTCAGGAAGGCTTCGTCAAACGAATCATCTGGACTATAGACTGCCAGCTGCTTGATATTGCTTGTCTGACGTTTACGTACAGTGATACCGCTTTTGGTAACTTCAGCAGGTAACAAACCTTCAGCTGTAGCGATACGGTTTTGTACGTTGACGGTAGCCATATCGGGATCGGTTCCTTGCCGGAAGTAGACGGTAATTTTAGCCGAACCGTTGTTGGATGCGGTGGAAGTCATGTACATCATGTTTTCTACACCATTCAACGCTTCTTCCAAAGGGACAACCACACTTTTCAACACAGTTTCGGCATTGGCTCCTGTATAAGTGGCCGATACGCTGACTGTAGGTGGAGCGATTTCAGGAAATTGCTCGATTGGCAGTTGTGATAGTCCGATGAATCCCACTATCAGGATAAGTACGGAAATGACACCGGCTAAAATAGGGCGGTCAATGAATGTTCTTATCTTCATGGCTATCGGTTATTTTTCATTTGTTGTAGTTGGAGAATCTATGTTTACAGCAGTACCTTCGCGCATCAGACCGGCACCTTCGGCTATAATGACATCACCTGTTTGCAGGCCTGAGAGTACGATGTAGGTTTGGCCGTCGTTGTATTTATAGACGGTGATGGGGGTTGATTGTGTCTTGCCGTCAATCACTTTCCATGTGAATACCTTATTTTGTAATTCGTAAGTGGCGCTTTGAGGGATAACGATGCAGTCTTTATGTTCGGTAGGAACTGAGACTACTCCACTGCCTCCATTGCGTAGCAGGTGAGTTTGGTTAGGAAAGACTGCGCGTAAGGTCACTCCGCCTGTACTTTCATCCACGGTTCCGCTGATGGCATCGATGCGCCCCTGTTCGCTATACGTTTTTCCATTGCTCAAAGTCAGACTGACGGAAGGCATTTGGTGACAGGCTTCTTCCAGTGATCCATATTGTTGGATAAGGTCAAGCATCTGGCTTTCGGCCATGGAGAAATAGGCATAGATTTCTGCATCATCCGACACGGTGACAAGCGGTTCGGCAATACTACTGCTGACTAATGCTCCTACGCGGTAGGGGATCATTCCGGCTACACCGTCTACGGGACTTTTAACTTCTGTATAGGAAAGGTCATTGCGTGCATTGGTCTCTTCTGCTTTTGCTTGTGCGAGGGCGGCCTCGGCTTCAAGCAACTGGTTTCGTGCTGTCTGGCGGTCGAAGTCCGACACGACTTTTTCCTTATATAGTGCTTCTTTGCTGTCCGCCGTCAGTTTGGCGGTCTGAAGTTTGGCTTCGGCACTCTTTACATTAGCCAATGCTGTTTCCAGTGCTGCTTTATAAGGCACTTGGTCGATGATGAACAACGTTTGTCCACGGCGTACAGCATCACCTTCGTTGATGCAGATTTGAGTGATGGTACCGCTTACTTGTGGACGTATTTCTACTGCTTGCCTACCACGAAGGGTAGCGGGATAGGTCGATTGTAAGGTTTGGTTGGTGGTCGTTACAGTTACTGTCTTGTACTTTTCGCCGGGTGTTTCCTGTTTTTGTCCACCGCAGGCAGTAAGTAAAGGCAGGAAACACAGCATGAGATAGAAGTTTGTTTTCCGGTTCATATTTGTATGTATTAAGTTATGTATGATTCATTTTGTGAAGCAATGGATAGCCGGACACAAAACTATATAGAAAGAACTGAATTGTCGAGTGTGTGGTGATGAATGGGAAAAATGTGGTGACGAACGTTTTTCAAAATGATGGAACTATATGGTAGGAAAAGGGAAAGCCCCTGACTATGTTCCCTTTTTAGTGTTGACACAGAAATTAAGAATGAAGAGAGATGTTGGGAACAGAAGTCAGAGGCTGTAAGTCTTGTCGTGCTATCGTTGTCAGGGTTCTTGTCCGCCTCCGAGAGCCTGATACAGGTTGATGAGGCTTTGGATTTCTTTGAATTGGTTAGCCGTTTGTGATAGTTGGGCCGACAATAGATTTTGGCGGGCAGTGAGTACTTCCAGATAAGTAGTATTCCCATTTTCCATCAATAATGAAGTACTTGTGTGAGCTCGTTCTAAAGCCTCTATCTGATGCTGATAATTTTCTTTTTTTCGTTTGCTGGTTTGGTAAGATACAAGGGCATCGTTTACTTCTGTACCGGCATTGAGTAATTGTTGCTTGAAGGTCAGCAGAGATTCTTCCTGTTGTGCTTTTGCGATGCGTCGTTTGGCAATAAGTGTACCACGGTTGAACAACGGTTGTGTGAGTGAAGCTAATGCTGAAGCAACGAACTGGGCAGGATTGCTGATGAGATTTCCTACAGAATTAGTCCATCCTGCATTGCCGCTTAGGGTGATGGAAGGATAGAAAGCTGCATTTGCTTGGTTGGTCACATAAAAGGCTTGTTCCAATTGTCGTTCGGCCATACGTACGTCAGGACGTCTTGACAACATTTGTAAAGGAATACCAGTAGACAATTCAGAGGTGAATTCCTGTTGGGACAATTTGCCTCGGACATAGTGTTGGGGAGTTTCTGCTAAAAGTAGCGAAAGACTGTTCTCAATTTGGTTGATTTGTTCTTCAAGGTCTACAACGGAGTTTTGCACGTCATAGTAGGTTGCTTGCATTTGCGAGACTGCTGCTTCGTCGGCCAGTCCGGCATCCATCAGAGCTTGGGTAGACAATACCGTCTCTTTCCAGCTTTGGGCTGTTTGCCGGGAGATGTCAAGCTGTTCATCGAGCATCAATAGTGTATAATATGTATTGGCGATGTTGGCAATCAGGCTGGAGTAAACAGCTTGTTGGTAATCTTCGCTTTGGGCGTAGGCTGCTTGCGACTGGCGTTTGGCGTTACGTAGCTTACCGAAAACATCAATCTCCCAACTGGCGCTGACAGGCAGGGTATAGGTACGCGAAACTTGTCCCTCCATTGTGCTTAACGTACCTTGTGGGGCTAATGCGAAAGAGGGAAGAAAAGCCAGCTTGGCCGAGAGTAAGGAGGCACGGGCTTCTTCAATTCTTAATCCGGCTGTCAGTACGTCGGTGTTTTGTGCCAGGCCACGTTCAATAAGTTCTTGCAAGTAGGGGTCGTGGAAAAAATCACGCCAACCGATGTCGGCGATACTGGTTGTATCGGCCGACAGGGGGGCTGCTTCTTCACCGTATAGATTGTCAGGGACGGTACTTTGAGGCTTATATTTGGTGTAAATGCCACAACCGCTAAACAATAGGATTGTACCCAGTATGATGATTATCTGTTTCTTATTCATAGTTTTTTGTTTATTTATCTGTATTGAAAACACTTTTCTCAATCTGTGTTTTTTCCTTTTCATAGACAATTTGCACATCAGGTTCCTTGTGCATAGGACCACGTAATTTTTCCTGTAAATATTCAAAGACAATGAAGAATACAGGTACAACGAAGAGTAGTGCTATCGTTCCAATGAGCATACCTCCCACGACACCTGTAGCCAACGAACTGTTACCATTTGCTCCAGCACCGGTAGAGAACATCAGGGGGAGCATACCAAAGATCATACAAAGTACTGTCATGATAATGGGACGGAAACGTGCCTGTGCTGCCGAGTAGGCAGAAGAGATGATTCCCATGCCTGTACGACGTCGTTCGATGGCATATTCGGTAATCAGAATGGCAGTTTTGGCTAGCAGGCCAATCAACATGATGGCACCGGTTTGCAGATATATGTTGTTCTCTAGTCCTGCTATACGAGCAAAGAGGAAACTTCCCATCAGTCCGAAGGGAACAGACAAGATAACTGCCAGTGGTACAAGGAAACTTTCGTAGAGACATGATAGGATGAGGTAGATAAGGATAGTACACAGGCTATAGACAAAAATGGTCTGTGCACCTCCGCTGCTGGCTTCTTCTCGTGCCATACCTCCGTACTCGTAACCGTAACCAGACGGTAATACTTGTTTGGCAACTTCACGGATTGCCTGTTGAGCTTCACCGGTAGAGTATCCATCGGCCACATTGACATTGACGTTGATGGTATTATAGAGGTTGAAACGTTTGGCTATCTCGGCTCCCAATACGGTACGAAGTGTAACGAATTGACTTACAGGGGCCATTTCTTTATCGTTGCGTACGAACATATTGTCTAAAGCATGCTGGTTCAAGCGAGATTGTGGGGAGGCCTGGATCATGACTCTATATACCTTACCGAATTTGTTGAAATTGGATACATAGGAACCACCACAATAAGCGCCTACTACATCAAGTACATCATTAGGACTGATGCCTGCACGCTTACACTTGGCAGCATCTACATCCACTGCTATCTGTGGAAAGTTCATCGCATATGAACTATAGGCCATGTCTACTTCAGGACGCTGATTCAGAATCTCGATAAAATTTGTAATCGAATTATAGAAAGTTTCCATGTCACCACCAGTTTTGTCTTCCATATAGAGTTCGATTGAATTACCTGTACCATAACCTGGAATCATGGCTGGTTGGAAACAGAAAACTTGAGCTTCTTTAATGGTACTGAATTGGGCATTCAGTCGTTTCATTACAGCATCTACGGTATGTTCTTTCCCTTTTCGTTGGTCCCAATGATACAGACGGATAATCACTGTACCATAGGAGGTGCCTTGACCGGAAATTAGTCCATAGCCAGTAATGCGTGAGTAGTGTTCTATTTCAGGGGTTTCTTTTAAAATTGCCTGAACCTTGTCCATTACTTTGTTGGTCTCAGCCAGCGAATTGCCGGGCGAAGTACTGATGTTGACCATCATTGTTCCCTGATCTTCCTGAGGAACCAGTCCGGTTTTGGTAGTAGCCATCAGCCAAACCAGCAAAATACAGGCAATGCCTAATGAAGTCCATACCATCCAGCGGTGGTGGAAGAAAAACATCAGCCCTTTCTTGTATTTGTTCAGTAAGGCATTATATGAGATGTTATAGGCTGTACGTATTCGGAAGTTTAGGCTTCGGGTATTTTTCTCTTCGTCTGATGGTTTCATCATCATGGCACATAGCGCTGGGCAAAGTGTCAGTGCATTCAGACAAGATATTCCTACTGCTACAGCCATTGTAATACCGAATTGAGTATAGAATACACCGGAGGTACCACCCATAAATGTAACAGGAATGAATACGGCCATGAAGACACAGGTACATGAGATAACAGCCATAGTAACGTCGTTCATGGCATCTTTTGTAGCCAGATAAGGGGAACGGTAACCAACATCAAATTTGGCTTGTACAGCTTCTACTACAATAATTGCATCATCAACCACTGTTCCAATAGCCAATACTAATGCAAACAGTGTTAGAATGTTGATACTGAATCCTGCAACCGACAGAAAGGCGAATGTTCCTATCAGTGAAACGATGATGGAAATAGAAGGAATGAGTGTACTTTTAAAATCATGTAGGAAAAAGTATACCACTAGAATAACCAGAATGATAGCGATTATCAACGTTTCTACTACATTGTCAATAGAGGCGAAAAGGAAATCGTTTACGCTCATCATCTGGATGAATTCTGTACCTTCGGGTAGATCCTTGGAAAGATTATCCAGCAGATTGGTTATTTCTTGGTTGACAGCAGTGGCATTGGCTCCGGCAACCTGAAAAACCATGAAGGTAACACCTGGAACTCCGTCTGCTTCACCATGGAAGCTGTAGGATTCTCTTCCTAGTTCCACATCGGCAATATCCTTTATACGGAGTACAGAGCCATCGTCTTGTGAACGTATTACCATGTTTTCAAATTCGTCTGCGCTTTTCAGTCGGCCCTTGTATTTCATGGTGTATTGGAATACATTATCCGAACTTTCTCCTAATGAACCTGTTGGTGCTTCAATGTTTTGCTCGCCTAATACAGCAGTTACATCCGACGGCTCCAAACCATATTGTGCCATTTTTTCAGGCTTCATCCAGATACGCATGCTGTAGGTGTCACCCATCAATTGCACATCACCTACTCCTTGAATGCGTTTGATCTGTGGAATGACATTGATGTCCAGATAGTTTGCAAGGAAGGTCTCATTATAACGCTTGTCTGGACTGATGAGGCTGTTGATTTGTAGAAAACTATTTTGACGTTTCATGGTACTTACACCGATGGCTGTTACTTCGGATGGTAGCAGACCTTGTGCTTCAGATACGCGGTTCTGAACGTTGACAGCTGCCATATCGGGATCAGTTCCTTGTTTGAAATATACCAAAATCTCTGCAGTTCCGGCATTGGTAGCTGTAGATGTAATGTAAATCATGTCTTCTACACCGTTGATACTTTCTTCCAGGGGCATGATAACACTGTTCATTACAGCGTCGGCATTTGCTCCAGTATAAGTGGCATCTACTTTGACGGTAGGTGGTGCAATGTCGGGATATTGTTCTACGGGTAAGGTGTAAAGTGAAATGAATCCAACGATTAGAATCAGAATCGATATGGACAAGGCCATAACCGGCCTTTTGATGAATATATTTCCTTTCATAGTCTGTAATTATTTAACTTGGATTCCTTCATGAATCATTCCAGCCCCATTGGAAATGATTTCATCGCCAGGCTTTAATCCTTCGACAACAATGTATTCTTTCCCGTCATTTACTGGAGCTACTTTGATGAGGGCAGATACAGCTTTTCCATCTATTACTTTATAGACCAGCAGTTGGTCCTGTAATTGCACAGTAGCTCCTTGGGGGATAACAATGCAATGAGTATAGATGGTAGGAATAAGAATGTTACCCGATGCACCACTGTGCAGCAGACGTTCTGGATTCGGAAAGACTGCACGTACACCTACTGTGCCGGTTGTTTTGTCGATGATCCCGCTGATAGACTCTATCTTACCGCTTTTTTCGTAAATGGAACCATCATTCAGTTGCAATTGTATGTCAGGCATCTCCTGCAAGGCCTTTTCAATGGTCCCATATTGGCGGGCGAGCGAAAGCAGTTGGTTTTCGGTCATAGAGAAATAGACATACATACTCGAATTGTCAGAAACCGTCGTCAAAGGTTGTGCCATAGTAGGGCTTACCAATGTTCCAACACGAAAAGGTAACATACCTATCACACCGTCACTTGGGCTCTTCACTTCGGTATATGACAGGTTGTTTCGGGCGTTCACCTCCTGGGCCTCGGCTTGTGCCAATTGGGCTTTGGCTGTCAGATAGGAGTTTTCATTGGTTTGTAGATTGAAGTCGGATACGACCTTCTGGGCGTGTAGTTTTTGAGTACTCTTATAGGTTAGTTCAGCGGTAGCCAAGTTTGCTTTGGCTATTTCTACATTGGCAACAGCGGTTTGCAGAGCCGCTTTATAGGGCACTTGATCAATGACAAACAAAATCTGTCCTTTCCGAACAATGTCGCCTTCGGATACATTGAGCTTCTCCAGATAACCAGATATTTGTGGATAGATGTCAATGTCCTGCATACCTTCGATGGAGGCGGAGTAGGCAGTAGTTATCTCTTTGTCCGTATCGCAATGGATGACAAGAGTTTCATAGTTCTGTTGAAGATGTTCTTGTTTGTTCGAATGGCAAGCGGAGAGTCCGGCCATGCATCCGGCCAGGATAAACCACTGCATGTGATTTGGGATGTTTCTTATAGTCATATTAATTCCTTTTTTAAAATTCGCGCAAAAGTACTATCTTGTAGTTTACAGACTGCTATAGATTTTCTTGCAGGAATGTTGTATTTTCTCATTTGAAAGGCGAAAAAATACCAAATGTGGGCTATTGGACAGATAAAGGGGAAAATGGAATATATGCCATGTTGTATAAATCTGCATCTTTGCAGAAAAAATAAAGATGGAAAATTCTATTGAACGTATTGATATCGAAACATTGAAACGATATGGAGGACAGAACAAGTGTGTAGACGATTATCTTTTTGTGACAGATCGTCTGGAAAATATTTTGGCCGGAGGAAAAACGGTTAAAATGGAAGTTCTTCTGATGATATATTGTATGGAAGGTGAGGTAAAGTTAGAATTGAACAATCAGATTTGTCACTTGAAAGCAGATGACTTGCTGGTAAGCTTACCCAATGTTTTGGTGAGCGAGGTATTGGCTTCTCCTTCTTATAAAGTGAAAATTATTTGCTTGTCGAACCGATTTATTCAAAGGTTGACACAGACTGAGAAATATACATGGAAGTCATTTCATTATCTTCATAGGAATCCAATTAAGCATTTTGATGAAGAAAACAAAATATTGTTCAATCAATATTTGGAGTTGATTGAACGTAAACTGACATTGGGTGAAGATTCCTATCAGAAAGAAATATTGTTGTATTTGTCATCTGCTTTCTTTGTAGAATTGGTTGCCGCTATTGGACAGAAGATGGCAGTTCCTGATGAAGATGGGCGCTCTTTTGTAAATCGTCCAGATTTTATCTTCAAGCGGTTTATGGAAACAATGGCAGCCGATAACGGCCGTCATCGTACATTGGAATATTATGCCAGTCAGTTTTGTTATTCTCCCAAATACCTGTCGCGCATCATCAAGAATATCAGCGGAAAAAATGCCTTGACACTGATTCACGAGAACGCTATTGAGCATATCATCCGAGAACTGAAGCATTCCAGCAAAAGTATCAAGGAGATTGCGGCCGATTTTGAGTTTTCCAATGTCTCATTCTTTTCCCAGTATGTCAAGAAGCATCTGGGAGTGACCCCGTCTGAGTATCGGAGTAATATTACTGGTGACAAATGAGGTGAAAGGGACTCTTTGAAAGCCGAGGCGATTATTTATGGAAATGTGGTGACGAATGCCTGTAAATTGGTGATGAACGCTTTTGTTCATGTCGTCTGCACATCGGCAAAATATCGTATCTTTGCGGAATAGTAAAGTTGTGTTGTATGAAGAATAACCGCATCGCCCTCTATATCGACCTGCTCTTCTGTCTGGTCATCATTCCGCTGGTCATTATGCTGTTGCCTGTAGACCGGTGGATTGTTACCAATATGGCTTTTCTGGTCACTCTTGTGGCTTATGTCTATATCTTGTATTTTGTTTACCGCTGTGCCTGTCTGCCCAAGCTGTTCATGCGGAAAAAGTATCTGCATATCGTTTTGTTACTGGCTGTTCTGATAGCCGTAACAGAGCTGCTGACCCACTTTCCCATGCCGGCCGAACGCATTACCGATGATGTCCGGCAGATGGATGCCCGTATGCATATACGTACACAGACCATCTGGTTCTTTTTTCTGATGGTGACCGGTTTTTCGTTGGCTATTGAGCTGACCTTTGAACTGTTCCGCCAGATACTCTCCCGTCAGGAAGCCGAGGCAGAGAAGAACAAGGCGGAGCTGGCTCTCTACAAGGCACAGATCAATCCGCACTTCCTCTTCAACACGCTGAACACACTTTATGCCTTGGTGCTTTCAGGATCAGACAAGACAGAGTCGGCCTTCGTCAAGTTTTCGGGTATCCTCCGTTACATGTATTCGCAGAGCGGTTCCGAACTGATACCCGCTGAGCGCGAGGTGGACTACATCCGTCAGTATGTCGACCTGCAACAATTGCGTCTGAACCGGCATACACAGGTGGAACTTACTTTGGACGTAGTGGACAAGCAGGTACTTATCCCGCCTATGATACTGATTACGTTTGTGGAGAATGCCTTCAAGTATGGTACTTCGTCGGATACAGACTGTACCATCCGTATCCGTATTCGTGTGGATGAAACCTGTCTGCTGCTTGAGACGGAGAATGCCGTGATGCGCCGCCGCGAGGACGGGAGCAAGGGCATCGGCATTGCCAACTGCCGCAAACGCCTGGAGTTGCTCTATCCCGGCCGTTACGACCTGCGGACGGACGAGGCAGACGGCCAGTACAGAACTTTTTTAAACATCCGGTTGCGATGAAAAACATTACTTGCATAGCGATAGACGACGAACCGATGGCTTTGCTCGTGGTCGAACAGTTCTGCCGTCGTAAGGGTGGAATGGAACTGACTACTTTCAGCGAGCCGCGTGTAGGACTGGAGGAAATATGCCGCCGCAAGCCCGATCTGGTATTTCTTGATATTCAGATGAACAGCCTGAACGGGCTGGAGATAGCCGACAGGCTGCCCCGCGAATGCTGTTTCATCTTCACGACAGCCTATGCCGAGTATGCTCTCGACGGTTTCGACCTCGATGCCGTCGATTTTCTGCACAAGCCTTTTTCTTACGAGCGCTTCGAGGTGGCGGTGGAGAAAGCCCTGCGGCGCATTCATGCCCGCCGGCCGTCGACATCCGAATCTTTGGTGGTAAAACAAGAATATAATAATGTGAGTATCCCCCTGTCCGATATCCTCTATGTGGAGGCTTTGGGCAATTATGTGAAGATAGTCCGCGCTTCGGGCGGGCATGTGCTGACGCGCACCAATCTGAAGGCCATTACCGACCTTCTGCCAGCCGCCGACTTCCTGCGCATCCACCGTTCGTATGTGGTGCCTGTTGCGTCCGTCGTGTCCTTTACCCGTTCAAGAGTCATGTTGAAAGGCCGTGAGGAAGGTTTGCCTGTAGGAACACAATATGTTACCCAGGTTCTGGAAGCGTTGGGAGGCTGAGGGTTCAGGAACGCAGTTGGCTCATCCGTCCGACGAATTCGTCGGCATAGACGCGGCCTACGGGCAGCTCTACGGCACGGTGGTGCAGCGTGAGCTGGCGTCGGCTGTAGGCGGCTACTTTGTGCAGAGGGACAATGTATGATTTGTGTACCCGCATGAAGCGGTCGGCGGGCAGGAGGTCCATGACGGCCTTCATGCTGGTTTGCGACAGGACGGGGCGGTCCGAGGTAAGCACCACGCGCACGTAGTTGTCCATGGCTTCGATGTATTCGATATCGGCCAGTCGTATCTTCACGTTCTTGTACTCCACCTTCAATGTGATTTCTTCGTCGGAAAATACAGGCTTGGCCCGGAGAGTTTGCAGCTCTTGCAGACGTTTCACTTTTTCCACCGCCCGCTCGAAGCGGCTGTACGAGAACGGTTTGTGCAGAAAGTCGACGGCATCGAGGTCGAAACCGTCCACGGCAAATTCGGCATAGGCCGTGGTGAAGACCAGAAAGATGCCTGCAGGCAACTGGCGCGCCACGTCGATGCCGTTGATGCCGCCCATCTCGATGTCGAGGAAGACGAGGTCGGGGCGCGTGTCCTTCACCCGTTGCAGGCCTTCTACGGGGTCGGTATAGGTAGTCAGTTCGATGTCGCCGCTCCGTTGGCAGAACTGGCGGATAATGCTGAGAGCTACGGGCTCGTCGTCTATGGCAATGCACTTCATGGTTTGTCGGGTTAGTTTCTGTATGCAGACAATCTGATTTCCAATTTCACTCTGTACCATCCTTCCGCTTCCGTGATGTCCAGCCGGTGGTTCGACGGGTAGAGCAACTCCAGCCGCTTGCGGCAGTTGGCAATTCCGATGCCAGGCTCCTTGTCGGCGGGGCGCGGGTTCACCACCTGGTTGTCGGCGGTAAAGTGCAGGATGCCTTCCTTCACCTGGATGCCGATGCGGATGTCGCTCTCCGCATGTGATGAAGTACCGTATTTCAGGGCATTCTCCACAAAGGTGATGAGCAGCATGGGGGCTATCTGTACTTGCGGGCAGGTTTGGTCGTTGTCGTAGGTGTAGGTCACGTGTGTGCGGCTCTCGTCCAGCCGGTTCTTTTGCAGCTCGATGTAGCGGCGGATGTATTCGGCCTCCTCCGCCACGTCCACCTTGTCCTGCGTGGCGCGGGTGTACATATACTTCACCAGGCCGATGAACTGCATGAAGGCCGCCTCCGCCTTTTCCGATTGGGCCAGCATCAGACCGTAGAGTGTGTTCAGCGTGTTGAAGAGGAAGTGCGGATTGATCTGCGCCTTGTAGAGGGCCAGTTCGGCTTTCTTCTTTTCGAACTCCACGCTCTGCCGTTCGGTCATCTGCCGATAAAGCTCTGTGAGCAATCCCACGGCGATGCTGAAGCAGACGGTGACGAGGTACAGGAACCATGTGCCCTGTTGGTGCAGTCTGATTTTCGACAGATTGGCGGCCCGCTTGACGCGTTCGGGGCGCGGATGGTCGCCTCGGAAGGGAAATTCCAGCTGGTATTGGGTGACGAGCCACGTCAGCAGTACCGTACCTGCCAGGATGCCCAGTGCCACAAGCAGCTGGCGGCGCGAGCGGAAAAGCATCGGCACGCAGGCCTTGCGCGTCAGGAAGTAGACGGCATAGAGCCATCCCACGAGCAGCACGACGAACGTGGAGTTGTTCTCCAGCCAGCGCTCCACGGGGAGCAGGGTAATCATGGCCGGCAGCAGAACGAGGCAGAAGAACAGGTCGATGCCCAGCGGCAGGTATTTATTGTTCATGGCGGTTGATGTTTTTGAGGTCGTTTTATTCCCAACAAATATACGACAATAATGGATAAATCCCAGTTTATTTTCAGTTTATCACGAATAAACTCTCAGTTTAATAGCTTTAAACTCCCGGTTTACTGCTTTTAAACTGTCAGTTTAATCCGTTTAAACTGACGGTTCAAACGCTTTGAACTGGAGCCACGACGCACGGCGTGCGGAAGCCTTCCCGTGTCGTTCGCCATCGCATCCGTGCCGTTCGCCACCGCATCGGGGCAGGGCTCTTTCACCGCATCGGTCGTTTGCCTAGTTTTGCACCAGAAATTGATAACAAAAACAGGATTGACTGATATGAGACGATTGACTTTCTTTTGGATTATGATGATGAGTTGCCTGCCCCTTCTGCTCAGGGCACAAGGACAGGCAGTAGTAAGCGGCACCGTGACCGACCGCACGCTGGGCGAACCTCTGCCTGCCGCTACCGTGGGCATTGCTCCGGCTTCGGATACGTCGGCCAAGACTTATACGTCGACTGACGGCGAGGGGGCGTTTGCTTTCCGTGCCATGGCTGTGGGCGACTATGTGGTGAGCGTAAGCTATGTGGGCTACAAGCCGATGGAAAAACGCCTGAAGGTTACAGACAAGAAGCAGGCATATACCTTGAACTTCGTGCTCGAGGAAGACGCGCAAGTGCTGGGTGAAGTCTCGGTACAGGGACGTGCCACACGTGCCGAGCAGCAGGGCGACAGTCTGAAATACAATGCCGAAGCCTTTCAGGTGATGGAAGGCAGTTCGGCCGAAGACCTGCTGGCCAAGATGCCGGGCATCGTGGTCGAAGGCGGTACCGTGCAGGCGCAGGGCGAGCAGGTACAGAAGGTGCTGGTGGACGGTAAGGAATTCTTTGACGGCGACGTGAATCTGGCCATCAAGAACCTGCCTTCGGACATCATTGCCAGCATCGAGGTGTTCGACAAGAAGAGCGAGCAGGCCGAGTTCACCGGCTTCGATGACGGTGAGGAGGTAAAGACCATCAACATCGTTACCAAGGGAGGTTTCCGTCAGGGAACCTTCGGCGAAGTGTCGGGTGGCTACGGAACGGACAACCGATATAAGGTTAATGGTAACATCAACTTCTTCAACGACGACCGCCGTATCTCCGTGTTGGGCATGTCGAACAATGTCAACCAGCAGAACTTCTCGCAGGAAGACCTGGCAGGCGTGATGTCGGCTAGTTCCAATGGACGTGGAGGCCGTGGCGGAGGTGGCGGAGACAGGCAAGGAGGACAAGGTGGAGGCAGCACTTCGAACTTCATGGTGGGCAGCCTGGGTGGCGTGACATCGGCCAACGGCTTCGGCTTGAACTACGTGGATCAGTGGGGCGACAAGTGGAAGGTGACCGGCAGCTATTTCTTCAACCAGTCGGACAACCTGACACAACAACTGACCGACCGTGAATATTTCGAATCTGTCCTGCCCGGCATGACCTACAGCGAATATCAGGAAAGTCAGATGGAGAACTGGAACCATCGCTTCAACCTGAAGCTGGATTATCAGATCAGCGACCGTACCTCCCTTCAGATCCGTCCTTCGCTGAGCTTCCAGAACAACGACAGCTACAGCCTGCTCCAAGGCAAGAACCTGCTGGACGGTACGGCCGAAAGCGGAACCGAAACAAAAACGAACGGCAACACCGATGCCTACAATGTGGGTATAGACCTCAACCTGCGTCATCGCTTCCTGAAAGAAGGACGTACCCTTTCGCTGATGGTCAGCGGCAAGACGAGCAATACCGACGGCGATACCTATACCGATTATCTCAATACGCTCTATGGCGCCGATGGCCTGGCGGCTACCGACGAATACAGCCAGTGGAAACAGACGCTGAACCAGCAATACAGCCTGCGCTCCAACTTGAGCTATACGGAGAAGCTGACCGACAAACTGCAACTCCAGCTGGGCTACAAGCTGAGTTATACTGACTCTGAGAACGACCGCAAAACCTACGACCGTTCCCCAGTGACCGATCTCTACGACCAACTGGACGAGGACCTGTCCAACGAGTACCAATCGGGCTACCTGACACAAGCCGGTAGTGTGGGCTTGCGTTATCGTGTGGGCAAGTTCAACGCCATGCTGGGTGTCGATGCCCAATGGGCTAATCTGACGGGTGACCTCGTTTATCCGCAGCCCGACGAACTGTCGCGCAAGTACTTCTCCGTACTGCCGTCGTTCACCCTGCGCTATTCGCTGGACCGTACCAATTCCCTGCAATTGCGTTACCGCAGCAAGTCGTCGGCTCCGTCGGTCACCAATCTGCAGAATGTGATAGACAACTCGAATCCGCTCTTCCTCTCGGCTGGTAATCCGAACCTCGACCAGCAGATTTCGCACACGGCCAATCTGCGCTACATCCGCACGACGAAGTCGGGACATACGTTCATCGCCATGGTGGGTGGTACCATCCAGCAGGACTATGTGGCCGACAGTACCTTCGTGGCCAAGGAAGACATCGAACTCTCGCCGTCGGTTACCCTCAACAAAGGTTCACAGTTTACCCGCCCCGTCAACCTGGACGGATACTACAGCCTGCAGTCCATGCTGACCTATGGTTTCCCTGTGGACTTCCTGCGCAGTAATATCAACCTGAGCCTTTCGGCCAATTATGCCAACGTGCCTACTATTTTCGACGGTGTGGAGAGCCGGACGCGCGAGCTGAACCTCATCCCCAAGATTGTCATCGGCAGCAACATCAGCAAGAACCTCGACTTCACGGCTTCCTACTCGGCGGGCATCAACAAGGTGTTCAGTTCGCTGGACACCGCCACGGGCAGCGACTACGTGACACACACAGCAGCCGCCAAGCTGGGCTGGACCTTCTTCTGGGGACTGACCTTCCGCAGCACGTTCAACTACATCGGCTATACCGGCCTCGACACGGGTACGGAGGACTACTTCCTGTGGAACCTTTCGCTGGGCAAGAAGTTCCTGAAGAACAATGCAGCCGAAATCCGGCTTGAAGCCTTCGACGTACTGAAACAGAACCAAGCGTTCACTCACCGCACGGGCAGCAACTACTACGACTACGTGAACAGCAACGTATTGCAGCCGTATGCGATGGTGACCTTTGTATATACTATTCGATAACCCTTTAAAAATGAACAGAAAGATGAAAAAGATTCTTTTTCTGGCCCTTGTGGCCATGCTGGGCATGCAGAGTGCCGATGCCCAACAAAAAGGTGGTAATGACCGTAAACGTACCCCTGAACAGATTGTGAAGAACCTCGATGAGAAACTGGATCTGACCGAGGAGCAAGAGAAACAAATCACAGCTCTCTACACAGATTTCTTCAAGCAGGAGCTTTCGCGTGAGGAACGCCGGACGGCTATGCAGGAAGTGGAGAAAAAAGTGACTTCTCTTCTTACCGACGAGCAGAAGAAAGCCTACGAACAGATGAAGAAAGAACGTCCGCAACGGAAACGTAAGTAACGGCGGCTGGAAATAACAATGTATATAAAAATAGGGCGCGGCATTTGCCACACCCTATTTTTATAGATGGAATGGAAAAGGGGGAAATTATTCGGCAATAACGCCACATCCAACCAGACGTTCCACCCACGAATGGGCATCAGTCATAGCACGGTCATGGTCAATTCCAAAGTGGCTTTCCAACACATTGGCAGCTTCGGTTAAAGTGAATTCATGTCCTTGCAGCTCATTCCACAATAACAATGCCGTCGAATTGAGAGATATCACTTTAGTCATATCGGCATGCATGGCGCCTTGCCCCACAATGATATGTTCGCCAGCAATCTGGCGGACTTTATACATATCTTTAATGTGCATAATTATAAATCATTAATGGATATTTCAGGCACAAAAATACCAATTATTTTTAAGATTCTCGCAATATTTTGAAAAAAAGATTGATAAAATTTCACTTTTCCCTATATTTGCAGCCGTTTTATATTTGAAGAGGTTCATTTATGACAACCATACAAAAGCAATTCTTTGAATTGGTCAAAGCCGGATTATGGGGAATATCTGCAAATCCTGTGTTGTTTGATAATCAGACGGATTGGGAGAAACTATATCACTCAGCCCGGATGCAGGCTGTATTAGGTATCGTGTTTGATGGTATCCAATCTTTGCCTAAAGAAAAGTTCCCTCCCCGAATCATCTATCTGAAGTGGTGCAACGTGGTACTGCAGATGGAAGAAACCAACCGTTTGTTGAATCGTGAGTTAGGAGCCGTTTATTCGCTTTTGCGTGGTGCGGGTGTTGAACCTGTTCTGATGAAAGGACAGGGAGTGGCGTTGAATTACAGGCAGCCTTTGCATCGGCAGTGTGGAGATATTGATATTTTTACAGGTTTAAGCGATTTCGAGAAGGCAAATGAACTGTTGCGGATGGAAGCTTCTTCTGAAGAAGAGGAGTTGTATAAGCATGCCAGTTTTGTCTGGCATGGCGTGATGGTCGAAAATCATCGTATTTTGACGCAACTTAGTGCTCCGGGACCCAATCGCAGGCTTCAGCAGGAAATCCGGCGTTGGCACGGTAGCAGTGAATGTCGTACGTGTATGATAGAGGGTGTTGAGATTACGCTGGCACCTTTATCTTTTGATGTCGTTTTTATCTTGATGCATTCCATACAACATTTTTTGGATGAAGGTATCGGTTTGCGCCAGTTATGCGATTGGGCTTGTCTGTTGTCTGCCCAGTCCGATTCGATTGATAAAGCTGAAGTCGTTTCTTTCTTGAAGAGTTTTGGCCTGGAGAAGGCAGCACGTGTGTTTGGCGCCATTGCTGTTTGTTATTTGGGACTTCCTTCTGAATATTTGCCTGTTTCGTTTCAACCGAAAGATCTTAAGATGGCCGAATGGCTTCTGTCGGACATTTGGGCAGGAGGAAATTTTGGCAAGCATAATGCCGGACAGCCCAAACGTCCTCAAGGTTATTGGAGTGGAAAATGGCATACGTTTGTCCGTGTATTGAAACGATGCAGAGAGTGGGGCGGCATTGTTCCGCAGGAAGCCCGTTGGCATCCGTTGATGCTGGCACTGCATTCAGCTGCCATGCAATGGAAAAAACGGATGCCTTAAGATTCTTTCTCTATAGCTTCCGAAATCGTTTCAGCACAAACAGCAACCCTCTTCTGAAATATCTGAATCGGTACCACATGGCTCCGCGTTTGAGCCACTTCCTGTCAGTACAGTCCTGTATGCTGCCATCAGGATGATAGATGTAGCGAAGCAGACCCAATACATCCTTGCGCTTTACGTGTTCGATGCGCATCAGGTTACCGTCGCCCAGCATCCTGCATTCGTCTCCCGTTCTGCCCACGTACCGGTGTATCATGTATCGTCCTTCCCATTGATAGAAGGGGCAACACCAGGCAGGTATTTCTTTTTCTATATCCCAGGGAACGATTTCCACTACATCTTTGCCTCCGACAATAAACGGGTACATACTTTGTCCGTCGATGCGTACTTTTACAGTTTTCCCCTGGCGCAAGGCTTCGGCTGCTTCTGCCAGAAAATCATTTTTTACTGTAATTTTCCTCATATTCCGAAGATGGTTTTGCAGGATAAGCGCGCAGCTTCTGCATTGGGCAGACACGCCAGATGATAGACCGGCACTTGGGTCAGGATGTCATTCAGGACTTCACTGATAGAATCATACAGTTTTTCGTCATAGGCGAAGTCTGGCGGGCAGGATGGGTGGAGGGCAGCGTAAGCCTGCATTACATTCAGTTTCCTGATTTCGTTAAATGGTGCTTGCGACAGGCGTACACAGCCTACCAGTTCATGCATCTTTGTCTTGTAACACGGAGTTTTTCCACTCCAGGGACTGCCATATACATAGGGAATTCCGTTGTGTATGCGTACAATGGGACTGTCATCGTTCAGCAGGGTCGCTCCTGCTATATTCTCTCGCCATAAACGGGTATGGGTACTTTTACCTGTACCGCTTTCACCCAAGAACAAGACGGCTTTGTCGCGGAAAACAATGGCACTGGTATGGATGGCCACAGCTTTATGGGGCGCAATCAGAATGCCGAAGGCTATCCAGCAGGCGAAGCGAAATAGGTTCGGGTTCAGGTTTCCCTGAACATAGGCTGTATTTCCGCCTTCGGGTACCCATACGCAGAGCGGCTGGGTATCGGTATGATGGTAACGGGTGGCAAACAAGTAACCATTTTCGTAACGTCCGAAGCAGTTACTCGTCAGTTCCTGTTGGGTTTGATAGAGTTTGGTGGTAAATTCGGGAGCCGTTTCTTCAGTCCATACAAGTTGAAAAGGAGCTTCTCCGGCAGGTTCGGTAGCAAAAGTCCGGAAGCCTTCGATGGCTTCTGAAGTCTTTACCAGTGGTTCTCCTTTCATGCGGAGACGGAATCCGGCAATCAAATAGTCTTGTATCATAAATTTTATTCCTTTCTTAGTTTAAGTCAAATATGCGGTCACACACCTTCAGCGATGTCTCGCGGTGGGCGATGATAATCAGTGTCAGTTCGTGATATTGTTCGGACAATTCTTCCAGTGCCTGGTTGATTTCACTTTCTGTCCGGCTGTCCAGGGCCGAAGTCGCTTCGTCGAAAAACAATACCTCTGCCTTCTTGTAGAGTGCGCGTGCAATGCCGATACGTTGCTTCTGTCCGCCGGACAAGCGGCTGCCATATTCCCCCAGTGGAGTATCCAGTCCTTGTGGTAACGTATCGGCCCATTCCTTCAGACTCACTTGTTTCAGTATTTCAGTAATCCGCTGTCGGTCCGGTTCTTTGTCCCCCAAAGCAATATTGTCAGACAGCGACCCTTCGATGATGAAAATTTCCTGTGGAACGTATCCCACTAATTTGTGCCAGCCGTTACGGTTGGCCGGGGTTAGTTTCCGGTCGTCCACACGTATTTCTCCTTCTGTAGGCTCCAGGAATCCCAACAACAGGTTGAACAATGTCGATTTTCCTGAGCCGCTGGGACCTCTTACACCGATACGTTCGCCCCGGTGAATGGTGAGGTTTACCCCACTGAACAGCAGTTTCCCGTCCGGGAAGGCAAAGCCCAAGTTACGTAATTCCAGTTTCTTTTCGAAGGCAAACGGTTTTTCCCGTTCTTCTTCCGGCTCCCTGTTTTCGTCCAGTCCGTCCTTGACAATCTGAATGGAGTGGGAGGCATTCTGCAACGTTACCCAGCTGTTCAGTATACTCCGCATGGCCGGTATCAGTCGGAAAGCAGCTATGGCAAACACGCCGCTTACTATGCTCAGGTCGCCGCGCCCGGCTCCTATCAGCAGTGCGATGCCCATTACGATGGCCGCTTCGCTCAGAAACTGGGGAAACAATTGGTAGCGTTCCATACGTTGGCGGCTTCGCACGATGCTTTCCATGCCTTGGTCGAAGGTTGTCAACAAAGTATCAAACGCCTGGGCTATTTCCAGTTCGGTATAACCACGGAAGGCTTCTACCACAGTACGGCTTTGTTTGCGTCTGGCTTCCAGCTCTTCCTGTCCGTACAGGCGCAGTCTTCGTCTTACTACGACAGTATAGACCAGTGCCAGTGGCAGGAAAGCCATACAGAGCAACAGGCCTGCCACAGGTTCCCATATTACCAGGGTCAGCATCATAAAAAGGATGAGTATGGCGTCACCTGCTACCCGGAAGAGGGGCGAGAGTACACAGAGGCAGAACAGATAACACACGTAGTTCACTTCGTGTCCCAGTTGCACGCTGCTTTTGCTTTTCAGGAACAGCAATCCCCGGTGGTAATAGTTGATGAACATCCGTCGGCTGAAGTCGCGGTATACCTCCAGTTGAAAATTACTTTCCACCCGTGCCAAGGCTACCACCATTGCGTTCTTCCCTATCACGAATCCCATTACTGCGGTGCAGAGCAGCAGCATTTGGGTCCGGTTCCCTTCGGGGCGCAGCACAGCCAGCAATAATGGTATCAGTGCTGCTACGCCTGCAAAGTCGAGCAGGGCTCGTATCAGTACGGCTACAGCCACCCATCCGCTGCGTCTTTTGGCTCGTGGAGGCAAGAGTGAAATTATTTCTTTTACCATATCGCGTGCAAAGATAGCGAAAGGTGAGCGCAGTAACAAATGAAAAATAAGTTTTTCAATTTGATTATGCCGAACCGCATCCTATCTTATTCAAAGATAGCGGAAGGTGAGAGAAGAACAAAATATTGAAACTTGTTTCAGATATTTTTTATCCCGAACCTTATGAAAAGGTAGCAAAAGATTAGAAGATGAACAAAGATAAAAACGCTATTGGAGCAATATCTAGCTTTAATTGCTGGTTTTGTTATTGCTGTTTTTTATCGGAGATTTTTTATATAACAAAGAAGGAGAGTATCCTTAAGAGATACCCTCCTCGCTTGGTTATTGTTGTGAATTGGTTTATTCAGCTACAGCTGCTCTCACTTTGATGCTCTTGAATGTAATGGTATTTTCTATACATTCTTTGGGTAAAGCTAATTCATTTGCATTGTCTCTGTTATAATAGCTTTGTCCGTTTTGGATGAATAAGTCAACTTGTTCAGAATTGGCACTGAAAGCATCTTTCCATCCATCTTTGTCTAAAGATGCAGCCGTGAATTTCTTTGCAAATTCAACCTGTTCCAATGCTGTAGCGCCTTTAAAAATAGGACCATTTATTTTCGTTGCATTGGTAAAGTATACGTTTACAACGAGTGTTCCAGCCAAAATACCTTCTTCAATAGTAGCTGCATTTACATCCAAACGTGCGCTTCCGCTGACACCTTTATATTTTTCTGCACCATTGAATGCGTCTTTACCGATAGTGGCTGCTTTGCTCAAATCCATGTATACCAATTCTTTAACGTCCTTGAATGCATTCTTGCCAATATAAGTGGGAACTACCTGTACATCGTCTTTCAATACATTTACAATGTTCTTAGCTCCGTTGAATGCATCTGCGGGTATTTCATCACTTGTGATGTTGATTGTGTTGAAAGATTCAGCAGGCTTCTTGGGATCGTAAATCTTATTTTTACCGGCATTCATGAATGCTTCAACTGCGTTGGCTGAATTCAAATCAAGTGAACCACTGATGCTAACTAAGTCATTGCAGTTTTTGAATGCTTTTTGAGAAGCGATTACATTTTCACCCATTACGACGGTCTGCAGTTTTGCGAAACCTTCGAATGCCAATGTACGGTTTTCGTTGAACTCTGCTGTCATGTCCTTAACGGCCTTCATATTCAGTTTCACCAATTTCGTGTTATTGGCAGCTGCCATACCGTCGAACAACAGGTAATTGATGTCTGTTGAAGGGAATGTGTAGCTTTCCAGATTCAATTCCTCCAAGGCTTCGAGAGCTTGGTTCTTGCTTCCATTGTTAGTGAACTTGGCATCAATCTTAGTAACCTTCGGCATTACCAGCTTTTCAATCTTAGTGGCTTGTGATGCGAATGCCCCTGCCGGAATCGAGGTCTCTACATTGTACTCAATCTTAGTCAGATTCTTGAAATCCTTACCGATAGTAGCCAATTGAGCATCTGTCAAATCAATGTTGCTAATGATGCGAGTGATGTTGTCTACGTCTACGGTCTTTTGATCTTCAGTACCATTGTTCCAATTCCAATTTACTTCGCCGGATTTATAAATCTTATTAAAATCAGCACCTTCATTCAGAATCAGCGTCAAGCCTGTAGCATCATAAGTTGTCGTTTTAGTAACCAACCACGGATAGTTGTTGATATCCAATGCCGGAACAGGAATGAATTTGCTAACTTCCCAATCATTGTCAGTTTCGTGAATTTCAGTAAACTCAATATTGGCAAATTTGTAGCTTACAGCTAGACCTTCGTTCCATGACTTTCCATCAACCTTACGGTCTACCGGTTTGATAATCATATAACCACGTGCTTTGTCGTTCCAGTCAAGACCCAGATTCAAAGTCACTTCGTTACTTGCACCTGAATCGTTGAAATTTTTGTCCTTTATTGCAGAAGTTCCATCTGCTTTGACCGAAATTGTAATAGTAGAACCACCGCCATAAGTCAGCATTGTTGCAGCCTGTGGGTTTGTTGTTACAGCTTCACCATCTTTGTATTCACCCAATGTTTTGACTGTAATAGACTGAAGCTTACCAAATACATTGTCATTTTTGTCTGTATAAGCATCTACGCCTTTGGTCTTGAATACCAATCCTGATAATACGCGGTTAAATTTCAAGGGAACGTTTTCACCGACTGCAACCTTGTTATCTGCTTCAGGATATCCTGTAGCTACTGCATATTTTGCATTCAGTTCGTAAATGCCTTTTCCCTCAGTATTAGTTTGTATCTGGGATGCATCCAATGCATAAGGGAAGTTGAATTTTACATCAAAGCCTTTCTCCCAATTTGGAGTAACAGCGTCTGCTAATTGAATGGTGTTAGGATATACAGCTACAAATGTTGCAGGAGTGTTGGCGGTTACATTGTCGTCAAAATCCAAGATGTCGATTTGGTTTGATGCTGTAAAGTAGGCATTTCTTTCAGAACGCGTAGCTTTGTATGAAGCATAGTTTTTGTCTAATAAACTTACATCAAAAGGAGTTGCACTACCTGCTTTATCTTTAATAACATTTGTTGCAAAAACCTTAATCATGTCAGTTTCTGCACTCCAGAAAGGAAGCCATTCTACATTTTCACCTTCTCCTACTTCCTCAAATTCACCTCTTGTGGTTGCGTTTTGTGAATCAATAGCGGTGAATGTGATTCCTTTTGTTTGCTCTTGTTGTACAGAAAGTGTGTCTAAATCCTCTGTACAACTTGCAGCCAGGGCTAAAATACCTGCACAAAATAATAATCTTTTCATTGCAATGTTTTTTTTAAATGTTTTATAAACTTATTTGTTCATTACTTTTTTTGTGACTTCATTTAGAATTCACCCGGTTTGATAGGATCTTCGTCACCGCTGGCAACAAATCCTTTTTCCACTTCCACTTCCAAGATTTCCACCTCGGGAGCTACATAAAACTTTTCCATTTCCATAATTTTTAGTTTTTAATTGTTAGTAAAATAAATTGTTTATATCCAGTTAATTGTCATTTTCTGTATCTTCAAAATCGGGGAATCGGCTTTATACCTTATTATATATGTCATTTTAAGATCTTAGGCGCCTCCCCATTGATTACCTTCTCAAAATCCTTTCTACAGCATGCCATAGGGCACATTTCAAGCTGCAAAGTAACAAACAAATTTCCTAAATAGATTCTATCTGCAAGAATCTGAATATCAATATATTATCTGTGTATTAAATCCGAAAAATTGGGTTTGTACGTTCTAATATAAAATCCAGAAGTAACGCTTTATTTATTTGGTTCAGTGGGAATTATACAAGATGTGAAAAAAAAGAATTCTAACTGTGTAATTTGTGTCACTACATTTTGACACTGATTGTAATTGCCATAACAGCCTGTATGAGTAATGGAAAGGTTTGATGCAACAGGTGTGAATAGGAATGTTTGACACCTTTTGACGACACTTCTGTTTCATAGGATGTCATAATTGTGAAAATAAAAATCCCGCCTGCCTTCCATGAAAACAGACGGGAATATAGCCAATATAATAACTAAAAACAGGGGCAAATATAAGGCTTTTATTTTACATAAATCATTTCATTATACCGTTAATACGTAAAGTATATATACGTTGAGAATTGATTCGAATCCGTACACTTTTATCAAAATATCCGGGGGCACTTTCGTTACCGTCAAAAGTGACAGCTATTTTTCCATTTTCACCGGGACGTATTGCTTCTTGGGTATATTTTGCGGAAATACATCTGCAGGATGGCTCTACGCTAAGAACAACGACTGGTACCGATCCTGTATTTTTAAATGTAAATTCACTCGTCTGAATAGGATCGGTTACCGAGAATTGTCCTAATTGTCGGATTGTATCTACAAAAACAATTTCACCCTTATAAATGTCTTTTTCTTCATTCTTCACTTTCTGCTTACAGGATGTAGCCAGTACAATTACTGCCACGATACTTATTAATCGTAAATTCAGCATGGATGGGTATTCGTTTAAAAACAAACAGGCCTCCGATTTTATACCGGAAGCCTGTTCTGATTTTATAATTCTTCTGTCAAGGAAGAAATATCGGTTCTTATTCCACTACATTCGGTTTACCATTGAATGTACCACCTTCTACCAACTTCGTACAAGTTACGTAAGCGATATTCTTACCACTGGCTTTTGCAACGATTGTAAATGTAGCCCCTTTCTTAACTTCAATGGTATTGCTTACTTCCAAGGTTTTGTCAAGAGATTCTACACGATTCTTAAACATAGTTGTACCCTTGGTTACGGTCAAATTATTGGCAGTCATTCTGGCAACATCTTCACCTACTGTAAAGTCTGCAGCTACCGTAATGTCGCCGTTAACAGTAAAGTCAAGAACTTCATCACTAAGAGTGAGTTCACCGTCTGCTTTAATGTTACCGTCTACAGTAATAAAGTATTTCTTTCCACCGGATACAACAGTTTTTGAAATAGTTAAATCTGCATTGTTCTTAATCGTTAAGTTACCGATTGTTATGGCTGACTTATTAGGATTGAACGTCGTCGTATTTGAATTAGAAACAATTATATCTACATCTTCTTCAACGCCTCTGATTGTATGCTTCTTAACAATCGGGAATTGGTATGTATTTCCACCAATGATGTCAATTGTGCTACATGCAGTCTTGTTTTCATAGGCTTCGTTCATTCGGTCTTCACTTTCAACCTTACAGATGTAATCACCCTTTTCACCAAATGTCATGTATTGAGTTGCACCACCAACTTTAGCACCTACATTGTCAATGAATGTTCCGTTATTGATGAAATTCTTACCAGCCGCAGCAACTGTCGAACCCTGAGCATCCAACATACTGAAGTCACCCAATACCTCGAATGTTCCGTTATTGTTGACAGTACCACCCTTAACAGCTACTACTGAACCTTCGGCAACTTTTGCAGTAGCTTCTTCACCCATTGTCAAAGTACCAAAGATTTCTACGTTAGACTTATCTTGGAAATCAACATCAGATACAGTTTCAATAACAGAGTTGACAACAGCCTTTGTACTTGTTGCAGCAAATACAATGCTTCCTTCAGCTACTTTGTCATTTTCTCCTGCCAATACTGTTACGTTGCCATCGATTGTTGCACCCTTTACAGTCATTTTACCACCCTCGTTGATTCCAGAGCAGCAACTTTCACCTTCTACTATTACTTCTGATTTGATTGCGGAGTTATCTTCCATAATCAACTCTTGACCTTCGGGAACTATTACTTTGTCTCCATCAATCGTAACGTATGCCGGAATCGTTACATCTTTCTCCAACGTAATGTCACCAAGTACCTTGATTGTAGCCTGTTTAGTTGCAGACAATCCCGCAGCATTACATTTAGCCATAGCTGCATCTAATGTTGCCTGATCAACCGCATAATAAACCTGTTTGAATGCATCAGCAGCGTATGTAGCAACCAATTCTTTACCTTCACCAGCTACAATCTCAAAATTACCGACTTTATATTCTGCCCATTTTTCATCTTGATCTTGTACCATTACTACCAAGTCTGAAATCTTAGCAGGAAGAGCAGTTAGATAAACCTTTGAATTGTTATCGCCAGCTTTAGTTACACTCAGTTCCTCTCCAGCGGCCATGTTAATCAAAATCGTTTTGTTAGTAGAAACAACTTTTGAATAAAGTTCTGTACCTGTGGCACCGGCAGCAATTTTAGCAGGGCTCAACAAAACTTCTTTTACAAAAGAACTGGAAGGACTATAAAGCATTACTTTAGTAATCTTATTATTCAAGTCTGTAGCACCTTTCAATACAATACGGATAACTCCAGACAGGTTTTTGAAGCCAAAACCTTCAGCTTGCTGCCCTCCTGTAATGTTAGCTACATTTGTATAACGGAAAGTGTTATCAGATAATTGAAAGCCCTTTTCGTCATTTTTCTTCATTGCGTCGAATTCAACGGCTGAAGTTGCAGGAATAGCACCGGCGTCCTTGAAATTCTTGTTATACGGATAGTATGCAATATATTGGCCACCGAAGATTGCCTTATTGCAAGTTTTGTAAACGCCTGAATTGAGATTCATTTCAGAGACTTTCAAAGCCGTTGTACCATCAGCTCCTACTTTATCTGCAGCAGTAACATTACTCAAATCTGACTTCACAGCCTCTTCACCGTCTACAACAGCTGCATTAAGTGTTAAATCTGAATACAACCAGCCATTGGTCAATTCACTTTCGTCACACGGATTAAAGATTGCACTTGTCTGAGCTTTACCCAACCAACCGTTGTGGAAGAATTCATAGTTTGTATATACTTGTTCTCCAGCACCACCATTACCAATCCAGCAAAGACCGATAGAAGGTGCCACAACCCATTGTGAAGTTCCACCCGTTACAGGGATGAAATTATTTCCATTTACAGTGGTTGCAATAGGAGAAAAGACATTAGTCAGTGCGCCTTTTTCGTTCAATTCCCAGTGAGTACGTGTAGAAGCATTTCCCACGCCAACTGCACCAATCATAAAGTTTTCGCCCAATTCAATCATTCCAGACTGTTCAATAGAACCGTTGTTTTCTGCAACGAAATCCTCGTTACTACAAGCCACAAACATGGAGCCTGTAGCTGCGGCCAAAGCGAATGAGGTCAAAATTACTTTTGTTTTCATTAGTTTTTTGTTTTATTATTAATAATAAATTGTGTTCAATAAAAGCAGAAATTTAGTTGAACGGAATATCTTCCGAGCCACCAGTTTCTAAGCTGCCAGCAAATCCTTTTTCTACCTCCACTTCCAAGATTTCTACCTCGGGAGCTACATAAAACTTTTCCATTTCCATAATTTTTAGTTTTTAATTGT
>ENA-UONW01001098-UONW01001098.1-human-gut-metagenome-genome-assembly--contig:-CS52-NODE-1098-length-35047-cov-5.679584_pt1 | contig 35047 bp, 26 predicted proteins | sample MGYA00242463_ERZ724010 | MGnify/ENA metagenome assembly ERZ724010 | reverse complement strand
TTCAGAAAATCGAGCTCTTTTTTTTAATTTTTTTTCGTTCCGGAGTTGTTTTCCGTCGACGGAATTCCTATAATTAAAGCAGAAACAACCAAGCAACCTGGAAAAGGCAATGTCTGTACAACCGAAATACCAGCAGATCCGGGAGGAACTGACGCGAGAGATCGCCACCGGGGTGTTTGCCTCCGGAGAAAAACTGCCGACCGAGGAGCATCTTGCCCGCCAGTTCGGCGTCGCCCGGCAGACGGTGCTCAAGGCGCTCGACGCCATGAAGCTGGAAGGGGTCATCACCTCAGAGCGGGGCCGCGGCACCTTCGTCGCGGTCACCCACGGCCGGAAGCGGAACACGCAGGAGAACTGCCGTCAGCTGGTCTTCATCAGCTCCAATCTGGAGGACTCCTTCGGCCACCGGGTGCTGCTGGGGGTGGAACGGGCCGCCCGTCAGATCGGCTGCTCGCTGGTCACCTGCAACACGCGCAACGATTCGGAACGGGAGGCGGAGTATCTGCGCCGGGCACGCAACACCGGCGCCGACGGCATCATTCTGCTGCCCTATCTGCGCCATCCCAACGGCGAACTGGTCAGCCGGGTGGCGGAGAGCGTCCCGCTGGTCTGCGTGGACAACGTTCCACCGGGGGTGACGGTGCCGCTGGTGACGACGGACAACTTCCGGGCGGCTCATGACGCGGTGCTCCGGCTGATCGACATGGGGCATCGCAACATCGGCTTCATTCTGAGCCGGATGGAGTATGCCGCGGCGCCCGGCTCCATCGGGGACCGTTACCGAGGATACCGGCGGGCGCTGGAAGAACGCGGCATTGAATTCCGGCCGGAGTGGGTGGCGGAGCTGGGGCCGCATCTGGCGGAAGCGCGCCCGCAGGACATCGGTCTGGAGTTGTACGGATATCCGGCGATGCACCGGCTGATGAGCTGCGAAGTACCGCCGACCGCGGTGCTGCTGCTGTGGGACGAACTGGGCCCGGGGGCGCTGGCGGCGATCCGCAACGGCCGGCGGCGTGTCCCGGAGGACTTTTCGCTGCTCGGCTTCAACGACGACGATCTGTGCAGTCTCACCAATCCGATGCTTTCGAGCGTCCGCCAGCCGGCGGAGGAGCTGGGCGAGACGGCGGTGCAGCTGCTGGACGACATGCGCCGGGGCATCGCGCCGCCACCGGTGACCCGTTTGAAAAACCATCTGATCCTGCGCGACAGCATCGCCGCGCCTGGTAACTTTGAACACTCCAACTCAACAGAAAGGATTTCGTTATGAACATCACACGTTCCATTCCGATTCGTTCGAAGAAGCAGCATCCATTCACTCTTATCGAACTCCTCGTTGTGATTGCAATCATCGCCATCCTGGCGGCGATGCTGCTGCCGGCGCTGAACCAGGCGCGGGAAAAGGGGCGGTCAGCCCAATGCACAAACAACACCAAGCAAATGTTGACCGGAATGACGCTGTACGCCGTAGATTTCGGCCGGACCGTGGCGATCTACACCGAGGCGTATGGATGCTGGGCCAATCCGGAGGAGCCGTTTTTCCCGAAATACCTGCCGAGAAAAACTGCGATCTGCCCGAGTGACCCCATTCCGCAATCCGAAGTCAACGCCTGCTGGGGGGCATACGGCATGTACTCGGCCGGTAAAGACTCCAACTATACCACAGACAAAGATCAGTTCGGGAACTGCGTCAGTTTCGACAACGACGATATTACCCGCTCCTGTTTTCGTCCTTCTCAAGTGAAATTCCCCTCCCGGACCGTATTCTTCATCGACGCAGCGGCGACTATGCCGGGCTCCAGATTTTACGCATACAGCATCTACAACTTTTCCCCGACTGCTTATCTTGAAGAAAGTTCCAATAGAATCGCCGCAATCACGCGACATGGAGGGCGGGCAAATCCCGGATTCTTCGACGGTCACGTGGAATCGATGGGATATCATGAACTCGCTTCGAAACCGATCAATAAATTCACCAAAGTACACAAAAGCAATGTGGCGGAAGCCTATTAACTCAGGAGAAAAAATTCCGATGAGACACTGTTTTACTGCAATACTTCTGCTGACGGGAACAATTCTAACCGCCTCTTCCGAACTCTCCGTCGACCGTTACGGCCAGTACACCGGCGAGGAGTGGCCGGGCAAAGTCACCTCCGACGACCAGCTCCGCGCCGACGCGGCAAAGGAGTGGCCGCGGATCCGGGACGCGAAGTTCGATCCGGCGAAGTTCGACCGGTTCGGCGGCCGCCTCGATGTCGGGAAATTCGAGGCCACCGGGCGTTTCCGCCTTCAGAAGATCGACGGGCGCCACTGGCTCATCACTCCGGAAGGGCACCGCTATTTCCTCATCGGTTGCGACGCAGTCGGATACCGGGAGGGCGGCTACTCCACTCCATTGAAAAATCCGGATGGATCGCGCCGAAGCGGTTTTGCCGAACTCCCCGACATCAAGCTGGTCCCGGATGGTCTCCCCGGCGGGAAAAAGGTCAATTTTCTCGCGGCAAACCTCGCGAAGAAATACGGACCGTCCTACTATGAAAAATCGAAGGAGGTCAATCGGAAGCGCCTGATTAGCTGGGGGTTCAACTCCACTGCCAAGTGGGGATGGGGGGAGACCTTCGATCTGCCTTATGTGGAAGACTGGACCTTCCGTACCGTCAAGCTGCTGCCGCGCCGCAGGATCGACGTTTACGATCCCGGATTCACCGCCGCCGCGGAAAAAGAGGTCGCCGCGCTGGTTGCCCGCCGCAAAGACGATCCCATGCTGATTGCCTATGCCTCGGAAAATGAGAACGGCTGGGAATACCGCGATGTTCGAGAACTGACGGCAGCCGCCCCGACCGTCGCCTCCAAGCAGGCTCTGGTGGACTTTCTGATCCGCCGCCACGGCGAAGCGAAGGCCGCCGCGCAGTTCCGGCTTTCCGGCGGACGCAAGGCGATGCTGGAAAATCGGAAGATTGTCAACCTGAATCAGAAAGACATTTCCGACTTCATCACCGAAAGTTCCCGGTATTATCACCGGATTGTCCGGGGGCTCTTCCGCAAATATGACCCGGATCATCTCTGGTTCGGCGCCTCTCACTGCCGCGGTCAGGCGGACGAGTGGATCTATGCGGCGGCGGAATTCACCGACGTGGTCATGCTCAACGAATACGACATCTACGCCTTGTGGACCGCCCGGCTGATGCCGGAACTGCGCAAACAGGACAAACCGTTCTTCATCACCGAATTCAGTTTCGTCTGCGATCAACGCGGCCTACGCCCCTACAACTCGGTCAACACCGTGCGTGACCAGCAGGCACGGGGACTCGGCTATCGCCATTACACCGAACAGCTGGCGGCTGATCCGCTCTGCATCGGCTTCGGCTACTTCATCTTCTTCGATCAGCCGGTCATGATGCGCAGTCTGCCGATGGGGGAAAGTTTCAATTTCGGACTGGTGGACGGTACCGACCGGCCTTACGAAGAGATGATCACGGAAGTGAAACGGAGCAACTCCCGGCTGGAAGCGGTGCACGCCGGGAAAATCAAACCGTTCCGGCTGAAAAATCCGGATAAAATTCTCTTCAGCCGGACCCAGCAGAAACTGCTCGCCGATTTTCTTCCGTCAAGCTGTTCCACCTACATCGTTCAGGATACCTCCAATGCCACTGAATACTTCAGTGGATGCGAGTTACGTCTAAAAATCGATGAGAGACGTCAGGAAGCCCGACCGCAGAAGCAATGTCCAGTCGGAACCGCCTATGCGGGCGACAACTCCCGATTCGGTTCGGTAAAAGCGGACTGCTACGTCTGGAAGAACCACCGCGGCAAGGATTTGAATCGGTATTACGCGCTGGAAGGCTCTCAGGACGGCAGACATTTCTCCCCGCTTCCCCTCCGGTTCGAGCTGGTTCGCCAGGCGGAGTTCGATCACTACGTCATGCGCAACGCCGAACCAATTCCGGCGGGAATCCGCTATCTGCGGCTCGTGCTCAAGGCGCCGGTGCCGAACCAGAGCTGGTCCAATCAGATTGCGGGAATCGAGATCGAACGCTGATCCCCCTCCCCTGCCCTGCCGGAATGCCCTGAAGGCCCGTTCCGTCGTCGTCACCGCCCGCGCGACGGTATGGCGACGCTGGAACGGTTGCACAGCAGATAGTCCACGAGAGTATCCCGGCAGACCGGCTCGCCCGCCACCAGTTTCTCCAGCGTGTCGAACGCCCGCCGCGCCAGCTCCGCAAAGTTCTGGCAGAGCGTCGTCTGCGGCGGCGAAAGAAACTTTGAGACATCCACCATCTCCCAGGTGATCAGCGAGAAATCTTCCGGCACCCGGAAACGGCACACTCCCAGCGAATGCAGCACCGACGCCGCCTCGCTCTCCCCCGTGTTGATGATCGCCGTGACGCCGCACTCCGCCATGCGCAATACGGCTCCGTGCAGCAGCCGCACCAGCGAATCCGGGTCGCCCGGCGTATGCTTCCCATGCACGCACTCGGCAAAGATGCTCAAATTGTGCACCCGCATCATCCGATCGAACGCCTCGTGCCGGGTCCGGTTGCAGTAGGATTCCGGATCGCCGTTGATGATCATTCCGATCCGGCGGTGTCCGTAGCCGACCAGATGGCTGACCGCCAGGTTGACCGCCTGAAACTCGTTGGAAAATACGGAGTAGACCCGATCGATGTGACGCGCCGAATCGTTGATGCAGACCATCGGCAGATTGCGCGTCGAACCGATCTTCTCCGCCAGGTGGTTGTTGAAATCGAAGGAGATGACCCCCTCCACCGCGCGTTCATTCAAGAGCTCGATCTGATCCGCCGAAATGATCTCCAACCACCAGTTCCGCTGTTCCGCCTCAAGCCGCAGTGCGTTCAAGACGTTGATGGAGTACCATTTCAGGATTGTCCGGCTCTCCGGCAGGATCAAGGCGATCACCCGCCGGAGCGTTTTCTGCCGGTATCCCACCTGCCGCGCCGCCTCAAACACCCGCGCCGCCGTCTCCGGCTGCACATGCGCCCGACGATTCAATGCCCGCGACACGGTCGAAACATCCACCCCCGCCAGTTCGGCGATCTGCCGGATTCCGGATTCACTCTTTTTCCGCATGGAGACCTCCCCTCTCTCCGGATAACGTATCACCGGGATCACCGGATTTCCACTTTTTTTTGCAAATATTGTATTTTTTTGTTTATTCTTGTAGAAAAGAAACGGAGGCACAGCTTGTCTTTCCCCGGAAACCTGTTACATTATATCGAACGCCGGAGATTCCGTCGCCGGTCACAACTCCAACCATCAAGGGGAATATCATGTCGAAAAACTTCAAATCGATGTTGATTCGAAGTGAACACAATCCCCTGTTCCGCCCGGAGGACTTTCCGTACGGCGCAGCGGAACAGGTCTTCAATCCCGGACAGGTGATGACGCCGGACGGGCGCACCATCCTGCTGCTGTCGGTCACGATGCGCAACGAAAGGTTCGCCCGCTGCCATGTGGCCGAGAGCCGCGACGGAATCCATTTCGACATCCACGAGAAACCGCTCTTCGAAGTCGATGAAACCAGACGGTTCGGCAACCTCGATTTCCACCCGATCGACTGCCGGGTCACCTGGTTCCCCGAAGATCAGTGCTACTACATCATGCGCCCCGCCAACTCCGGCTGGGGATGCTGCGCACTGCTCTACCGCACCACCGACTTTCTCTCTGCGGAGCCGATCGAAATCATCGCTCTGCCACACAACCGCGTCCCCTGCCTCTTCCCGGAAAAGATCAACGGAGAGTATGTCCGGCTCGACCGCCCCTACAGCCTCGGCGCCCCCTATGAGAAATCCTGGGCGCACATCTGGATCTCCCGCTCGCCCGATTTGATCCACTGGGGCGAATACCGGCCGCTCCTCCAGCGCGACTTCATGGTGTGGAACAATCTCAAAATCGGCCCTACGGTACCGATCAGGACCGAAAAGGGCTGGCTCGAAATCATCCACGGCGTTCAAAACACCTTCACCGGCTTCCGTTACAGCCTCGGCGCGTTGATGCTCGACCTTGAAAATCCGGAGAAGATCATCGGCCTCATGAACCGCTACCTTCTCACTCCGGAGATGGAGTATGAACATTGCGGCGTCATCCCCGAAGTTGTCTTCGCCACCGGAGCGATCGCCGATTTCAAAACCCGGGAACTGCGCATCTACTACGGCGGCGCCGACACCACCACCAACCTCGCAACCGGCAATCTCGATGAAATCATCGACGGGTGCCTCAAAGGAATCTGACATCATGAGCATTTCCATCGACCGTTCCGGAACCCGCTTCCTGCTCACCGCCGGGGAAATGAGCTACGCCTTCGAAATACAGGAAGGCTGCAGACCGATCCACCTCTACTGGGGAGCCGGACTCGACCGCGCCGATGATCTCCCCGACGCCGCCGACCTGCAGTGGCACCGCCACTATTCCGACCGGCAGCAGGGAGCGAGCTTGCAGGAGTATCCCGCCTTTTTCGGAGAATACTATCATGAATGCGCCATCAAGGCGGAGTACGCCGACGGTGTGCGCGGCTCGAAGTTCCGCTTTGCCGGCAGCCGGGTCCAGAAGAAATTCGATCATGAACTGCTGGAAATCACTCTCGAAGAGGAGACCCATCCCTTCACCGTCAAGCTCTTCTACCGCGTCTGGCCCGAACTCGAACTCATCGACCGCTGGAGCGAAATCACCAACCACGCGGAAACTCCGGTCGAACTCGAAAACTTCGCCTCCGCCGCCTGGCAGCTTCCTTTTGCCGCCACCCCCTGGCGGCTCACCCATCTCTCCGGACACTGGGGCAAGGAAGCGATGATCGACCGCATCCCGGTGACGACGGGCAAATTCACCATGGAGAGCCGTACCGGCCTCTCCGGCCCCTTCGCGGTACCGTACTTCGCCCTCGACGGCGGGAATGCCGACGAACTCTCCGGCGAGGTGTTCTTCGGCGCGCTCCACTGGAGCGGCAACTGGAAGATCACCGTCGAACGCGATCCTTACGACCGTACCGCCGTCACCGGCGGCATCCATGACTTCGACAACCGTCTCATTCTCAAGCCGGGGGAGAGCTTCACCACGCCGGTCTTCTCCGGCGGCTGGAGCCCGGCCGGCTTCAGCGGCGCAAGCAGGGTGCTCCACCGCTACCAGATGCGTTACGTGCTGCCGCCGGTGATCGCCGCAGAACCGATGCCGGTGATCTTCAATTCGTGGGGATGCATCAATATCCACGTCAACGAGGAGAACATTCTGCGCGCGGCGAAGCTCGCAAGCCGCATCGGTGCGGAACTCTTCGTGATCGACGACGGGTGGCAGCATGCGCTCGGCGACTGGTTCCCCGATCCGGTGAAGTTCCCCAACGGCCTCAAGCCGGTCATCGAAACGGTCCGATCGCTCGGCATGGAGTTCGGCCTCTGGGTCGAAATCGAATCCTACGAGCTGGCCAGCGACCTCTACAAGGCCCATCCGGAATGGGCGATGCGCTACCCGGACCGGGAACCCTTCACCCGTTACCGCGCCGACGTCAACCGCACCTCGGTGATGCTGAACTTCGCCCGGCGCGACGTGGCAGAACACATTTACCAGCAGCTCCATAAGCTGGTTTCCGAAACAGGGATCAAATACCTCAAGCTCGACATGAACTGCTTCGTCAGCTCTCCCGGCTGGGGCGACCTGCCGCCGGAACAGCAGGGGCGGATCTGGATCGACTACGTTCTCAATCTCCACTGGATCTTCGAACGGCTCAGCGCCGACTTCCCGGAACTTCTGATGGAGAACTGTTCGTCGGGCGCCTCCCGCGCCGACCTCGCCATGACCCGCTTCTTCGGCCGCATGAACCGCAGTGACAATCAGGACGCACTCGACATGCTCAAGCTACACGAGGGGTTCACGATGGTCAATCCGCCCCGCATGGCCGGCGGCGCCTGCCACATCAGCGACTCGATGTACCACGTCAACCACCGGAGAACTCCGCTGCAGTTCCAGGCGTTCTGCGGCATGCTCGGCTCGCTGGCCTGCGGCAAGGATCTAACCTGCTGTTCCGACGCGGAACTTGCGGAGATCCGCCGCTATACCGATCTCTACAAGAAACTGCGCCACGTCACCAATTTCGGCGACCTCTACCGGCTGGCCAGCCATCGGGAACACCCGTGGGCGATCTATGAATATGTCGCCCGGGATCGTTCCGAAGCGGTGGTGTTCCTGCTCGGCGGTTCGATGCAGTTCGCCGACGCGCTCCCGCCGGTGAAACTCGTCGGCCTCAAGCCCGATGCGCTTTACGGAATCACCTGTTACGGCGAAAAGGCGCAGGAAGATGATTCCGTGCGGCTCTTCCGCTATCACCCGATCTCCGGCCGTGGCGCCGCCAATGTCGGCATTCAGGCCGAACTCTACGGTGACTTCGATTGCAGAATTTTCCATCTGAAAGAGGTGAACGCATGAAAATAACCCGTATCGAGCCTGTCCTCGTGGGCGCGCCCACGCCCGGCTGCGGATTGCTCTCCAACCGGAACTACTTCTACATTCTCGTCCACACCGACGAAGGGCTCACCGGCCTCGGCGAAGCGACGCTCGAAAGCCACGACGACTCCATCCTCGGCGCACTGCGCGATCTCGAAGATCTGATCGTCGGGCAGGATCCAACCCGGATCGGCTACCTCATGCAGGTGCTGATCCGCCAGCGCTTCTGGAAGGGCGGCGTGGTCAAGGCCTCCGCCATTTCGGGAGTCGAACTCGCCTGTTGGGACATCCTCGGCAAATCGCTCGGCAAACCGGTCTGGCAGCTGCTGGGCGGCGCGGTCCGCGACAAGATCCGCGTCTATGCCAACGGCTGGAGCGGCGGAGCGACCGATCCCGCCGTCATCCGCGACAAGGCGCAGGAGGCGCAGGCGTACGGCTACGCCGCGTTCAAGTTCAGTCTGGCGATTCCAAGCTGGCCGCTGCACGACACCGAAACGGTCCGCCGGGTTGCCAAGGCGGCGGAGACGGTTCGCGACGCAGTCGGCCCCGATGCCGCCATCTGCTTCGACGGCCACGGCCGCTACGACTCCAATCTCGCCATCCAGATCGGCAGAGCGCTGGAGGAGTACGATCTCATGTTCTTCGAGGAGCCGGTCCAGCCGGAGGATGAGGAGGGAATGCTCCGCGTCGCCCGCAGCGTCAACATTCCGATCGCGGCAGGCGAACGGCTCACCCGGCCGCAGGAGTTCCGGCGGCTGATCGAGAAGCGGGCGATCTCCATCGCCCAGCCCGATCTTGCGCACTGCCACGGCTTCAATGAGGGGCTCAAGGTGGCCCATCTCGCCGAAGCGTTCGACGCCTTCGTCGCACCGCATTGTCCGATGAGTCCGGTGATCACGGCGATTTCGCTTCACCTCGATGCGATTGCGCCGAACTTCCTCATTCAGGAGCGGCTCTTCCTCAACGACTGGCGGAACGAGGTCATCACCGAACCGCTGCAGGTGAAGGAGGGGTTCATCGAGCTGCCGAAGAAGCCGGGCTGGGGAATCGAACTCGATGAGGAACTGATCCGCAAACATCCGCGCATCGTGGCGGGCACTCCCCGGCTCTTCCGCCCTGACGGTGCGGTCTGCGACTGGTAAAGAGGTACGCCATGTGTGAGGAATTCAAGGGAAAAACCGTGCTGGTCACCGGCGGTTCGCGCGGTCTCGGCGAAGCGCTCTGCAGGCGGTTCGCCGCCGCCGGATGCCGCGTCATCGTCAACTATGCCCACGGGAAGGAGGCAGCGCTGGCGGTCGCCGAAGCGGTCGGCGGCGAAGCGGTTCAGTGCGACATCTCCAGTGAAGAGGCGGTGCACGAGATGTTCGGCCGGGTCGGACAGGTGGACATTCTCATCAACAATGCCCGTGTCGATCCTTACAAGCGAACGCCGGAGATGAGCGATGGCGGATGGTGGGACACCGTCATGGGAGTCAATCTCAAAGGGGCCTATCTCTGCGGTAAATTCGCTCTTGAGGGGATGAAAGAGAGGCGGTGGGGGCGGCTGCTCCACATCTCCAGTCTATGGGCCTACCAGCCCGCCAACGAGCGGATGCTCTCCTACGCGGCGGCGAAGTCGGCGATGCATGCCCTCTCCCGGGGATTCGCCAACCTCGGAGCGCCGTACGGCATCACCTCGAACGTGCTCGCGCCGGGGCTGATTCTCACCGATATGGTTTCGTCGCGATTGACGCCGGAGATGCTGCAGAAGGAGATGGCGGGAATTCCGCTCGGTCGCGGCTCCTCTCCGGCGGAGGTTGCCGAATTCGCCTTCGACATCGTCCGGACCGGATTCCTGACCGGAGAAATCATCAATCTCAACGGCGGCGCCTTCATGGCCCCCTGATCCGGATTTCCGGAGAATCGGAAGAAGAAAACCGGCGGTTCCGTTTGCATTCCGCCGCGGGAAGCGCTATTGTGAAGCACGACCGGCGGAAATGTCATGGTTTCGCCGGAACTTCACCGCGTCGGAAGGAGGTCGGAAAATGCCGGGGCCGGAACGCATCACCATTCGTCGGATCGCCGGAGAGCTCAATCTCTCCAGTTCCACCGTCTCCCGGGCACTGGCCGGACGCCCGGAGATCTCGCCGGAAACCACCCGGAGAGTCATAGAAACGGCGCGGCGCCTCGGCTACCGTCCTCCGCCGGAACAGCGCACCGTTGTTCTGATCCTTCCCGATACAGACCTGCCGTTGGGGAGCTATTCCATCGGCATTTTGAATGGCATGCGCCGGGAATGCAGCCTACGCGGTCTGCGGCTGGAATCGGTTGCCGCCGACCATCCGGCGCCGCTGGAAGAGCGTTCCCTTTACGGTGCGATCTCCTTCGACTTCCGGCAGCAGCTCGCCTTCGAATGGGGGCGGGCGCACCAGCTGCCGCTGGTCTGCGTCAATGACATGCCGCGCCATCTCAATGGAGTCTATTCGGTTTTCACCGACGAAGTGCAGGCGATGGCGGAAGCGGTCAATCACCTCGCCGGCTTCGGCCACCGCCGCATCGGCCTGCTGCTCACCGGCGCCTCGACTCACACCTCGCGCAACCGCCGAAAAGGATTTGAACAGGTCATGCGCGCACACGGGTTCCCGCTGGAGGGGATGATCGTCGACGACGCACTTTTTCCGCCGCCGCCGGCCCGGGTCGACGGTCTGGGCGGCATGCTCCGTAAACTGCTCGACGCTGAAGTGAGCGCCATGATCGTCTGCGGGGAAGGAAGCGCGGCGGAGGTCTATTTCACCCTGCGACGATTCGGCTTTTCCCTGCCGGAACAGCTGTCTCTCATCGTCTGGGAACAACCGGAGTTCAACCGCTTCGCCATTCCGCCGCTCACCTCGATTGCACAGGATTTCAACACGTTGGCAAAGAAGGCGTTCGACCTGCTCGAAACAGTCGCCGACGGAGAAACTCCCGACGAAGATGTTCCGGTCCCGGCCCGGCTGATTTCCCGGGGATCGGTCTTTGTGCCACAGAAAATCATGCACTGAACTGCACGGTTGCTGCATAAGATTGCACGGGATTCCCCCTGCCCGGATTTGTTTTTTTACCGTTTCTGCTCTATCCTTAAGGAGCAAACCAATCAATCCGGGAGCAGAACAAATGAAAGTCGGATGCAACTACTGGGCCTCGCACGCCGGCGTGCGGATGTGGAGTCAATGGAACGAGACGGTTGTCCGTCAGGATTTCGAACGGATGGCGGAAGCGGGAATTCAATCGGTCCGGGTCTTTCCGCTCTGGCCGGACTTCCAGCCGCTGGAACTTGCGGCCGGATGCCAGAACCGGCCGCGCCTGCTTCAGTTTCGCGGCGGGCCGCTGCCCGATACGCCGTGCGGCCGGGACGGAGTGGATGAACAGATGGTGCAGCGATTTCGGACGCTTGCAACAATCGCCGCCGAACACCGGCTCGAACTCATCGTCGGTCTGGTCACCGGCTGGATGAGCGGGCAGCTGTTCCTGCCGCAAGCCTTCGCCGGACTCGATCCCCTGCGTTCTCCGCTTTCGATCAAGTGGCAGATCCGCCTGGTTCGTTGTCTGGTGCGGGAACTGCGGGATCTTCCCGCCATCGCCGTCTGGGAACCGGGCAACGAATCGAACTGCATGGGAGAGATCGCGACACCGGAAGAGGCGTGGAACTGGACCAATGCCATCACCGCGGCAATTCGCGCCGAAGACGCCACCCGCCCGGTTGCCTCGGGCATGCACGGCCTCATGCCGGGCGCCGATACGGAGTTCGGGAGCGAACTGCCCTGGACCATCGAAACGCAGGGGGAACTGTGCGATCTTCTGACGCCCCACCCCTACCCGCACTCGATGAGCAAACTTCCGGCGCGGGTGGATCCGCACACCTCGATTCGCGCGGCCTTTCAGGCGACGGTCGAATTGCGCTTCTACAGCGATCTCGGCGGGAAACCCGCCTTCGTCGAGGAGATCGGCACCTTCGCCCCCTCTTACTGCAACGAGCAGAGCAAGGCGGAATTTCTCCGCAATTCGATGTTCAACGCCTGGGCACACGGCTCGAGCCGCTTTCTCTGGTGGTGCGCCTTCGAGCAATCCATGCTGGAGCACTCCCCGTACAGCTGGAGCGCCTGGGAGCGGGAACTCGGCCTCTACGACGCCCGCTTCCGGCTCCGGCCGGTCGGTGAGGAAATGCGAAAATTCCGCACCTTCCTCGACGCTCTGCCCTTCCGGGAACTGCCGCCGTTCCGACGCGACGCGGTCTGCCTGCTCACCCGGGAACAGGATTTCAACGCCTTCATGGCGAACGGCTGGAGTTCGTTTCTGCTGGCCAAGCAGGCGGGGTTCGATCTGGAATTCCGTTTCGTCGCCGACGGGGTCGGCAGAAGTTCTCTCTACTTCGTGCCCGGAATTCGCGGAGGCAGCTGGAGTTTTCGAGAAGAATTCCTCGCGCTATTGGAAGAGGTCCGGCAGGGAGCGACCCTGTTTCTCACCATCGACGACGGTGCGCTCGCCCCGTTTGAATCGGTATTCGGAGCAAGCGTCCGGAGCCGCGAAATGCGGAGTGCACCGGTCCGCTTCCGATTCGGCGGCGAGCTCTTCGAACTGAACGCTCCGTTCCGGCTGGAACTCTGCCCGCAGGAAGCGGAAGTGCTTGCATGCGAAGAGGACGGCAACCCGGTTTTCCTGCGCAATGCCTATGGCAGAGGAACCGTCTATCTTCTCACCGTGCCGCTCGAACGGGAACTGGCCGGAAGGCCGGGCGCATTCCACCGTCCGGAGGAACCGAAATGGTTCCGCTTCTATCAGACAGCAGCGGAGCGGGAGATCGGGGAACGAATCCTGCAAAGTTGTCATCCGCTGATTACGCTGACCGAACACCGCGACACCCCCGAGCACGCCTGGATCGTGGCCGTGAACAACCACAGCGAAACACTGTCATGTGATCTGAAAAGTGCCGCCGGGTGGCAGCCGGCAGCGCCGCTGCCGGATTCCATCGCGCCCCACACAGGAATCCTGCTGGAGTATTTTCATGCATGATTTTTCCTGAAAAGCACATCAGAAAATCGGAACATTTTCCGGCGAAGCAATTGACTTTGAAGAAGAAAACTGCTATGGTAAATACTATCGCCCCGAATTACGCACAACAAGGAAAGGATTTCCCATGCGTCAAGGCAGTCTGAAATGGTTCGCCCTCGTAGCGGCGGCAGTCATCCTCACTCCGGCCATGTTGACGGCGGCTCCCGCCGGACAGGCGAATAAAGCGCAAAAGGCGCAGAAGGCCTCCAAGCCTCAAAAGAAGGTTCCGCCGTTCTCCTTCCAAACCTCCGTGGACAAGCCCGGCGCCATCTACAAGAAAGGCGAAACCATCACCCTCAACGGTCAGATGCTCGAACAGGGCAAACCGGTCAAGGGGAAATTCATGCGCTGCGATACCTTCATCAACGGGGTGCGCAAGGGGCGGAAGGTTGTTCCGAGCGAGGAGACGGTCGTCATCACCGGCAAACTCGACGAACCGGGCTGGTTTTCCCTGATCCTCACCGCGCTCGATGAGAACAAGAAACCGATCCGGATTCCGAAGGATCGCTGGAATCGCGCCTACACCGGCGGCATCGGCGCGATGGTCGCCCCGGAGGAGATCAAGCCTTCCGGCACCGAACCGGCCGACTTCGACGCCTTCTGGAAGGCGCAGCGCGCGGAACTCGACAAGGTTCCGGTCAAGGCGACCCGCACCGAGGTTTCGGTTCCGAAGCAGCTTCAGGGCAAGGTTGTCTGCTACGATGTCAAGGTCGATTGCGCCGGCGGGATGCCGGTCTCCGGGTATCTGGCAATGCCCGTGAAGGCGGCGCCCAAATCCCTCCCGGCCATCGTGAGTTATCATGGAGCCGGTGTCCGCAGCGCCAACAAGCCGGTCTGGCAGGGCCGCAACGCCATCGCGTTCGACGTCAACGCCCACGGTATCGACAACGGCAAGGACGCCAAATTCTACAGTGATCTTGCCGCCAATGAGCTCAAAAACTACTCTCATCGCGGCAAGCAGAGTCGTGATGATTTCTATTTCAAGGGGATGTATCTGCGGGTCATGCGTGCGCTCGACTATGTGAAATCCCTGCCGGAGTGGGACGGCAAGACGCTGATCGTGCGCGGCGGCAGCCAGGGCGGTGGTCAGTCGCTCGCCGCCGCCGGACTTGATCCGGATGTGACGCTCTGCGTCGCCGGAGTTCCGGCTCTCGGCGACCATGCCGGCTGGATGGTCGGCCGCCAGCCCGGATGGCCGCGGCTCTACACCGTCAAGGACGGCAAACCCAGCGATGAAAAGGTTCGCGCCACGGCGGAATACTTCGACAACAACAACTTCGCCAAGCGGATCAAGTGTGAGATCTACCTCTCGACCGGCTTCATTGACTTCACCTGTGCGCCGACTTCGGTCTACACGGTCTACAACTCGCTGCCAGACGGCGTGAAGAAGCACATCGACACGACCCCGGACCGCGGGCACGACGCACCGATCCCCACCGGGCACAAACGCATCAACAGCGTGCTCACCAAGAAGTAAGACTGTCACCGCTGAAGAGGATTCCTTCAGCTCGCGACAATCTATATTCTGCAACACGGAACACTTCTTCCTCTGAAGTCAGACGGAAGAAGTGTTTTTTTTACCACAAAAGCAGCCGTGGAATTTGTCCAGCTTGCCGAGACGAGAGACTTCGGATTACTGCAACTCCGGCTGATTACGTCTCCGATACTCTCGCGGAGAATATTGAAATTCTCGTTTGAATGCAGCAGCAAAGGAAGTGGGATTTTCATATCCCGTTTTCAACGCAATCATGCCAATCGGCATTCGCGAGGAAAGCAGCAATTCCGCCGCATGTTTCAACCTCATCCGCCCGAGAAACTGCCCGGGAGTAGTGCGATATGCCGCCCTGACATGCCGGATCAACGATGGGACCGACATGCTGACCAGTGATGCCATTTGTTTCAGGTCCCATGGCTGCTCAAGCTGTTCAGCGAGAATGTTCCACAAATTTTCCAGCCGACAGCGATATTCATCCTCATCCAGTTGTTGCAACAATGATTTAACCTCCCGCTTCAAATAGGCAACGATGATTCCTCCGTAAAGTTCCGCTAGTTCATTGGAATAAAAAGGGAACTGAGCAATTTTTAATTGGAAGGCGTTTAAAGTCTCATCCAGTGGCAGCGAATCCTCATAAAATCGCAGCAACCGTCGAGCATCCTCCGGTGCCGCCCGCAACGTAAAAATAACTTCAGTAAAAAGTCCGAGCATGGCATCCTGCAGAAGCTTCATGTTGTTGCAGCGCCCCAGTACCATCTCTTTGATCTGTGACTTCTGCCAGGAATTTTCCGGTTTCAGATGGAACCAGAAAAAATTCCAACGCTTTCGCCCCATATGAAAATATTCCTGACGGCACCCGGCAGGAACCAACACAAAATCTCCGCGGCAAAGTTCGACCTTCTTATCGGCAATCTTCATGCTGCCACGTCCTCCAGTCACGAACATCGCCAGAATAAAATCCGGTCTCTGCCGGAGAATATGAAAACCTGGAGTCGTCTCACTGATTCCACACATCGCAATACCTGCGGACTGCAACCGGAGAACAGCAGGATGATTCAGATTCAATGGCAGAAACAACTGAATCGTTTCCTTCGGGATATTTCCGTAACGCCTGTTCATTCGGAGCCTCCAGTATGACAATTCTTCAATGATTTTTGATTATTTTGATGTATTATCTTCGTTTTTTTCTGCTATAATTATAATAGCATCATCCGGAGACAATAGCAAAGGGAATTTGTCCGGCATGCCGTGCAAATCCGATAACTCGAAAGGGAACAAATCATGAAAATCCGTCGCGGGCACCGTCTGTATTTTACGCTGATCGAACTCCTGATCGTAATCGCGATCATCGCGATTCTTGCCGCTCTTCTCCTGCCAGCGTTAAATCAGGCACGCGAACGGGCCCGTACGCTCAGCTGCATCAACAACCAGAAACAGATCATGACCATTCTCGCGTTGTATACCGATGCCCACGACGGAAAAATCCTGCCCTGGAACGGTGGCCGCGACGGTTCTTCGGGAAAATGGCAGTCCCTGCTCTACGCCTATATGAGCGGCACCAAAGTGGCGGACTGGGGATTTTTCGGCCCCGATAACCGCCCCTATCCCCCCTTTGCCTGTCCGGCGACCACGGAGGCGCTTTCCCCCCAGAACGGCGGAGGCGGTATTCATTACGGCGCCAATGCCCACACCGGACGCACCCTCGACGGCGGCCAGAGCGGCGGATTTTTTCCGAATGTCAGTTACACCACCACCCGGTACCGGACAATCGGTTCGATCCGCCACCCCTCGCAACTTGCCGCAGTGGTCGACCTCGACCGGCCGGGAATCTGGGCCTCGCCCGGAGTGTTCGCCGGACGCGGCGAACTGTGCGGCGTAACCGGCGGCAATTTTGATTTCACAATGGACATCATCAACGGAGCGAGATGGCGCCACACCGGTGGCGTCAATATCGCAATGGGCGACGGGCATGTTGAATTCCGGACAGCCCGTTCCATTCCGATTCTTGCAAACGATGACCCATTCTGGTATTACAACCGGTAGAAGGAGAACAACAATATGCAGCGTCTTATGCTTCTTCTGGCGATTTTCCTGCTTGGAACAACTCCTGTATTGCAAGCTGCCGTTCAATCCGAACCGATTCAAATGACATCGCGCGGATCACTCAAAATCGGGGAAACAGTTTTTACCGTCCGCTGCTTTGACACAAAATGGAAAAATTTCACACAGGAATCTTCCTTCTTCCGGATAACCCGGCAGCGGCAGGAGCAGTCCGGCAACCTGCTGGAAGCGGAAATTCGTCATCCTGCCCTTCCTGCCGGAAAGTTTCGTGAACAGCTTACCAGACCTTCCCCGGAAAACTATCGGTATCATGCAGAACTCTCATTTCGTTCTCTTGCACAATTCAACGATATTGCTTTCGCCGCGGCGGCTCTGCCTGTCTCAAGTTTTTCCGGCCGGGAACTCTTCATCGACGGCAAAAAAACAATCATCCTGCCCAGGACCCATCTGAAAAAATCAGGATCGACCCTGTTTCGGGGCAAGGCGGCAACCCTGATCCTGCCCCTTGCGGAATATAAATTGACTTTCCGCGGGAAACTGGATATTCTCATTCAGGACGATCGCCCCTTCGGCAAGGATGTTTATACGCTGCGGCTCTTTTTCACTCCTGCACGAGGAGAAATCACCCAATGCGCCATCGACCTCGATATCAATGTGCAGCGTTACCGGAGCACACCTCTCGATCTTTCCGGCGCAGTGAATACCGGATTCGCCGATGAAACCGCAGATGACCGCAAAGGCGGCTGGACCGATCAGGGCAGCGAGAATGATCTTGCCATGCTCCCGCCCGGTCGACATCGCTGGAACAACGTCAATTTTGACATTATTGATCCAGCCCGCAACAACGGAAAAAGTTGTATTGTGCTCGCCGGGCCTTTTCGGCATTATTTCCCGCGCAGCGCCAAAGCGGAACAGAAAAAAAATGTATCCGGAGAGTATCTCCATTTGCTGCACGCCACGGCCTGGCCCACGCCGGACCGTCCGGTTGGCACAATCGAACTGGTCTACACCGACGGCACCGGCTCCACTCTCAAAGTCAACAGTTACGATGTCGGCAACTGGTGGGCGCCGGTACCACGCCGTTGCGGCGAAGTGGTCTGGAGCAGTGAAAACCGCAGCTCGTATATCGGACTTTACCGTTCAAGCTACCCGATAGAAAACAAACCGATCCGTAACATCACATTTCGTTCATCCGGACAGGCGGTATGGGGAATTGTCGCCGCCTCTGTCGGTGACGGTCCGTTGCCAAGATATGGAAGAAAGCCACACTATATCAGAGCCGGAAACGCATGGCAGCCGATCAAAAATTTCCGCAACATCCAACGGGGCTCGATTCTCGACTTTTCCGCCCGTCTCGATGCCCCGGCGGGCAAATACGGTCCGGTCCAGATCCGTGACGGCCATCTGTTTTTCAGGGACCGCCCGGATACCCCCATCCGCTTCTACGGCGTGAATCTCTGCCGTTCCGCGCAGTATCTGGACCGCAAACATGCCGAAGAGTTCGCGGACCGCATGGCGGCATGGGGCGTGAACGCAGTCCGCATCCATCACCATGACAATGAATTGACAAGCAGGAAAAACGGTTCCAGCACCGATTTGAATCCTGAAATGGCGGACCGGCTCGACTATCTGATCGCCTGTTTCAAAAAACGCGGGATCTATATCACAACCGATCTCTACGTATCACGGATGCTGGTTCGCGGAGAACTTCGGGAAGTACCCGGTCAGGCCGCCTGGCAGCCGACCTTCAAACCGCTTGTCTTCGTTCTCGATTCGGCGATGGAAAACTGGAAGTCATTCGCCCGGAATTGGCTCACTCATGTCAATCCCTATACGGGGCTTGCGCTCAGAGAAGATCCTGTGCTGATCTCCCTCTCGCTCATCAACGAAGACAATATCGCGAACACCTGGAATGCCGCCCCCTTTGTCGCGGAAATCTACAAAAAACGTTTCGAAGCGTGGAAAAAGGAAAAGAAACTTCGCGGCGGGCGGGCCGACAGCAACGATCCCCTCTTCGCCGCCTTTCTGACGGAAACCTACAACCGGGCCTTCGCGGAAATGAAACGTTTTCTGCGGGAAGAGCTCGGCGTAACGGTGCCGCTTTCCGACCAGAACATGCTGGCGAAGGTGCTGCTCGCCCCGATGCGCGATCAGTATGATTTCGTCGAAAACCATTTCTACTGGGACCACCCGAACTTTCCGGAAACGCCGTGGCAGCTGCCCAGCGCGCTGGGGAACCGTTCAGCGATTCCGGAAGCAGTCCCCGCTCCGGGGCGTCTCTTCCCCAGCCGTCTCTACGGGAAACCCATGCTAATTACCGAGTTTGATTTCGCCGCGCCGAATGCCTTCCGGGCCGAAGGCGCTCCGCTGACCGGCGCCTATGCCGCGCTGCAGGACTGGGATGCGCTGTTTCATTTCACCTACTCGCACTCCGACGACAATGTCATCTCCGACCAATTCAATCCCCGCGGCAATTTTTTCAACTCTTCCACCGACGCGGTGAAAGCACTCTCGCAGCGGATCGGTCTGCGGCTCTTCCTCGATCGGGAACTGCGCCCCGCCTCCCCCGCCTTCGCTGTAGCGCTGAACGGCGGCAAGGGGATGGATTTCAGCCTGGAATATCCCTCCGATATCGCACGGCTCGGACTGGTCGCGCAGGTGGGAACCGTCATGCTGCCCCCGGGGCGGGCTCTGCCGCGAAAGTTCACCGCGCTCCTCGACCTCGGCAGAAATTTCACCAGCGGCAACAGTACGCTTCCGGTGTTCCACCCCGCCGAGGCAAAGAAAGATCTGCCGGAACAGCTGATCCGGGCCGGACTTCTGGATCCGGCGTGTTATCAGGCGAAAACCGGGACTTTCCTCTCCTCAACCGGGCAACTTACCCTCCAGCCCCGGACCGGGATTTTCCGGGCGGTCACTCCGGGGTGTGAAGCTCTGATCCTGCCGGCGAAACAATCCGCCGCCGGAAAATTCCTCTCCGTCGACAATCAAATCGGCCGGGGAGTTTTCTCCGCCATGTCAGCCGACGGCAAACCGCTGCAGAAATCCTCCCGTATTTTACTTCTCCATCTGACGGATACGCTGCCGGATCGGACCTGTTTCGGCGACGAACGGATGATTCTGCTTTCCCGCTGGGGAACGCTGCCGTTCCTCGCCGCCCGCGGTGAAGCGAAAATCACCCTCCGGACCGCAGCGGGAGGCAACTGGAAGCTCTACGCGGTCGCGACAGACGGCAGCCGCACTGCAGAGGTGCCGTTTCAACAGCGATCCGGCGGCGAAATCCAGTTCCGGGCGGAGGTGTTCCGGAAAACCGGTGCGACTCTCGCCTACGAACTGATCCGGGATTCCGGCACCGCCGCCGACTGAGTTCACTGCGAGAGAAAAAACGGTATCGGAAGAGCGTGCTTCCGATACCGGATCTTGTTCTGTGTCAGACCGGGTTCCGGCGCTTCTGCCGGAACTCGGAACACCCCTTACTTCAGACAGTCCGCCAGCAGATTCCCGGCGATCTTCGCCAGGCGGCGATACTCCGCATTACTCCGGGAACGCACCCGGGTCTGCGCCCGGATTACCTTCGGCAGTTCCGGCAGGCCGGCACGCAGCGCGGCAAGCTCCGTCGCAAAACTTTCCGGGCGACGGGAGATCCGTACCGAAGTGAAATCCAGCTCCTGACCGAGCCGCTCCCGGTCACCGTCGGCATGGCAGGTGCTGAACATGTTGTGAATCTCCGCCACCCGGTCGAGCCGAGCGAACAATCCGCGCAGCCCATCCGCCGCGGCGAATTCATCTTTCACGCCGTAGGTCACCCGGACTTCAACACCTTCCTCAAGATCGACGGAACCGGCGCGGATCATCAGCGTTGCCGTCGCTCCGTCATACCGCCAGGCAGGCAGTTTCGCATCTTCGAACCGGTAACAGAAGGCGGCGTTCTTCCCATTCACCTCCACCTGCTCCGGCGGGACAACTCCCACCAGATGGAATTCCAGTTCACGGCGGCGGAGGAACCCGGCAAAGGTTCCTTCCCGATGGACTACCGAAAGCGTGCGGACACCGTCCTTCTTCCGATGGGACAAGGCGATTCGTGCAAATTTCCCGTCGAGATAATCGGTGGTGATCCCGTCATCCTCATACAGATCATATGCGCCGCTTTCACCGGGATAGACCGTCATCACCAGATTGGTGTAGCTGCGGTCGTTGAGACGGCGGCAATTGCGCTGCTCCGGAATCACCGTTCCCGGACGGACGAAAACCGGAACTTCCTTCAGCATGAACTTCCGGGAAATCGTCCTTCCGCCCTTGATCATGCTGCCGGCGGCAACGTCGTACCACTCGCCTTTCGGAAGCCAGATATCGGCGGCCGCAAGTTCGCTCTCCGGATCGACCGGCGACACCACCGGCGCCAACAGCATTTCACGGCCGAACATGTACTCCTGCTTCGCGGTGTAGGCGTTCTCTTCCTCAGGATATTCGTAGTAGAGCGGATGGCAGAGGCTGACACCGCTCTCCAGTGCGTAACGGTCCTCGCTGTAAATGTAGGGAACCAGTTCGTAGCGGCGGCGGACGACATCGCCCATCAGGGTGCTGAACGGTTCCGGATAGGCCCAGAAGCGACGTTCCGCATCGGCATTCTTGGTGGTGTGGGTCCGCATCACCGGCGAATACATGCCGAACTGGATCCAGCGCAGATAGAGTTCCGGATCGATGTTGCCGGGCATATGGCCGCCGAGGTCATGGCTCCAGTAACCGTAGAGCACGTTCGCGGCGGTTGCGGTAAACCAGGGCTGGAACTTGAGCGAATCCCAGTTGGATACCGTGTCGCCGGAGAATCCGATCACGTAACGCCCGGCCCCGATCCCGCCGAACCGGCTGAAAATCAGCGGACGGTGACGATTTCGCCTTCCAAGCATATCCACCCAGTGCAGGTGATTGATCCACGGCAGGGTATCCAAACCGGGAATGGCGGTCGATTCCCCCTGCTGCCAGTCCATCCACCAGAAATCAACACCGCGCTTCTCCTCCGGATGGTGGAGCAGCTTGAAGTAGTGTTTCATATATTTCGGGTCGGTAATGTCGAAGGGCACGCGGTCCACCTTCTCCGGATCGAGCCCCATTGCCCGCGCCATCGCTTCGAACTGCTCTTCATGTCGGCCGACGCCGTCCGCAGGATGGAGATTGAGCGTGACTTTGCAGCCGCGCCGGTGAAGATGGGCGAGAAACTCATCCGGATCAGGGAAGTAGCGGCGGTCCCAGGTGTAGCCGGTCCACCCCTCCAGATGCCAGTCCATGTCGATCACCATCACGTCGATCGGAATTCCGGCCCGGTCGAAGCCGTCGACCAGCTGTTCAATTTCACGATCGCTGTAAGCCCAGTAGCGGCTGTACCAGTATCCGAGGGCAAAACGGGGCGGAACCGGCTGGGAACCGAACACCTCCGCCGCATCATGCAGCGCATCGACATAGGCGTGCCCGTAAGCGAGCAGATAGAGATCCTGACGCTCACCCGGTTCGCGCGCCGTCACCCACTTGCGATTGCCGTTGATCCGTTTGATCGCGACGTTCCGGCTGTCGTCGATAACGCTCCAGCCGGAGCGCGAAAGAAATCCCTTGCAGAGTTGCAGCTTCTCACGCCGCTCCTCCGGAGTATACCAGTTGAAGATCTTCTTGTCGCCGTCGCAACCGTCCAGCGTCCGGCAGGTGCCGAGCAGGTTGCCGTCATCGGTCGAATCAGGAGTCCAGACGACCTTTTTCCCGTTGAGTTCAAACGTGACGTTCAGGTTTGCCGCGGAAAGTCTCTTCCCGTCCGGCAGCAGTTCGATCGTCAGGGAATCGGTGGTGACAACCAGCTTTCCGTTTTGCCGGGAAGTCTTGAAGTTGACCCGCCCGAGGTCGCGGTTGAGCACCGCGAGGGTTTCCCGGTCTTCAAATTTTCCGTCGGCGCTCCATTCAAACCGAACCATCCGGCCGGTCAGAAGAGAGATACGCACATTCGGAGCGACCACAACATTTTCCGGAGCGGCAGGTGCCGTCCGGAATGCGGCTTGTTCCAGCATCATGGCAATAAACTCCTGTAGTTGACACGGCGGGCACAGCCGCCTACTCCGCATAATATAGGCGGCAGAAGCGGAGAATACAATTCGGCCGACCTGTGAAAAAAATACGATTTACCGGGAGAAATCAGCGCGCCGGTTCCATTGCGATGTTCAGGGCAGTCACGTTATTCCAGCCGGCCGGGAGCTGCAGCGTAACCTCGAACAGCTCTCCAGCGTTCCCCCCCCGCCAGACGCGCGGAAGCAGGAAACGCTGCGTCTCCTGCCCGCAAGACAGAGTAATGAGAAATACCGACCGACCGGCGGAAGCTGTGGTACGACGAATCAGAAAAGAGATTTTTTTCTCCCCCTTCCCTGTATCTGCAAAAAGTGGATGTACTCGAATCTGAAATGCCGGATCCGGAGAGTTCACTTCATAGCCGGGGAAGTTGGCGAAAGCCTCTTCGGTAACCATGACCTGCGGTCCCCCTTCCGGAGCCGGACCGCGCCGGAACAGCCAGAACCCCATTCCGGGCCGGATAATTCTCATCCAGGCCAGACTGTACTCCGGATTCCGGAGCATCTTGCGATGCCGCTCTTGACCGAATCGCAAATACCATGTACCATAAAGATAATAGTCCGCCGACGGGGAGCCCCATGGCACGAAACGGTTGCGCAACATCAGCACGGTAGCGCTCCAGCTGTCACCGGAAAAACAGGCTCCCGGTCGAATCTGAGACCGGATTTCAGGAAAAAATTCGGAGCAGTCAGGATTTCGCCCCAGCAGAGCGCGCAGATTCGCCGCCCCCGTCACTCCTTGTGCAAAAAACCAATACGACATCAGTGTCGAAACCAGAACACCCCCCAGCAGGGCACGCCGTTTCCGACGCACACCGGGGAACCGTATCCCGACAAAGACCAAGCGATCGCTGACCATGTTTCCTCGTTCCGCCAGCGCAGTCACGCAGAGAGCCAGCAGAAACGCAGCGCATTCCGTGTTGTGATGCATCAGGAAATTCACCATTTCCGGATTGCCGCGAAGCATATTCAGCACCACAAGAAGCAATGCGGCAGGAATCAGCCGCCAACACCGGAATACGGCCAGAAAAACCGGCGACAACAGAAACAACAGCAGAAGAAGATTTTTCTTCTGTGCCAGCCTTCCCCAGAACTCCGCGGGCCGCAGCAGAGGAGAGAGCGCCATTTCCAGCATGTTGCCTCCCAGCGCGGCATACTGCGCTTCGTATCGATAGCCACCGGAAAAGCTCGGAATGATCCATTGCGTCACCAGCAGGAAATATCCGAGTGCGATTCCTCCGGAGAGTACATATTTCCGCCACTCCCGCCGCTGCGTCAGCATCATGCAGAGACTCCAGCCGATCCAGAAGACCGCAACCGACTCCTTTACGGTCAGAGAAAAAAGAAAAACGGCAAATGCCCACCGGGGGTGTCCGCTTCGACGAAGACAATAGAAAAGCAGCAGCAGAGGAATAAAAAAACTGATGACATGAGTGCCGTACATGCCGCTCAGATTTAAATTGTTGATGACCGGATTAAAAAGCAGCACCAGACCGCAGCAGAACGACTCCGCCGGCGAGAACCGGCAGCGCCGCGCCAGCAGATAGATCAACCCCGCACTCCCCCAGAGGCAGAGCGCTCCGATAACCGGCAGCAGAAATGGAGAACAGACCGCGCCGAGCAACGGCGTGAACCAGAGAAAGAATCCAGGCATGAAATGGTCGCCGAAGAAATTTTCCCCTCCATGAACATCCACCTGCAGCCAACGCCCCTGCAAGGTGTTCCACGCCACCTCATTGAAGATACCCCAGTCCTCCCAGAAAAGGAGAAGCCGGTTCAACGTCTCGCGGAACAACCAGAGCCCCTGCCCAATGAAGAGGAGAATCAGCAATGTCAACAGCAGCAGCCAGTGCCGTTTTGAAAATCGTGGAAACATGCGGCCGCCACCGCAACATGCCAGCAGACGGCAGACACTCCAGCCACTGAAGAAAACCAGAGCGAACGCAGCATAGATCAACTGTGTCTTCGGCAGCAACAGAAAGGGGACCATTCCGACCCAGACCACCAAGCAACGGATCACCAGTTCCGCCGGGATTCGGCGCACTCCCCACAATGCAACGATCGCAGCGACTGCGGCAACCACGCCTCCCGCAACCGGACTGCTTTCTGCCGATGGAACGGCAAAGAGATACACGAGATCACACCGGGCAACTCCAGTCAGCACATGAATACAGGAAAAAAGAGAAAGCCACAGAAGAAAAGCTTCCTGAATTTTCTCTGTATATTTCATGGTTATTAGCATCAATATACTTCACGCATATCGATGATGTTGAGTTGCGGGGTCTCCTGCCCCTGATGATGATTCAGCTGCGGAGTGGCGAGCACGTCCAGCGTTTTCCCGTGGAACAGATGGCTCGGTCGGTTGAATGCGATGAAATCGATCTGCCCCGCATGGCTGCGGAGAGTGCCGCGGGTATGCGCCCCGCCGACAGTCGAACAGCGCGCCACTTGAACATCGTTGAAGCGGTAGATCGGCTTAACGTTGCTGTGTCCGAACGGCGAGAGAAGCGCCAGATATCGGAAAAATTCCGGTGTGAGTTCGTGCAGGAACGCCTCTCCGTCATATGTGATGCAGTCCTCCAGGTCGGCAGAGGTGATCTGTTTGCGGACTTCGCGGTCCATCGCCTCGAAGAAATCAGCGATCCGGTCGGTCCGCAACCCGATGCCAACCGCCATGGGATGACCGCCATAGCGTTCGAGCAATCCGGAGGTGTGGCTGAGGACCTCCACCAGATTCAGGCTGGGCACGCTGCGCCCGGAACCGTAGGCGACATCCCCCTGAATGGTGAGAACGATGGTGGGCCGGTTGTAGTCGCGGGCCAGTCGGGAGGCGACAATGCCGATCACCCCTTGGTGCCAGTCCCGCCCGGCGACGAGCAGGGAATAGTCGCTCTGCCAAGCGAGATGGCGTTCGATCTGTTCACAGGCCTCCTGATAGATCTCCTGTTCCTTGTCCTGTCGGATCCGGTTGAAGGATTCCAGCTGTGATGCGAAATGATACGCCTCGACGATATGCTCGGATTCCAGCAGCTGCAGCGCGACATTGGCATCGCCGACCCGTCCGGCGGCATTGATCCGGGGTGCCATGCGGAAGGTGATGTCGGCAGGAGTGAGTTCCGAACGGATTTTCGAACTTTCGATCAGTGCGCGTATTCCGGGGCGAAGCTGTTTGCGCAGTGTCTCGATGCCGAACTTCACCATAATCCGATTTTCTCCGAGCAGCGGCACGATATCCGCAACGGTGCCGAGAGCCACGTAATCAAGCACCTCCTCGAGCCGGGTCTGAAATCCGCCGAGATTGTTTTCGCGTCCGTACTTGATGAAGGCGTGAGAGAGTTTGAACGCAGCGCCCGCGCCGGAGAGCACCTGCAGATCCTCGAGTTCAGGATAGACCTTGGGATTGATGACCGCCAGAGCCTTCGGCAGTTCTGCGCCGGCCTCATGGTGGTCGGTGACGATGACATCGATTCCCCGGGAAATTGCGTCATTGACGGCATCGCAGCTGGTAATGCCGCAATCGACCGTGACGAGGACTCCGCAGTTGCCGTAGGTATCGAGTGCCTTCTGAAGGGATTCGGGGGTAAAGCCGTATCCATCGTCAAATCGGTGGGGGATGAACGAATGCACGATTGCGCCGTTCTGACGGAGAACCAGCGCCAGCAATGCGCTTGCGGTGATCCCGTCAGTATCGTAATCTCCGTGAATGAGGATCGGTTCGCGACGTGCAATGGCGTTCCACAGACGTTGCGAAGCCTCCCGGATGCCCGGGAAACGGTAGGGATCGCTCAGTTGAGAGAGGCGGGGAGAAAGAAAATTCTGGATTTGATCTTCACCGATTCCGCGGGCGGCGAAGTAGACGGCGATCGGACGGGGCAGCGAGAACTTCCGCTGCACTGTTTCGATTTGGCTTTCCAGATTATTCCCGGCGAGTTTCCAATTTTTTACACCCATTTTACACTTTCCATATTAATAACTCATACTATACGATAACGCCAAAAGTCACCAACTCCAAGTAAAAAAATCAGTTTTTTTTAATTTTTTCTGAGATTTTGGGTTTGCAAAAAGGATTTTTTGAGGTACAGTATATGACATCGCAAACGGGAGGCGGTCGCAAGACCGGCAAGCGTGAGCGACGGTTGTTGAAAAAAGCCGACGTGGCGGAATGGCAGACGCGCTAGGTTCAGGTCCTAGTTCCTTCACCGGAGTGAGGGTTCAACTCCCTCCGTCGGCACCAATATTGATTCTTTGAGAATCAATACCAGTGGGACGCTGGTTGAAATGTCCGTATTGCGGGTATGGCATAACGGCTGTGCACCAGCCTTCCAAGCTGGTTATACGGGTTCGACCCCCGTTACCCGCTCCACTGGTGGGATTCCCGAGTGGCCAAAGGGGGCAGACTGTAAATCTGCTAGCACCGCTTTCGATGGTTCGAATCCATCTCCCACCACCATTTAATAATCAAGGACTTACAGCAATGAAGCTGCAAGTCCTCTTTTTTTACCCTGTTTTCGCGTTTGAGCTCAAGTTCCCTTATGATTCTAAAAATAACCGGATAAAAACCGGATATAAATTTTGGGTCTGCAGCCAGTCTGCTTCACCTCAAAATACAAGGAAAAACCGCTCCCCTCATCGTTGCAAAAACCGGAATAACCGGATAAAAAACCGGAATAACCGGATAAAAAACCGGAATAACCGGATAAAAAACATAAAAGAGCGGCCCCCCCTCCCCTCTCCATTTCCGCCCCCTCTGTTGTTTTATTCCTCTCTTCCGGCTTCCGGTGCCGGATTGAAGCGCTCCGGGCAGCGTTTCACCTCCTGCGGCAATTTCGTTTGAAATACAATGTATGCGGTATCCTCCGCCCCGGTTTTCAGGCGGGGGCAGCACGCAAGGCAAACCCGTTTCAGATTCTCCGGATTTTCTCCCGCCGCAACCTGTCCGCAAGCCATACACTGCAACAATTTTTCTTTCATGTTCATTTACTCCTTGTCTGGTGATTCTCGATAAGATATCCTATGTATTACTCAAATCTTCTCCGGGCTTTTTGTTATTCCTCCGGGCGTTTCTCGCGGAATGTGAAGCCCGGTAAATCCGCCCCGGTGGTAAGTGCGGTTTCCGTCCGCGTCGTATAACCGCGACTTTTGCCGACGGTGGAAAGAATGTATTGCGCCGCAGCCAGACGGCTTTTTACATCACATGCAATCTTTCCCCGGATAATGTCGGCGACAAATAGTTCCGCGTCATCAATCAGGCTTTCGACGTTTTCCCGCGCCGCCGCCTTGGCCGCCGGATTCCGATTCAGATAGTCATTCAATGCCGAACGGCTGCAACCCAAACTTCGGGCCGTCGGCTTGACCAGTCCGCCGAAACGGTCGAGACGCTGGATTACCGCCGCTATGGTGTACCGCTCTTCCAGATTCTGAACGGGTTTCCCCTCCTGCTGCGCCCCTCGCGCGCGCGTTATGTGTCGGGTCATCGTTGTTTTCTCCTTGATATGATTTGATTTATAATTTTCCTCCGGACCTGTTGCCGCTTGGCTTCATACTTTGAACCGTCCGCAATTCCGCCCGGCCTTTACTCCATACCCTCCAATGCCTTATACCGCTTCTTCGCGTGTCGCACATAATGCCGGAAGAAGTTGTAAGTGAACTCTTCCGCCAATTCCCGCGATTTTGCGAAAAAGAATGGGATACGATAATTGCAAATCATTGATATAATCGTCTGTTCTATGGCTTCCGGGTTGATTTTGCTGCGGTGGTTTCCGTTGATAAGATTATCAAAGGTGGTTTCCACCACCACGGCGGCGGCCTCATATCCCCGGAGCCGTTCCAGTTCCCGGGTGAAGCGTTCCCGCCCGCCGGTCATGCAGGATAGCAAATCCCCGGCGGCCTTTCTCTCTATCGCTATCCGGTCCTCGAAGCCGTCAAGAGAGTAATCCCCGGTCGGCAGTGCCCCCGGTTTGACTTCCACCGGGTACCCCTCGAATGAAAACGGGTGTTGTTCCCGCGTGTCCTGAATGATCTGTAACATGGTGTTTTTTCTCCCCTATTAAAAACTTATAAATATTAGATTAAAAAATTAGGTTTCCTATAGTGTATATATAATCCCTTGCCAGCCTTGCCACTTTTTCTATAAGCAGCTCTTTTTCTTTATGTTATAAATCACAACAGTTCTTCCGCTTTCCGTTCTTTTCTGTGTATCATAGGAACTTGGATACATGCGCTTGATTGCCTCTTTGAATTTCGCATTTGATACATGGTAATACCCATTTTCAAGCGTCCAGCTTTTGTATTGATCGTAAAGCGCCGGGCTGCTTATCCAGCTCCCTTTCCCCTCTTCCGTGAACTCGGCCAGAAACTCCCGCTCATGGTCGCAGCTCATCCGGTGACGCTCTTTTAATTCCGCCCCTTTTGGACAATCCGGGAAATAATTCAGCTTGCGAAGTTTGGCAAGCCCCCGCAGCGCCCAGTTAAAAATCCCCGGCAGTTCTTCTAGCAGTTCCGCCGCCAACTGCGGATTTTGTTTTTTCGTCCCCCGGAAACGTTGATTGAAAGGGATAATCCTGATCCGATCCCATACGCCCGCCGTCCCATCGGAAAAATACGGCATGGAGTTTGTCGCAAATACCAGCCGCGCGATTGCGTGCGCTTCCCATCCGTCAACCCCCTTTCGTTCCACCGGGATTAATTCGCCCTCCGTCACCTGCTTTAAATACCCCTCCATTGCCAAGTTTTTTCCCCGCTCCGGCATGTTTGCCAAATCCCCGACAATGTCTAGAAGTTTCTCCGTCAACGGCGCAAGCCCGAAACGGTCGCAAAACTTGGAAAGCGGTACGCAACAGCAATTATCTTTTCCAACAAGGTTTTCCAAGACGTGCAGAAAAACGCTTTTTCCGGTGCCACCCTCCCCGAACAGGAAAAAGCATACATTATACCGGCAATCCGGAACCAGTGCCAGCCCCGCCATCATCTGCAATATCTCCCGGTTTGCTTCTTCCGGCTGCACTTCGGCAAGATATTTTTCCCATTTCGGGCAGGTCGCTGCCGGGTCGTATTCGTAATCAAGCCCGAATGTGCAAAACAAATCCGGCCCCCTGCCCCGCTGCGCCTCCTGCGGCAAATCTTCGCCGGATTCCGCCGCAACCGCCGCTTTTTCGATATCAATAACCGCGTTTTTCATCGGCAGCCAACCAAAGGCGCTTTCACCGGTCGGCAGGAAACAAGGGATTTTGTATCGGCCGGAATGAAGATTGCAAAGTCCGCTTGACTTCATATTCTCGATTACGTCAACAAGAATGGCGCGGGAAAGCCGGGTTTCCTCGCCCCTGCCGGTCGATTGCAAAAAGCCCATGATATCGCCCTCAAGGTCAGCCAAGTTCAGGCCCTGCCAGTAACTCCCGTTAAATTCGTACCACTGGCCAGCGTATCGCCTCAAGGTATAGATATCCCCCTGTTTATATCTGGCGTCGAGAAACTCTTTTGCCCAAAGGTCAACTTGAATATGCTTCCGCCCTCCGGCCCTGCCGTTCTCCGGGCTGGTGATCCGCCGCCGGTCCTGCTTTTCCAGCCGTTCCACTTCCGCTTTCAGTTCCGGGCTGATTTCTAAAATTTTTTCCGGAAGTTCCCTGATACTCATAGTTCGCCACCTCCCGGAGCCAGATAAAGCAGTTTCTGCCAATTCGCCTTGTCGCTCCGGAATACTCCCGGAAGCCGGGACAATCGCGCCGGGTTGGAACATGCCCGATCCACTCCAAGAGCGGTTAAAACCGGAAACACTTTTTCCTTGACGATCCGCGCCCAATCATCGCCATTGTCGATCCCGTCGCAGGTAATCCACGCATGACAGGATTTCCCGCCGGAATGAATCAGGGCGGCTATTTTGCATAGCCCAAGATTGCAGAGCCCGCGCAACACTGCGCCCTGCTTCTCCATCGGCAGCGCGTCGAATTCCGCGACAATGTACCGGAACGACTTTATACAAGCGTCTCCGCGCATGGTCTGGCGGTCGCCGCTTCTGGTGGCCTCCGCGCGCCCGGTAAGCGTGTTTGGGATAATATGCGGGTATTCGTCCCCCAATCGCGCAAGGTGGCCTTGTCGTTGCTGGAACGGCTGTTTTTCGATCCACGCCAGCGCCCGGCGGAAAAAGGCCAGCCAGTCGGCGGCTGGCTTTACATGGTCCGCGCCGGAATCGTACCGGCTGCCGATGAATAACACATCGTCCGGGCGGTAGAGATGTTCCAGAATCGGCAGCATGTCGCCGGAAAAGGGGAATTGCTCCGATCTTGCTTCAATCCTGACCGGTGACGCTTCCCAGACGTCCGCGCCTTCCGGGTCGAGACTGCCGCCGCCCGCCTCGATCATACGGGCTTGAAGCGCGGCGGCCTGTTCCGGGTTCCGGATTGCTTCGGCCAGCCGTTCCGCATGTGTCCGGCGCGGCGGTGGAATCGGTCGGGGGCGCGGGTTGTTTTGATCCATCGGGGCGGTGTCCTTGTGCGCCCGCTGGATTGCGTCCTTGATTTCCGTGTCCGGAACTTTGCGCCCTCCGGCGGGAATGCTGGCCCGGATTTCCGCCAGCATGGTATTATCATCCAGCCCGGCCATGATCCCCAGATTTGCCACGCCAAGTAATGCGGCATGGCAACCGCCGCCACCCGGCGCGGGAATGGCCCCCAGCGCCTCCCGGTACCGCTCTTCAATCCTCCGCATGGCTTCCTCCATGCGTTTCTTTTATATATTCTCCTACTAATTTTACAATAATCCTTGCTCCGGGTGATACAGGGATAACCCCCTGCGGACAAAATGTAAAATGGCGTGAAATGCGTCCCGCTTCTAAATCGGCATCTAATCCTTTCAAGTCGTCCCGTATGGGTTGGGGGAATTGATCCAATAATCCGCGCATGCATATCATGTACGGGTGGTATACGGTAAATATGAGCGCTTCCACCTGTTCGGGGTTTTGCTGGCGAATGATTGCTTTTACCTGCTGATAAGTCAAGCCCTGCCGTTTTTCTTCCGGGGTCATGATTACGCCTCCTCCGTTCTGTGCTGGAGAAGCGCCCGGACGCTGGCGGGGTCGATCCGAACCACGCGCGGCCCGATCTTAATACGCCGGAGAAGCCCGGTATTCATGTACCGGTTTACGCTGTTCAGGCTGACGGCAAGCAGCGCGGCGGCCTCCTTGCGGCTCAATGGTTTTTCCGGGATTGCGGCAGCGGGGATGGCGGGCTGCCCTTCATCCTGTGTTTTCAGCGCGGCAAGCAGCCTTTGCGGAGTAAGTTCCGGGACAAAGGGCTGCAACATTCCGGTGGCGGCAGCAAGGATGGCGGGGTTGATTCTCTGTCTGATCTGCATTTGACAATCTCCTTTGTTTATCACGCCCGGTCATTCGGGAAACGCGATTTCATAGAGAGCCCCCCAAGGTTGCCGCATGTTTTTTCAAAAAGTTGTTTTCTCTCCCTCAATTTTATTTTTACTGTTGCCGCTTTCTTGCCGCTTTCTTGCCGTTTCTTGCCGGGTTTCATGGCGCAAAAAAAGGCCCCAAGCAATTAAGCATGGAGCCTTGGAAAATATCCGGCTATCATTGCCGGAGTTTGTCCGGTCAGTCCTCTTCCTCCCGGTCCTCTCCCTCCCTGTATCGCCTTGCGTTTTTGATTTCCTTCCGTGCCGCCTTTGCCACCCGGTCTTGCAGCTCCCCTTGTTTAACACGTTCTTTCATTTCTATGGCGGTTACATCTAATCCGGGGTACCAGTGCGGGGGCTTAACTGTTCCGTGCTCCCAGTTCCTTATCGTCCGTAACGCAACACCACAAATTTCGGCGGCCCGCTTCTGTGTTAACTTTTTTCTTTTAGGAATTTGTGCTAAGTTAGATTGAGTATTAAGCCGATATTGCAATTCTTTTATAGTGATCTCCATTGCGGCAACTTGTCCCCGCAATGCTTCTGATTCTCCGGCTTGTGCTTTTAGTATTTCGATCTGTTGTAAGAATCTACTTACAATAGGTTCTACCGCGTTTGTTGTTACTTCGCAACCCGCATGAAACGCTGCAAACAAGGCAGAAGCATAACGTTTGGAATAAAAATCGTCATAAACATTTAAAAACATCTCATCTCTTTCATTTCCAGAAAATAAAGGCGGAGATGTCTTCTTAAATAATGAAGTATAATTCTTAAAAATTATATTTAGATTATTATTTTCACACCAGTCAGCAGACTTATTCCAATCTATAATCGCTTTTTCTCCAAATTTCAACAAATGATTCTTTGCCGCTCTTTGTCTCAAAAAAAATTCTTTCGGCCGTTTCATTTCAATACCTTTCCATGTCGTTTCAAAATCTCTCTAACCTCTTCAATCGGCAGAGTATCCGCCAGACGTCGAAGCGCGGCACGTTCCGGAGCGTCTCCGGCAGCCGGGGCGACTTCTTCCGCGTCGGCAATGGGAAGTTGCAGCGCGGCGGCATATTTGACGGCGGCGCGGTCGCTGATCTTCGTATAGTGTTCGGTCATGGCGGGGCTGGCGTGTCCGGCGTTCCGTTGAATGACGGCGGCAGGGGTTCCGGCTTCGGCGTTGTGACTGATGTAAGAGTACCGGAGAGAATGAAAGCCGACTTCCACCACGGCGCGGCAGCCGCTTTTGACGGTGTTTCCGGTTTTGGGGTCGATGGTGGTCTTTACTCCGGTTCCGGCGCGGTGTGTCTCAATTCCGCAATCATGGAAATGTTTTAAAATCTGTTTGGTGATCTGCTGCCCGCCACCGTTGAGATACTTTTCCGCGAATTGCGGCAACAGATAGTCGACGCGCTCGGGTTCCGGAACGGCGGCCAGCATCTGGAATAAATAGGGCGGAATCCCAATCTTTACGGCGGCTTGCGCCTTGTCCTTGACCGTGTGCGCGGTCTTGCGCGGAATGCGCTCGATTACGCCCCGCAGCAAGTCAATTTCCCGCCATTGCAAAGTACAGCAATCGCCAAGCCGCAGCCCGGTAAAATAGCCCAATGCCACCAGAAGCCGCATATCTCCGGCGGCACGGTCGATCAAAAGGGCGATTTGCTCGACGGTTAACGGCTTCTTGCTGTTGTATTCGGGGGCGGCGCGGTCGATATCGCGAAAAGGGTTTTCGGAAGTGATCTTGCCCGCATTGACCAAGGTCTGGAAAAAGCAGTTGAAAAACTGCAAATACTTGTTAAAGGTGCCCGGCGCGCCCTCCTGCCTGATCTGCTCCATGAAAGCGGCGGCAATCTCCGGGTTTACGTCGGAAAGCAGCCGGGCGGCGGGGGAATGTTCATTTATCCAGCCGGAAAAGCGGTCGTAATAGCTCCGGTAATTGGCTGCGGTGGTATGTCGGGGGATGGCGTCGGCGGGGAAACGCTTGCAACTGGCGGGGCGTTTGGGGCAACTCATGAAGAGCCGCCAGCCGTCGGCGATGGTAGCGCGGCTGTTCAGCAACATTGCGGCGGCGTCGGCGGCGGCCTGTTCCGCGTCCTGCAAGTCATTTTTCAGGGTTCGGAGTTGTTCGGCCTTATTGGTTTCGTGAATCCGTGCAAGAAGTCGATTTGCTGCGGCCTGTGCTTCTTTTTCTCTGGTGATGGGTTTTCCGTCGGGGTCGAGCAGTCGGGTTCTGGTGTCCTTGCCCTCGAATTGATACCGGATGTACCAAAAGCCCCGTGCCCCCGCCTTATAGAGCTTGCCGGTTGTTTTCTTTGCCATTGATCCGCCTTTGTGTCTTTATGGTTTCACATAGTTTTCCTTACTTCTAAGATAGCATTGAAAAAGGGGGTTTCAAGGCATTAACCGGATAAAAACCGGCAAAAAACTAATTTTTACGCTCAAGGGGGCAGACTGTAAATCTGCTAGCACCGCTTTCGATGGTTCGAATCCATCT